>OFGC01002094.1_pt1 | contig 11008 bp, 7 predicted proteins | sample 1521691 | NCBI WGS metagenome assembly OFGC01 (sample SAMEA3504121, study PRJEB24116) | mouse gut metagenome | biome: mouse gut; feature: mouse-associated habitat; material: faeces | place: Denmark | collected 2011
TCCCAGGAAGGAGGCGGCGCGCCTTAGCGGTTTTGCAGGTCATCCAATCAGATAGCGGTAACGGGTCAGAACGGTGTAGATCAGAATTTCAATACCGGCAGGCAGATCGTTGGTCTCGTCCAGATCGATCTCCTCCACTTCCCCGTTCAGACGCACCAGCACTTTGCTGCCGCCCAGAGGCAGAAAGCCCTGGTTGCTCCCGCTCTCATCGAAGCCGGCACGATCGTGGAACAGGGTGAACTTATCCTTGTACGGGGAGCTGTCGTAGGGGCAGAAGACCTTGCAGTTGCCGCACTCGTTGCACATCCGGTCCACATGCAGAATCTGAGCCCGGCCATCAGGGAGCTTCACCACCACATTGGCCCGGTTGGGGCATACGTCGGCGCAGGCCTGGCAGACCACATTACAGCTCAGGCAGCGGTCGCCCTCACACTTGGCGGACTCACAGAGGACACCCTTTCTGGCAATGGCGTCCTCCCGGCTGGCATGGGCGGCGTCCGGGATATGGGGCTCGTGCTTGGCGCCGGTCACCGCCTGGGCAAAGGCCGCCGCATCGGCGATCCCCTCCACCACTGTGGCGGGGCCGCGGAAAACATCTCCGCCGGTATAGACGTTCTCCAGGTTCGTCCTGAAGTCGGGGCAGCCGCGGCTGTCGGCCGCAATGCCATAGGCTGCCAGGACCTCTGTGTCCACCTTCTCACCCACGGCGGAAATCACGGTGTCGCAAAGAATTTCCACCGTCTCGTCTGTCTCCACCGGGGAGCGGCGTCCGGAGGCATCGGGCTCACCCAGGACCATCTTCCTGCAAATCAGCTTCCCATCCCTCTGCTCTACCGGGGATACCAGCTCCAGGAACTGTACACCGTCGGCGACAGCCAACTCCAGCTCCTCGGCGTCAGCGGGCATGTACTTTCTGGTACGGCGGTAAACCAATGTACTGCTTGCCGCTCCCGCGCGAAGAGCCAGGCGGGCGGCATCCATGGCGGTGTTTCCTCCGCCGACGACAGCCACATGCCCCAAAGGCTCCGGCTTACCGGCCTTCACGGCCTGCATCCATGCGATGACGGGCTTTACATTGCCGGAGATACGGAGGTTCCCAGCCTTCCACGCACCCACCGCAAAGAAAATGTGGGTGTACCCCTGGGCCTTCAGCTCATCAACAGAGGGAGCGGGGGTGTTCAGCTTCACCTCGACACCCATTTTCCGCATGAGGGCCGCGTCCTTCTCGATGGCCTCATCAGAAATCCGGAAGGAGGGAATCACATGGCGGACGACGCCACCCAAAGCGGCCTCCTTCTCAAAGAGTGTGGTGGGAATACCGGCCCGGGCGCAGAAGTAGGCCGCCGCCATACCGGTGGGGCCGCCGCCTATGATGGCAGCTCTTCTGCCGTCCGTGACAGGCGCGTCGGGCTTGAGTAAGGGCAGCACCTGGTCATAGCCCCTCTCCGCCGCCACCAGCTTGGCGGCACGGATCTGGACAGATCGGTCATAGAAATTCCGGGTACACTTGTCCATGCAGTGATGGGCGCAGATGGTGCCGGTGATAAATGGCAGCGGATTCTTCTCCAGAATAAGCTGCAGGGCCTGGGCATATTTTCCCTGGCGGCAGAGTTCAATGTACTCAGGGATGTCCTGGCCGATGGGGCAGCCGCCCTTGCATGGAGCGGTGAAGCAGTCGATAAGCGGCACCTTCTCATAGAGCTTCCGCCGGGGCAGGGGCTTGACAGCCTTGACGTGGTACTTGTCGCTGCGAACCGCGAGGGCAAGCGCCTCCACCTTCTCCGCATCCACGGCGGTGAAGGGTTCAAATCTCAGCGTCTCCAGCTTCTCGCCGATCTGCTTGAAGCGCTGATAACCGCCGGGCTTCAGCTCGGTGGTAGCCATAGTGATGGGCCAGATGCCGCACTGGAAGAGCTTATCGATGTTAAAGAAGTCCGCGCCGCCGGAGTAGCTCAGGCGCAGGCGGCCATCGAACTCCCTGCTGACCCGCCGGGCCATCTCGATGGTCAGGGGGAACAGGCTCTTGCCCGCCATGTACATCTCCTCGCTGGGCAGCTCATTCTGCTTCACGTCCACAGGGAAAGTGTTGGAGAGCTTCAGGCCGAATTCCAGGCCGTTCTCCCCCGCCAGAGCCAGCAGCCGGCGGAACATGGGGATGGCGTCGGCATACTGCAAATCCTCATTGAAGTGGTGTTCATCGAAAGCGATATAGTCGTAGCCCATACCGTCCAGGATGGAGCGGGCGGATTCGTAGCCCAGGATAGTGGGGTTGCACTTAACAAAGGTGTGCAGATGCTTCTCCGTGATAAGATAGGATGCGATGCGCTCGATCTCGTCCGGCGGGCAGCCGTGGAGGGTGGAGACGGTGACGCTGTCGGAAATCCGGGGACCGATGGCATCAATGAACGCCGTCTCGGCGGGGAACATCTCTTTCAGAACCCGCTTGCACTCCTGATAAACAGGGGTTTGGGAGGCATCCTTCATCTCGCTGAGGTACTTGTCGATCTTGGGGCCCTTGATGCCCTCCAGGTCATAGCCCACGGACATATTGAAGATAAACCCGTCCGGGTCTCCCAGGCCGTAGGCCTTCGCCAGTATCTTGCAGGCAAACCAGGCCTTGACATACTCCTCATAGGCCTGGGGCACGTAGAGTTCCGTGGACCACTCGCAGTTATAACACTCATCCTCCGCCAGGATGCAGGGGCGGTTGATACAGGCGGCCAGCTCCGCGCCGTCCATCTTCTGTACAGTCTTCAGCTCAAAGAACCGGGCTCCGGCGAAATAGGCAGAGATGATATTCTGCGCCAGCTGGGTGTTGGGACCGGCAGCTGGACCGAAGGGGGTCTCGATCTTCTCCCCTCCAAAGATCGGGAGAGACTTCTCCCCTGCCATGTAGGGGCGGTGAACGCCGAAGACGGAACCCTCCCGGTCGTACTCGGTGGTGAGCCAGTTCATCAGTTCCTTAAAAGGAATGGGGATCATTAACTCAGACATCATTTTTCTCCTTCCCGCGCCCTGAGGCGCGGCAATTATTTTTTCTTTTCTCAGCGTTGCCGCGACCGCGGCAGGGCCTTCTTTTCCCTTGCGCGAAAAGAAGCAAAAGCACCCTCAGGGACGTTCCGTCCCTTGAGAATCCCCCGCACCACGGGGGTGATGATATTCCCTCCGACGGACCGGGGGGATTCTGCCGCAGTTTCTTCGTTGGTGCGCCGGTCTGGCGGTTCTGTTCATGGGTCCTTACGAAAGTGCTTACTGCGGTGCCGCTGCTATAACCGGTTTGCAGCCATCGCCGGCAGGCTTTGGCAAGACGGGTTGAACTTCTGCCGCCTCGACTGCGCTGCGGCCACCATCAATACTGGCAGTGATTCAGCTCTCCCCACAGCTTCTTGGATTCCTCCAAGATATGCGCGTTGACAGCCTCCTCGTCTACGCCCACCAGCTCCCGGTCCTTCATGAGGAGCTTTCCGTTGCAGATGGTGGTCTGGCACTGACGGCCAGTCATGCCGAAGAGCATATGGCCGTCAATATTGGCATCGGAGAAGGGCGTAAACGGCTTGTAATCCATTACAATCACATCCGCCGCCGCGCCGGGGGCCAGTCTGCCCAGAGGCACGCCGAAATACTTCTCTCCAATCGCCGGGTTGTTCTTAAAGAGCATGGCAGTCACCTCGCCCCAGCCCACGTTGGGCATACAGGCGTTGTGCCGCTGGATGGTCAGGGCTGCCTTCAGGCTCTCCAGCATGTCGTTGGTATAGGCGTCGGTCCCTAGGCCCACCATGATTCCCCGCTTCATCAACTGAAGCACCGGGGAGCATCCTACGGCGTTGCCCATGTTACTCTCCGGGTTGTTCACGCACATAGTCCCCGTGGCCTGAATGATCTCCATCTCGGCGGTGTTCACATGGATGCAGTGCCCCAGAATAGTTTTGGGACCCAGGATGCCATGGTCCTGTAAACGCTGGACCGGACGGCGGCCGTAATTCTGAAGACTGTCATAGACATCGTTCATCCCCTCGGAGACATGGATGTGGAACCCGGTGCGGCCATTGTTGGCTGCGGTCATCTTCTCAAAGGTCTTATCGCTGATGGTAAACAGAGCGTGGCCTCCGAACATGGATGCCAGCATATCGCCTGGGTTCTTCTCGCAGTAGTCCAGCCAATCCTTGTTCTCCTGGACGGCCTGATCCGCTTTCTCCTGGCCATCCCGGTCGCTGACCTCATAGCACAGACAGGAGCGGATGCCGAACTGCTTGGCGCTGTCCGCGATCTGGAACAGGGAGCCGGGAATATCCGCAAAGGAAGCGTGGTGGTCGAAGATGGTGGTAACACCCTGCTTGATGCAGTCCAGGTACAGCGCGTCGGCACTGGCTCTGGTGCCCGCAAGGGTCAGATGGCGGTCAATATACCACCATTGGCCGTCCAGGACCTCATAAAAGCTGGTGGGGTTAAAGCCGTTGATGCTCAGTCCCCGGGCCAGAGCAGAGTAGATGTGGGTATGGGCATTCACCAGGCCCGGCATAATGACGCCGCCTCTGGCGTCAAGGAATTCCGCATCGGGGTACGTTGCTCTCAGCTCTGCGGTGGCGCCCACCGCAGCAATCCGCGTGCCGTCAATGGCTACGCCGCCGTCGGGGAGATAGGGGGCCGCCGCGTCTCGGGTGATAAGTTTGCCGTTTGCCAGAATATACATGGTTTTTCCTCCTCTTTCCTGGTTCTGAATAAAAGAAAAATGCTTCAAACCGTTTGATTTGAAACACTCAAGCACAACCTGAGTGATAGTTGCAGCCCGTGCGCGAAAGCACTTCGTTACAGCTACCACCGTATTCATTTTTCTGGTTTTATTATAACGGATTTCATTTGTGATTGCAATGGGAAGATATGCAATTTGCGTTTGGGACGCTGACAAAAATTATTGATTGGGTTTGTGCGGTTTGACGAAAGATGTTTCCATACCGGTAGCCCGGGGCCCTTTCTCAAAAAGATGCTTTGCATCTTTTTGAGAAAGGGCCGGGAAACCACAAGGCTTCCCGGCCGCTGCTTGCCGCTATTACTTCGTTCCGAAAATGCGGTCTCCGGCATCGCCCAGACCCGGGACAATATATCCCTTCTCGTTGAGCTTCTCATCCAATGCGCCGCAGTAGATATCCACATCGGGATACTCTTTTTGAAGCCGCTCGATGCCCTCCGGGGCGGCAAGGAGGACCATCAGCTTGATGTTGGTGCAGCCATACTCTTTCATGAACCCAATAGCGGCGGCGGCAGACCCTCCGGTGGCCAGCATGGGATCCACAATCAGCACATCCCGCTCCGCAATGTCCTTGGGCATCTTGCAGAAATATTTCACCGGCTCCAGCGTCTCCTCATTGCGATACATGCCGATATGACCCACCCGGGCGGAGGGCACCATCCGCAGAACGCCCTCTACCAGACCGAGGCCGGCACGGAGGATGGGGACCACGGCAAATTTCTTGCCCTTGAGGGTGGGGGCCATCGTCTTGCAAATGGGCGTTTCCACCTCTTTTTCGTCCAAGGGCAGATCCCGGGTGGCCTCGTAGGTCAGCAGCATACCGATCTCACTGACCAGTTCCCGGAAATCCTTGGTTGAGGTGTTCTTATCCCGGAGAATGGTCAGCTTGTGGGACAGCAGAGGGTGGTGGACAACATGAACTTTTTCACTGTACATGACTGCGCTCCTTTTCTTTTCTGTTGTGAATCGTCTATAAATGATCTAAGTGGACTCTCCTCTTGCCAGACGTTCCCGCTCCGCCTGACTGAGACGGAGATACACGGGCATCAGTTCCTGGGCAGACACCGTTTCTGTCCTCCGCCGCCAAGCGGCCAGGGCAACCCCCGCAGCGCTTTGCAGCCGCAGGTGGACAGGGGCCAGCCGGCAGTCAATCCCCCGGGCCGTGAAGAACTCAAAGCACATCTGCGCGCCGTCGCCTACGATGGTCATAGGCCCGTCCAGCCCCGCCAGGCCGGCGGCGGCCTCCTCCAGGGAGAGAGCCCGGTCCTCCCGGAGGCGCTCCAGCGCCCCGCTATCCGCCAGGAAAACGGCGTTGTAGATCTGCTGCCGCCGGGCGTCCATGGCGCAGACAATGCTTCCCTCCAGATGCGCCAGAGGCCAGGCCATCGCCTCCAGGGTGGAAACAGGGATACAGGGCTTCTCTGCCGCCCAGGCCAGCCCCTTCACGGCTGCGATGCCGATGCGCAGCCCGGTGAAGGATCCGGGCCCTGCTGCCACGGCAACGGCGTCCATGGCTTCCATGGTCAGCTCACTGTTTTTCAGCATCCCCTCCACCATGGGCAGCAGCGTCCGGCTGTGGGTCAGCCCGGCAGCCTGCCATGCGGAGGCCAAAAGTTCGCCGTCCGCCAGGACCGCGCAGGAAGCTGCTTTGGCGGAACTCTCCAGTGCCAGGATTTTCATTTGTCTTCCGCCCCCTCAATGGTAATTTTTCGCCAGTCATCATTTCCCGGACAACGGGAAATGGTCACTTTGATGGTCTCCGGGGGCAGGGCCCCGGCGATGCGCTCGCTCCACTCCACGGCGCACACACCGCCACGGTTCAGGTAGTCCTCCCAGCCGATGTCAAAGAGGCCGTCCTCGTCTCCCAGGCGGTACATATCAAAGTGGAAGAGAGGGATCTTCCCCTCGTACTCATTGACGATGGTAAAGGTAGGGCTGGTGACCCGGCCCTCATAGCCCAGCCCCCGGGCGAGGCCCCGGGTAAACGCGGTCTTCCCCGCGCCCAGGTCCCCCCGGCAGGCGATCACGGCCCCAGGGAGCAGGCGGACGGCGAGGGCTTCGCCTATCGCTTCGGTTTCTTCTTCATTGTGGGATATATAGTCCATGTGGGTTCCTCGCAGTCTCATATCTCTCAGGGAAAAGTATACCATAAAATCTCCCGCCATAAAAGAGGGAAAGGAAAATTTTTCGAGGAACCAAAAACCGAAACAAAACGCGCACTATGCAGCCAGTATACTATGCAAACCGCATACTTTACAACACTTTTCAACCGTGATATACTAGCAGCAGATTTTTCCTGCGTCCGTTGGGACAGCAGGAGAGAATACATAAGTGGGAGGATTTATCATGAAACGATTCTTTGCAACCATTCTGGCGGCAGCTCTGGCACTTTCGTTGACAGCCTGTGACAGCAAGGACTACAGTACGGACTTCACAGGCCTGTTCAGCATCACTACCTTTGATATGACTGAAGAGGATGTCATCGCCCTGGAGGGGGGAGAGGATTACGAGGTCACGGATTATGACGATAGCAAGCTGCTGGAATTTGAAAACGGAAACATTTACCGCTTCTCCAAAAAGGCCAAAAAGCTGGACTTTGTGAAGTACACAGATCCCCCCATTATCGACTCGGAGACCTGGGAAGCGATGGTTGTCCTGACCATGGAGACGTGGACGGAGAAGTTCGGAGAACCGGAGTTCAACGAAAAAACCGACAGCTACATCTGGTATGGAAATGTCGGCGGGCAAAAAGCATCCCTGGTGATTTTAAAGAATTCTGACACTATGGTCAAGCTTGGACAATGCTCCATGATGTCTCTGGAACGAATCAGCTGACAAAAGCAGGGAGGAGGCTGATGGGCCTCCTCCCTCAGACTGTCAAAAAAGCCCTCCGCAGGAGTTTTTGCCGAAGGCAAAAAGAAAATTTAATCACTTTTTCGAGGGCGTGTACCTCCGTAAAGCGGCGCTTTTAGCGCTAAGCCGAGCAGAGCGCGGCCCACGGAAAAAGTACTTTGCGGGCCGAACCCGGCCCGCTCCCCATTCTCAAAAAAGATGTAAAGCATCTTTTTTGACACACAGAGAGAGGAGGCCCAGTGGGCCTCCTCTCTGTTCTTGAACGATCAGATCTCCAGATAGGAATCCGCATACAGGTTGTGGTTCTTGATGATATCGCAGCTCTTGATGGTCTCCATCAACCGCTGGTCGCAGGGGTTCACGATGGCGGAGGTCAGGCCCATGGTCATGGCCATGCCAACCATCGCGGCGTCCATGATAGGACGGATATGCTTGGGCATACCGTTGGAGTTGTTGGACAGACCGCCGGTGGACTTCAGGCCCTCGTCAGAGAAGGCGCGGATGGCGTTCAGAACATCCATCTGCTTATCCTGCATGCCCTTGATAACCAGGAACAGAGGATCAAACCACAGGTCATCGCTCTCCATGCCCAGGTGCAGGCCCCGCTCCAGCATGTTATGGCAGTGCATCATCCGCTCCTCGTTGTCCTTGGCGATGCCGTCGGCGGAGCAGAGGGCGATGACGATGGCGTCGTTGGCGGCGGCGAGGTCGATGTTGCTGATACGGCTTCCGGCGTCGGCGGAGTTGACGATGGGCTTGCCGTTGGCGCGGTTGTACACCTTGATGCCCGCCTCGATTGCGGCCATATTGGCGGTATCTAGAGCCAGAGGCACGTTGTTGAAGTTCTGCTGGAGCAGCTGGACCGCCCAGGTCATCAGCTCGGGGCCGTTGGACTCCGCAGGCCCGATGTTGACATCCAGATAAGTGGCGCCGGCGGCAATCTGCTCGGCGGCACGCTTGAGGATGGGGGCCTCGTCATAGGTGTCCATGGCCTTGCGGATGGCGGGAGAGATGCAGTGGATCCGCTCGCCGATGGTGACGAAGGTCTGGGCGTTGGGATCGTGACCCTTGTAGGTCACGGGCTTGTCGTCAATCATGTAGGGACCATTGACCACAATGGGAGGCGCGGGAATAACCTTCTTGGGCGCGGGAGCGGCCTCGGCGGCAGCGCTGCCGGCGGGAGCGGCTGCGGACTTGTCCACGTAGCTCTTCTTCCACTCCTCGTCACGCAGGTACTTCACCAGCTGGACAGCCTCAGTGGTACCAACAATAACACTCCAGTCAGGCAGCTTATCCTGGATCTCACCCTTCATGACGGCAACCTTGCCGGGGATGATGAGCGCCCGGGACTTGATCTTGTTGTTGATATCGAATTCATCAAAGAACTTCTTGATGGAGGAGCTGGAGAACTTTCCGGCGGCCCAGGCGGTCAGCACGGACATGCCGGACGCGTCGGTAATCAGCAGGTTTACAGGCATCTTGCTGCGCTCAATCTCGCCGGAGACCAAGAAGTAGGTCAGGGCAAAGTCCACAGTCAGGCAGCAGGGGCTGTTCTCGTCGGCACCGTTGATGGGATAGATGCCCGGGGTGACCTTCATGGGCTTCTGGGGATCAGTGAAGATGTTCTGACGCAGGCCGTACAGAGGCAGAGCTTTGGCGTAGGTCATCTCGGAGCAGACCACGATGGAGCCGTACTTGCAGGTGAACAGGCTCAGCAGGGCGGCCTCCAGGTGGGCGTCGCCGTCAGACAGAGCGGCCACATTGACGATGGCGGGATAGCCGAAAGTCCGGTCCCCGTCCTTCAGGGCGGCGCGGCGGATCTGGACGGCATCGGCATAGGCTTCCTTGACAGAAGCGGTGCTGACTTCCAGGATCAGGTTCTTGTTCCCGGCAGCTTCCAGCTTCTCCACGACATCATGGAGAGCCTCCAGGCTGTCCGCGCGGACGCCCAGCAGCGCCTTAGCCCCGGCAGCAACGGCACTCATGTCGGCGTAGTTGTCGGGGGTAGCGCCATTGACGATGATGTCGCAGCCTGCGGCGGCCTCGACGCCGGCCTTCATAGCCTCCACATCGGTACAGCTGAGGACCAGGGGGCGGCCCAGGGCCTTGGCCTTGGACACCAGGGCGGCGAAGTCGGCAGGCGCCTTATCGGCGCTGTGGCGGACGTAGACCATCTCCACATACATCCGCTCGCTGATACGCTCGTAGTCCACAGCGGGGATGTTCTTCAAAACCTCGTCCTGCCTGGCCTCGTCCATGCAGTCGCAGACCTGGACGGCGTACAGGGTCTTGCTGACCAGGGTCTTCTCGTGACGGCTCAGGACGGTCTCGCCGCCCAGGGCCAGATCGCCCACCTTGTAGCTCTTCATGGGAGGCGCGGTGGCCTCGGACAGGGTGGACAGGGCCTCGGAGGACATATGGGGGCACTTCTCGATGGGGAGAGCGCCGGAAGCCACCTTCATGGCGAAGGCCATACAGGTGGGGTTGCCGCAGTCCTTGCAGTTGGTTTTGGGGGTGAGCTTAAAAATGTCAAGACCTTTCAGTGCCATGGTTCGGGCCCTCCTTACATCAAAGCGGCAACCAGCCGCGCAGTGGTCTGAATGGAAGCCGGGTGCTTGAGGATGACGGCATCGCTGCCGTAGGCCAGGCAAGCGGCGGCGGTTTCCACTTCCATGTCGATGCCGCGCTCCTCGGCGGAGCCCCAGCCGGGGTTCTCGCTCTCGGGAGCGGTAGACTCCTTCACGCCCCAGGTTTCCACGCCCACGGGGGTGATGATGGGCATCTGGAGGGTGTTGTCGTTCTGGCTCAGGGCGGCGGCCTTGACGCGCTCCAGGGTGGAGACGACGTACTCGAAGCCGTAGCCGGCGGCGGCGGAACCGATGTTCATAGCCACGTTCTCGCCGGAGACGCCCATCTGGGTGATGAGAACGTTGAGCTGCTTGGCCAGGTTGATATCCACGGCGGACTCAGCGCCTACCTTCTGGCCGTAGGCCATACCGGCGCCGGCAGCCACGCCCTTGTAGTTCTCTTCCTTGGCGGAGAGGACCAGAATGTTCTTGCCCTGGAGTGCCTCGGAGATCTTGCCGAACAGGTCGGCGTCCTTCTCGGAGTTCTTGCAGCCGGCCACCACGATGGGCTTGTCGACCACCTCGGCCACGGCCTTGGCATCGGCCACACAGTCCTCAACGGACTTGTTCTCCCCGTTGGGGTCCGCCAGGTCGAAGCGGATGCAGACGAAGTCCGCCTCGGGCAGTTCGGCGGCCTTCTTGGCGCGCTCGGCCAGGGTATTGCACCCGGCGTAGAACTCCTTCAGGCCCTCGGAGGGCTGCTCGGGGTCGTCGGACACGTCGATGCCGATCTTGGGGCGGTTGGCGATGGGCGCGTCAAAGGTGTAGAGATTGAAGACGT
>OFGC01002096.1_pt1 | contig 10997 bp, 9 predicted proteins | sample 1521691 | NCBI WGS metagenome assembly OFGC01 (sample SAMEA3504121, study PRJEB24116) | mouse gut metagenome | biome: mouse gut; feature: mouse-associated habitat; material: faeces | place: Denmark | collected 2011
TAGGTGCCAGCCCTAATTTTTCAACTGCTCAAAAAACTTTAGCGGACAGTAATAAAAAATTATAACTCACATACAAGTCGCTGACAACCATCATCCAAACTTCGGTTTTGTGGATTCGGCTTTGTGGCGACTTGCTTTGGCAAAAGTAAGCTTTTTGTCGTTACTGTCAAAGAATATGCTCTTTTTTATCTGGTTTTTGTTTAAGCGGGGAGCTTTAGCGAGTTCTGACGGGATGTAGGGATTGTGATTTGAGCTTGATTTGAGGGCTAATTGAGAAATTTGTCGGTCCGGATTGAATGAAATACGTTGTTAAGCGTTATATTTGCAGAATAATGTAATAAATGGGAATTTTATGAGACGCATTATATTCGTGATTATGGCGCTGGCGTTGGTTGCGCCGGTGAGCCTCCATGCCCGCAAGAAGCAGAATGCGGACATCTCTTTCAAGGAAACCGTCTATGATTTCGGCTCCGTGCCGGAGCGCGGCGGTAAGGTGAGCCATGTGTTCGAGTTTGTCAACACCGGCAACGCCAATCTGGTGATAAAGGATGTGACGGCGGAGTGCGGCTGTACCACGCCGGAATACCCACAGAATCCTATCGCTCCCGGGAAGAAGGGGGTGGTGAAGGTGACTTACAATCCGCTCGGGCGTCCCGGAGGGTTCAACAAGACCGTGACTGTGAAGACTAACGGCAAGACCAAGCGGGTCTACCTCAAGGTAAAGGGTGTGGTCAATCCGAATAAGAAGCAATGAGAAAATCAAGCCTGAGGACCGGAGCATTTCTCTTCGGGGCGCTCCTTTCTGGCTTCTTTTCGCTGAATGCCGGGATACAGTGGATTGAGAAGAACCATGACTTCGGGCTGATGAAGGAGATTCTCGGTCCGCAGACCGGTGTTTCGCGCTTTGTCAACACCGGCAATACCCCGATATCGGTAATCGACGCCCGGCCCTCATGCGGATGTACCGGAGTTGAGTTTTCCGATGCAGAAACGGCTCCGGGCGACACTCTTTCCATAGCGTATACCTACGATCCGGCGGGACGTCCGGGCCGATTCGAGAAATCAATCAAAGTCTGGCTCAGTGACGGCACGGAGCAGGTGATAATGATCCGTGGCAATGTGCTGGGAGCACCTGAGTCGCTCGATATGTTTTACCCCGTGGAGGCAGGACCGCTCCGGCTCTCCGATTCAGTCATCATCGGCGGCAACGTAACCGACACGCGTACACCGGGATATTTTATAAAGGCGTACAACCAGACCACCGACACAATTCGTCCGCTGGCCACAAGCGAATCGCAGGCTCTCCGCATCGAGTGCTCCCAACAGAAGCTCGGGCCCGGCGATCTTGCCACGTTTGTGATATATTTCAAGGCCGGAGCTTTGGGCGAGTACGGCCCTGTGGAGCTTCCTGTATCGTTCGTCGCCGACAGTGCGAGCCCAGATGCCAGAAGCGTGACGGTGCCCCTGCGCGCCACAGTGCTTCCATCGGCAAAATCCTTGTCCGGCAAGGACCTTGCCAAGGCACCCCGCTGTTTTCCGGTCCCGGACCCGGTGGATCTCGGAATCATCCGGCATGATGCCGCCCAGCCCGTCGGGTTCGCTATCCTGAACGACGGCGGATCTCCCCTGCGGATAAGGAAGATATATTCGGACATAGTGGCAGTGAAATACAATCGTCTGCCCAAGGAGATAAAGCCGGACAAGAGCGTGCGTGTCAGTCTTGAACTCGACCTGCGCGATCTCCCTGCGGGTCCGTTCCGCATTCCCCTCAGAATCATAACAGACGACCCAGTGACACCGGTAAAGGAATTCACCGTTGCCGGCGAGATCCGATAATCCTCGGTGAAGGGGTCTTAATCATAACAAGAAATAAAGAAACAGCCTTATAATCATGGAACATCCGGAAAACGACAATGCTTATAAGGGACTCCAGGTGAATTCCGGAGTCTCCTCGCAACCGATAGTGAACCCGTACCGGCATAAGCGGGCCACGCGCCCCCGCCGTCTCACGGCCGCAGAATATGTGGAGGGTATCCTAAAGGGCGATGTCAGCGTGCTCGGCCGCGCCGTAACGCTCGTGGAGAGTACGGCCGAAGAACATCAGGCCATCGCTCAGGAAGTGATAGAGAAATGTCTCCCTTATTCAGGAAATTCGCGGCGTATCGGCATAACCGGCGTCCCCGGTGCCGGTAAGTCGACGTCGATCGATGTGTTCGGTCTGCATGTGCTCAGGGATGGCGGCAAGCTCGCCGTACTTGCCATCGACCCGAGCAGTGAGCGTACGCGCGGCTCCATCCTCGGCGACAAGACGCGAATGGAGAAACTCTCGCAGCATACCGATGCATTCATCCGTCCTTCCCCCTCCGCAGGCTCGCTCGGAGGCGTGGCCCGCAAGACTCGCGAGACCATAGTGCTCTGCGAGGCTGCAGGTTACAACAATATCTTCGTGGAAACCGTCGGAGTGGGTCAGAGCGAGACCGCGGTCCATTCCATGGTGGATTTCTTCCTGCTGATCCAGCTGGCCGGAACCGGTGACGAACTCCAGGGAATCAAGCGCGGAATCATGGAGATGGCGGACGGCATAGTCATCAACAAGGCGGACGGCGACAACATCGACCGCGCCAATCTCGCCGCGGCACAGTTCCGCAACGCCTTGCAGCTTTTCCCTCCCACACCGAGCCGATGGCGTCCCGAGGTAATCACCTACAGCGGTTATTTCGAACTTAATATCGACAAGGTATGGGATATGATAGACCGCTATTTCGAATATGTGAAAGAGACGGGTTACTTCCGTCAGAAGCGCAATGAGCAGGCTAAGTATTGGATGATAGAGACTATTGACGAGCAGTTGCGCCACGATTTCTACACCCGTCCTGAGATCCGCGCCCTCCTTGAGCAGAAAGAGCTGCGCGTCCTTAACAACGAGCAAAGCTCCTTCACCGCGGCCCATGAGGTACTCAGCCGCTACTACGATACCCTCCGCGGGAACAGATAATCCCGTCGCGGCCATTTTATCCGCGTCCGATAGTTTACGTCACTTGATCATATTCAGGGCGTTTCGATGCAGTCCGTCGAAGCGCCCTCGTTTTATCGGGGAATGCCGGAAGGTGGCGGAGAAGTCGCTTTTTTCCATTGAGAGGATATCAGACGGGGTTATGGCGAGGATTTCTTTGCGTGGGGCGAGCGCGGGAACAGTGCGGGCGCGGACTTTGCCGGCATTGTGGGGACATACGGCAAGACAGCGGTCACAACCGAAGAGCGGTGTCATCCCTCTGGTGGCGGCAGAAGAGAGCGCTTCTATGTGAACCGGGTCATTCCAGTCGCCACGGTGTTCTATGGTGAGATAGCTGAGACATCGGTTGCAGTCTATGGAGTTGCCGGAGAATGTGAGTGCGCCGGTGGGACAGGCTCGGCGGCAGGCTCCGCATGAGCCGCATCGGCGGATCCATTCCCTGTCGGGGACCAGCGGCAGGGTGGTGACGATTTCGGCGAGGAATACCATGCTGCCCGCTCCGGGGACTATCAGCGCGCCGTTGTCGCCGATAAAGCCGACTCCGGCCTTGCGTGCCCAATATCGTTCCAGTATTGGTGCGGAGTCGATGCATATCCGGTATCCCGCGTCTGTCGGGAAACTGTTCAGACACCGGTTCAGTAGGTCGCGCAGAACATCATGGTAATCGTCTCCAAGTGCGTATGACGCTACAGGAGAGTTTGGGGCGGTGTCTCCGCGATAATTGAAGGCAATGGAAATGATGGAGTTGGCTCCCTCAAGCAACAGGCGCGGATCGCGGCGTATCTGAGGATGGTTGCGCATATATTCCATTCCGGCGTGCCTTCCGCGTGACAGCCACTCCTCGAAAAGTTCCCATTCCCCGGGATCTACTTCGGCTGCTTTGGCAAAACCTACGGCGCAGGCACCGCCTTCAAGCAATATTTTCCTGATTTCCTCCTTCATTCACTTATCCGGACATCCTCGTTGCGCTCTACTGCCCGCTTTCGGTCATTTGCGACCGAAATCAGCCGGTACCTCCCCCCATCTGTCCGTGTCCCACTTACGGATCTTGACATCGTAGGAATGAGTGTTCAGCCAGGAGAGTGCCCGCTCCATCATCTGAAAGCTTTTTTCGGTCGACGCGTCGCGTTTGAGCTGGGTCTTCACCTTGCGGTTGCGCACCCATGACATTCCGGTGACCGAGTCCGAGTAAATGGTGTGCCGCTCGCCGAGATTCGCCATCAGGGCAAGCGCATGGACTATTGCGAGAAATTCACCGATGTTGTTGGTGGACTTTTCGAAGGGGCCGATACGGAAAATCTCGCGTCCCGTCATAAGTTCCACTCCACGGTATTCCATTCGTCCGGGATTACCGGCGCATGCGGCGTCCACGGCCCAGCCGTTCAGGTCGATTTCGGGAAACTGCATGTAGTCCGGCTTACCGGCTTCGGGAATGTTATGTCTCTGGGCGTTCAGGAGAAGTCCGCCGACATCGTTGCGGTCGCTGCGCGCAGTACCTTTCCGGAAAGCATCGGAGGCCTCTTGGGCGCTCGCATAACTCTTGAAGGAGGCTCCGGGGTAATCGTCCACCTGCTCCATGGCGTCGTTAAGGTCATCGTATACTCCGGGATGCCTTCCTGTCCAGACCACGTAATATTTCTTCGAATAGTTCATGCCGTGAAATCAGGAAGAAGTTTTACATGTTGACGACGTGTCGGCTTCGGGACGGTATTCGGGACGGAAGTCATAGTTTCTGCGGAGAGTATCGAACAGCTCCGGAGCGGCTTTGAGAGAGTCGCTGTCCGTTCCGGGGTCGTACGACGCCATGATTCCCTCGGCTGAAATGGCCTTGTGGGGCCGATAGGCGCCCTCCAGGCCGCTTTTGTCCACAACTATGCCCAATCCCTTTTCCAGGGCTTCGAGCGCCATTCTGGTGGCTCTCTGCTTTCCCTCGCGGGAATATCCGGCTATATGGAACGTACCGTAGTCTGTCAGCGAGAGCAACTCTTTGTTTACGATGGGTTCTCCCTCCCAGGTGTCGAGCACGGCCCGGATGCGTCCGGCGCGCAGTTCCTCGAGAAGAGCCCCGGAATCGACCACCGGACCGCGGGCGGCATTCACGAGCAGCGCGCCCGGCCGCATGCGGGCGAACATCGCCCTGTCCGCAAGGTGGAACGTCGGGTCTTCCCCTGTCCGAGTAAGCGGGGTGTGCAGTGTGACCGCGTCGCATTCGGCCATAAGCTTATCAATCGGCATGTAGTCATCTTCGATTCCGGCACGCTGACGGGGAGGGTCACTGACCACTACCCGTGTGCCGAGCAGACGTCCCCATTCGGCCACTATGCCGCCTACATTGCCGCATCCGACCACCCCCAAAGTGTGACGGACCGGGTCGAAACCTTCGCGCAGAAGTGCGCTCCAGACATACTGGGCCACGCCCGGTGCGTTGCAGCCCGGAGCGTTGTTGACCGAGATACCCCGCTCCGCGCACCACGGGATATCAATCTGGTCCATACCGATGGTAGCGGTGGCGATGAGGCGCACGCGGCTGTGGCCGAGAAGAGACTCGTTACAGAGAGTACGCGTTCGGATCACGATGGCATCCGCGTCGCGGACATTCTCGGGGGTGAATCCGAACTGGTCGACATAGAGCGTGTCGGCCACCGGTTCAAGCCGCCCCTTGATATAGGGGATATTGTCGTCGATGACTATTTTCATGGTCAGAAGAAGAATTGTATTTCTGTCATAATGAACGATGCGGCGTAGAGTGTGCAGAGGCCTGCGAGCCACCACGAGCGATGCCGTATGTTGTGGAGAGCAAAAATGTCGGAGAACTGGACAGCGGCGACCAGATAGAGAGTGCCGATGTATGCAGGCATGTTGTCGAAGTCAATGACTATGCAGACTGCGCAGAGCACTCCGAGGATATTGAAGCAGATGTTGTAGAGGCGTCGCTGCGAATTGCCGGCGTATAGTTTCACCGAGTTGTAGAGTCCGCCCACAAGAGCTCCGAGCGCTGTCGCGGCGCATGCCGTCAGACCGGCGAGCATGGACCGTTTCGCTTCTATGCCGGAAAACAGGCCGGATATATCAGGCATCGAAAAATCGGACAACGGTATGATTCCGAGACCGACTCCAACCCAATAAGGGGCGACCAGGCCGAGGATGAAAGCGATCGTCTCCTTGAAGCGCAGACATTTGAGGGAGGCTGCAATCGCGATATATGCCGGAATCATGAAAATGAAGGCATATTGCACCATCGTGCCCAGCGACAGGATGGTGGCTATGGCGAAGAGTTCCCGGGTGGCGTTCCGTTGCTTGAAGCATGTGAAGGCTATCGAGAGGATGGCTGTATTCGCGGCGAGAAGAATGGTGGATGAATTCAGAGTCCCCGCCACCCAGGGGCAGGAAAACGACATCACGGCCAGAAGTCCCGGAAGAGTCATGTCGTTTCCAGGAACAAACGCGTAATTCTTGTTGAGGATATAGATTGAGCCTGTGATTCCGAGCAGGAGCAGAAGGTTTATGGCCCATGAGAGCGGGGGCATGATATCCCATGCGCCAGGCGACGGCAGACACAGGCCGGCCTCGGTCTGTAATGGTATGGGCGCGCCCGCCAGAAAGGAGGTCGCGCTCATCAGGATTGCGGTGGCGATTGCGCCGGCGAATCCCTTCTTACCCATTGTGTCCCGGTTGCCCATCAATCTTCACTGTCGGAATAGTTCTTCTTTCGTGAGCGGAAATGAACCGGAGATATGATATGTTCCTTGTCGGCCGAAATTTTGGGTCCCTGCGGCTTGACGATTCTGGCGTCGCGTCCGGAACCTCTTCGGTCGTCACGGCGTTCATATTCCCGACGATTTCCTCTGTCATCTTCTCGGCGTTCTCCGCGCGGCTTGAAGTCGCGTCTGTCATCCCGGGGACCGTAGCTGCGGCTTTCCGGGCGCTCATCGCGTCTGAAGGTTTTTTTCTTGTCGTAGCGACGTTCTTTCTGATGGCCGCCGAATTTTTTTGTCTCGCCGCGCCATTCGTCGTCGGAAATGCGCTTCATCTTCCGGGGACGACGGTTCTCCTCCTCTTCTTCCTCATAAAAGTTGACTTTTCCGCCTGCGGCGCGGAAATCGTTGTAGGCACCGTCGAAAAGCACGAACTCGCGCAGCGAGCACTCGATGCTGCCGTTGAGCAAAGGAATTTTCAACGACGGCTTGAGCCCGATGTTGGAGAAGTCATCGTTGTCCGGCCCTATTATCCATGCGTTCCATCCCTTGAAATTCTGTTTGAGGCATGTCCCTATTCCTCGGAAAAGTTCCACCATGTCGTCGGGACGCAGTCTGCGCCCGTAAGGTGGATTCATCACGAGGACGCCATTGTCGGGATTTTCGGTCCAGTCCGCCATGGGGCGGCATGTGAGCTCCACCATATTGTCGACCTGTGCGGCCTTGATGTTGCGACGGGCTATCGCCACGGCATCCGGATCGATGTCGCCGCCGTAGATCCTGAATGCGAATTCACGTTCGCCGCTGTCATCGTTATAGAGTTCCTCGAATAAGTCTTTGTCGAAATCGGGCCATTTCTCGAACGCGAAGCTCTGACGGAAAATACCAGGGTTGATGTTTGATGCGATAAGTGCGGCTTCTACAAGGAAAGTGCCCGAACCGCACATGGGGTCGGCAAAGTCGCAGTCACCCCTCCAGCCTGTCTTCATGATTATTCCGGCGGCGAGCACCTCGTTGAGGGGCGCTTCGGTCTGTTCCTGGCGATAACCCCGGCGGGAAAGAGGCTCCCCGCTCGAGTCCAGGGAGATGGTGACGCGGTCGTGATCTATATGGACGTTGAAGAGCAGGTCGGCACCAGCCACGCATATAGAGGGACGACGCCCCTCGGTGTCATTGAAATGGTCCACGATGCCATCCTTGACTCTATATGTTACGAATTTGGAATGGGTGAAATCCTCGCTGTTCACCGTCGAGTCTATGGCGAATGTGGTGTCGGGAGTCATGTATTTCCGCCAGTCGATCTCGCGGACTATATCGTAGAGTTCGTCGGGATCATGAGCGGTGAACTTCTCGATGGGCTTGAGAATCCTGAGGGCCGTGCGGCAACACAGATTGGCTTTGTACATCATTTCGAGATCCCCCTCGAAGCTGACCATGCGGCGTCCCATCTCCACGTTTTCCGCGCCGAGAGAAATAAGCTCGTCGCGGAGCACATCCTCAAGGCCCTGGAAGGTCTTGGCAACCATTGAAAATTTATTTTCCATCTTGCAGGTGTTCTGTCTTACTTGCGGATATTGGTATGTTGTTCTGGTTTTTAAAACGAAATTGTTGTTCCTCCGTTTGTGTCATCGGGTTTGGATGCCGGCTTCTCCGGCTCGGCGGAGTCGAGTTGTTCGATCTGTTGGTTGAAACGGATATCCCGGTTATATGCGGGAACCCTCTCGAGCAACATGATTGTCTCATGGTCATCGAATTGAGAAGGCTTCAGCACCACGTACTTCTGCTTCATCGCAGCCATTTTCCATTCCTTGACTTTCTCGCGGCCGTAGACGGCTGCGATATCCTCCGGCGTTACGGTCGGAGTTCCATCTTCCTTACTCGAGTCTTTGTCCCGCTCCGTAGCGGGGCTGCCTGGAAAGTCGATCACCCCTTTCTTGTTTTTCTCATCCTTCTCGCGGATGGTCACGTCAAAGCCTGATGCGAGAATCGTGACTTTTATCCTGTCTTCCAGCGAGGGATCGTCGCCAATACCCCACTTCACTTCGATTGTGGGAGGAAGTTTCGATGTGAGAAAATTGTGGATTTCGGCCATCTCCCTGGACTTGATCGGATTTTTCGAATCCTTGGAGCACATGAACTTGATAAGAAGCCTTTTGGAGGAATATATGTCATGGGCCTTCATAAGCGGAGAGTGCAGCGCGTTCTGGATGGCATTGGTCACGCGGTTCTCGCCCTCGCCGGTGGCAGTGGCAATGATGGCCGAACCGCTGTCCTTGAGAGTGGTCTTCACGTCCTGGAAGTCGACGTTGACATAGCATGGTTCGGAAATTATTTCCGAGATACTCCGTGCGGCGTTGGCCAGGGTGTCGTCGGCTTTGCTGAAGGCGTTGAAGAAGTTATAGTCCTCGTACAGTTCGATAAGGTTCTCGTTGTTGATTATGAGAAGCGCGTCGACGTGCTTTCTCATTTCGGCAGCGCCTTCGAGAGCCATGAGAATCTTCTTGTCGCCCTCGAATTTGAACGGTACCGTCACGATCCCGATGGTGAGCATGCCGCATTCCTTGGCGATCTGGGCCACCACCGGAGCCGCGCCCGTTCCGGTGCCTCCGCCCATTCCGGCAGTGATGAATACCATTTCGGTCTCGTCGTCGAAAATAGCGCGTATGTCGTCGACACTCGCTTCGGCACACTGTCTGCCCACTGCCGGCTTGTTGCCTGCCCCGCGTCCTTTGGTCACCTCTTTGCCAAGAAGCAACTGGTTGGGTACCGGCGACATGTTGAGTGCCTGACGGTCCGTGTTGCACACCACGAAATTGATGTGTGGTATCTTCTGCTTGAACATGTAGTTGACGGCATTGCCTCCTCCGCCTCCGATGCCGATCACTTTTATGATCGCGCCGTCATCGGTTGCCACAAAGCTTGAACCGTCGGTTATGTCGTTGTTATATATGTCGTTGTCCATCTTGTCACAGTTTGAGAGTCATCGCTTCAGATTATGTCGGAGTTGTCCTCCACGTCGCCGGTGACCATTCCGTATAGTTTTTCTTTAAGTTTTCCGAAGAGCGACGGACCCTTGGGCTTCTGCCTGTGCTCGGTTTTTTCCGGTGTTGTGCCGGTCGGTTCGTTACCCGTTCCGGTTGCGGGCAGATCCTCGTTGCCGGGGGTCTCGAGGCATTCGGTTTCGGTGTTCATGGCTCCGGAATAAAGCACACTTGCCACCTCTACCATCTCCGAAAGGGGAGACTTTGTCTCTTCTATGGAAATGTATGATGGCAACTGGCCGCGTCTTACCGGCAGACCCGTATGCTGTTCAAGCAGCTCGATCATGCCGTTGAGTTTCGAGCCGCCTCCTATCATCACGAGACCTCGCGGCAATGAACTTTCCTTGAGACCGGCGTATGTGATCTGCTCCATCACGTTGACCACAATTTCTTCGGCGCGCGCGACAATGAGGTTTGACACGTCCTGCATCTTGACTCCGTTCATGTTGAGGGTGGACGCAGTCTCGCGGGCTATGGCGTTGCCGACGGAAATCTTGATTTCCTCCGCCTTGTCCTCAAGGAAGTTGAGGGTAGCGACATCGTTGGTGATATGCCGGCCGCCAAGAGGCAGCGTGGCGAAATAGACCAGATGTCCCTCCTTGTAGATGGAGACGGTGGTTGTCTCTGCTCCCATGTCGACGAGCATGCAGCCGAGCCTCTTCTCCTCGGGAGTAAGTATCACCTGGGCGGTGGATAGAGCCGTCACCACATATCCGCTGACATCCACGCCGATTTTGTCGGATATGGTTCGCTCGAGATTCTTGCGTATTTCCGGGCGGCACACTATCAGGTCGAAAGTGGCGCTGATGCTGTTCCCTATCGTACCCTTTGGGGACGCTGTCTCCATCTTTCCCACCACATAGACTCTCGGCACGGCGTCGACCACCTCCAGCGAGCTGTCGATGGCAGTGGAGAGAGCCTGATTCTTGAGGCGTTCGATTATCTCCTCGGTGATTTCCGTGTCATCGGGAAGATTGATAGACACTTCAGTGCTGATGCTGCGCAGGGAACGGCCCGAAAGACCCACGAAGAGTCCCGTGATTTCGCGGGGGGCCACCGAAGGCTTTCGCTCAAGACGCTCGATTATGCGCGCGATTCTCATTGAGGTCTCTTCGGGATTCTTGATGATGCCGTACCGCACGCTCTCGCTGTTCTTCTCCTGTTCGGAGGCGATGATATCTAGTTGACCGGCGCCGCGTGTCTTGCCGACTACGGCTATTATCTTGGAGCTGCTTATCTCGATTGCAG
>OFGC01002101.1_pt1 | contig 10977 bp, 7 predicted proteins | sample 1521691 | NCBI WGS metagenome assembly OFGC01 (sample SAMEA3504121, study PRJEB24116) | mouse gut metagenome | biome: mouse gut; feature: mouse-associated habitat; material: faeces | place: Denmark | collected 2011
CATTTTATAGCGTTACTTCTCCACAAAGTGAGCATTCCAGATATTTGCGCACGTCATTTGGCTGAAGTCCGAGTCCGAAAAGATACATCAATTTGGTCAATGCCGCTTCCGAGGTCATGTCATGTCCCGACACCACGCCGGTGGCTGCAAGACGGTCGCCCGAGACATATCTTTTGGCATGGACACCACCGTTGACACACTGGGTTACATTTATTATTACAATGCCACGGTCGACAGCGTCGCGGATGGCATCGGTGAACCATGAATCGGTAGGACCGTTTCCGGCACCGTAGGTTTTCAATACGATTCCTTTTATTCCCGGCGTATTCAGCTGGTAGCGTAAAATCTCTTCTGACATTCCCGGGTTCAAGTCGAGGAACATCACATTGGGATCCATGGCATATCTCACCTGCAAGGGTCGCTTCATTATAGGCCGCATCAGCGCTTCCTCATTGAAATGTATGCCGAGACCGATTTTTGCAAGAGAAGGGTAGTTGTTGCTCTTGAAGGCGTTGAAGTTGTCGGCGCTCATCTTGGTGGAGCGGTTTCCTCGCCACAGATAATTCTCGAACAGGATAGCCACCTCTCTCACCATCGGTTCGCCATTGATGTCGGTGGCGGCAGCGATCTGAAGGGCTGTGATCAAATTTTCTTCGCCATCGGTTCTTACTTCTCCTATAGGGAGCTGAGAGCCTGTTATGATGACGGGCTTGTGGAGATTTTCAAGCATAAATGAGAGCGCCGACGCCGTATAAGCCATCGTGTCGGTGCCGTGGAGCACGACAAAGCCGTCGAAATGGCTGAAATTTTCATCAATCGCTTTTGCGATCTCCACCCAATAGCGCGGGTGCATGTCGGAAGAGTCGAGAGGAGGATTGAATTGTATGTTGTCGATCTCGTAATCAAGCATTTTGACTTTCGGCACATTGTCGATAAGGTGTGTGAAGTCAAAAGGCTGCAACGAGTGGGTATCGGGATTTTCAATCATTCCGATGGTACCCCCAGTATATATGATAAGGATATGAGGGCGTTGTGTCTCAGTATTAGATAAAGAACCGTTCATAGGCATCTGTGATTTAAACGACTTCTAAATTGCAAAGATAGCAAATCCGCACAACAAACGCAACTCAATTCAAAAAAACTATTAACAAAGTATTAACAAATATAGGCGTCCGGTAAAAATATTAATCACGCAGAGCCACAGAGCCGCAAAGCTTTGAGTTGGTAAGCCCTATGATAAAGATCTCAGAGAATCGCGTGGCGATTTGTGCAAAGGCGCGGAGCAGTAGCGTCAGACTCTGTGTCGAAACCACAAGACCAGGCAAAAAAAGAGGTTTCACAACGATGCGTGAAACCTCCCTGATATAATTATTCGTTACTAAACCGAGTAACAGTTTACTTGCGGATAAGAACCTTAGTAGCCTTATTACCCTGAACCTTGATGTAAAGACCATTCTCAGGCTCAGCTACCTTAACACCCTGCAGATTGTAATAAACAACCTCAGCATTCTCAGCAGCCTCAACCTCAGCGACACCGCTGCCATCATTGTTGTAGCTGATTACATAAAGAGAAGGAGCATCCTTGAATATTGTAACAAGAAGAGTCATGTCGTATGTACCGGCAGGAACGCTTGCAAGCGTGTAATTGTTACGGAGGCTAAGTGTAGTCTCACCAACTTTACCGGTGAAATTATCCTTGGTAGCAGGAGAATCAGATTCGAGAACAACGTTCTTAACAAGGATAACGTTATTTACAAGAGCAGTTGTGATATCTGCGGCAGCAACCTCTTTCGGAGTGAAAGCACCTTGTGCAGTTGCCTCAGGAAGAGTACCCTTGGGCATCAACTCAGGCGTTACATTGCTGAAAAGCTCATATGTTGCCTCCCAGCCGGCAGGAATTATATCATTAACCTTATACGAATTCTTACCGTAAACCTGAATGAAATCACCAGCAGCATCAACAGCAAAGACATTACTGAAGTTTACGAATGCGACAGTCATATCAAAATCTACTTTGACAGCTGTCTTTGAAGCCTGAGCTATGGCCTCTTTAACGCTCTTCACAACAACTGCATCAGATGGTGCGGGATCAGGATTTTCAGGAGTGCTGGTAACTTCCTGATCAGAAACGACTATTTTCTTGATGCGGATTTGCCCAGCATTCGCAGCTAACTCAAAAGAATTTGAGCCATTGGAATTCAACAAAGTATATGTTGCACCACTCAGAGTACCCGTCCAACCAGTAGAAGGTGTACCTTCTACCGAATATTGACCATTAGATGTGTCATCCAATGTCAATATCACAGATTTCATTGCAAAATCAGCGGATTCAATTGTAAAAGCAGAACTTTTATATACCCTCATTGAGTATTGTTCAGTTCCGGGATTACGCAGAGTAGATGTTGTATTCGCCTTGTCAGTAATCAAAGTAAACGATTTTCCATCTACTGTTACACTCTTTTTAAAACCGCTTGTGGCAGCATTTGTCTCCCATGCCGAATTAGCAGAGACATCGTAAAGGGTATATTCTGTTGCGAATACAGAACTTGCTGCAAATGAAATAGCAGCGAGAGAAAGTAAAAACTTCTTCATAAGCAATTATTGTTATTTAATGAATAATAAGGCTTGTTTATATTGCTCATGTTCAGTTGTGAACATGAGCCTATTTCATATGAAATACATTGTAGCATTCCACATATTTTTACAAAATTAATGAAATTTTATTAAATCTACAATGAATCTTAAAGAATTAACGAAATTAAAATTTCGCAATCCACTAAAAACCAGAGAAAAAGTGAGATCATCTGCATCTTCGAGACTGTAAAGTCTTTAAGGTCTTTAAGGTCTCTAAAGTCCTTAAGGTCCCTAAAGTCCTTCGAGACCTTAAAGACCTTAAACTCCTTAATTTTGAATAAAGAATATTAAAATCCTGAATTCTGGCGGCGGTTTTGCCGTTAAAGGATAGAAACAATATTTAATTTTGAAAATGAAGAAAATATTTCTTACCCTCGTGGCGCTCCTGATGACCGTCACCGCAGCCAATGCTTTTATCGACTCCTACACCATCAACCGAGACAAACTCCCGGAGGAGGCGAAACAGATGCTCGATGAGTATTTCCCTAAAGCCAAAGTAAGCAACATCAAGATTGACCGCCATCTGCTCAAAAAAACAGATTACGATGTGCGGCTCACAAACGGCACAAAGATAGAATTCACAAATAAAGGAAAATGGACTTCAGTCGACTGCGGCAAGAAGGCTCTCCCTTCAGGATTAGTGCCCAACACTGTCAACAAATATATAACCAAGAATTATTCCGGACTTAAGATTGTCAGCATAACCAAGCGCAACGCCGGATATGACATAGGCCTATCCGACGGTGTCTCTCTCCGATTCAACCTCCTCGGACAATTCAAGGGTGTTATTGAGCAAGACTCATAACACCCTTCCTTTTTATTATATCCGTCAGATCTTTATGTAGATGCGTTTACGGTAAAGAGGCAGTCCGACCAGTCCTACTGCAAGCATGAGAGAGATTGCGTAGATGGCAGACGCCATCTTGGGTGATTGCGCCCAGCCAAATATCCAATTGTAGATCTCCGGCTTTGCTCCGGTTGAGCCCAAGATGATTCCCGCAACCCCTCCAAGAACATAGAGGAACAACGGATTGACACCGAATGCCTCAAAAAACGCAAAACCTTTCCTGTATCCTTTCACATCAGTAAAGAATGAGATTGTAGCCAATAATGCCGCAGCCATACCGCATGTTGTCAACACATAACTCGGGCTCCAGACGCGTTTGTTCTCAGGGAGAACACCGCTGAGCAGAAATCCACCAAACAGCAGAAGCATCGCCACTACAAAGAGTTTGAGTAGACGGGCATCAAGACTCTCTTTTTTCATCAGTATCGCTCCGCAACAGAATCCTATGATCGTATGCGCCACAGAGGGTATGGTGCCCAATATACCTTCCGGATCTACGGAACGGCGGGTGTAGAGATGTCCTTCGGGGAGCAACGCACGGTCGATAACGGCATTGATATTGGTAAGATCATTGGCATAGCCATTCCATAGCAGTAACGCAGCGCCATATAGGATAAGAAGCAACGCGGCTGCGGCTGCCATCGCCCTGCGGCTCATATAAAGCGCCATCAGGGAAACAATGCCGTAGCAAAGCGCGATGCGCGTAAGCACTCCTGTGAGGCGAAGATGACCGAAGTCAAGGAAACCTTTGCCATAACATACATTGGAAAACCAATGTATTGCCCATCCTATCAGAAGAATCAGAACGGTGCGCTTGAAAATCTTGCGGAGAGATGACGCCGATGCCTGAAAATCGCGTTTGGCAAGCGAGAGATATGTTGTCATACCCATTATAAAGAGGAAAAACGGGAACACAAGGTCGCATGCCGTGATTCCATTCCAGTCGCTGTGCTCAAGATGCATGTAGTTCTCCGGACCACCGCCGTTGTTTACGATAATCATGAACACTATGGTGATTCCCCTCATGATGTCAAGGGATAGGAGCCGTTTCTGATTCATTAGTTGAATTTATTAAAAAATTACTTGAATTCAAGTTTTCCACCACCGGATATGTCGGTATGCGAAATCTTAGTCGCAGGAATCTCATTGCCGTTAAGAAGAACTCGGCTTATAGTCTCCTCCCCTCCTTTAATAAGCGAAGAAGCGGGAGCGGTAATTGTGAATTCTTTTCCTCCCACAGGAGTGACGGTGATTTTTTCAAATAGCGGAGATCCGAGATAGTAGTAGGGTGTAGATGGTGCTACGGGGTAGAAGCCCATGGCGGAAAAGACAAACCATGCCGACATCTGCCCGGCATCATCGTTTCCGGAAAGACCTCCGGGAACGTTGAGATATTCCGTGTCAAGGATATGCCGCACCTGTCTGCGTGTTTTCTCCGGTTTTCCAAGATCATTGAATAGGTAAGCCACCTGATGACAAGGTTCGTTGCCATGCCAGTAGCGGCGCTCGCTAAACATGGAATCGAGTTTTGCCTCAGCCACTTCCTTACCATCCAACGCAGCGAAAAGTCCTTCAGTGTCATGTGGCACATACCATGTGTAATGACACGGCGCACCCTCTGTTATGGCGGCATTGAATGTGAAGGGGTCTGTTACTTTCATAAACGATCCGTCGGCATGTCGTCCGTTGGCATAGCCAAGTTTGGGATCTATCACATTGCGCCAATTGCCGGAACGTTTGAGCAAAACCTCCTCGTCATCCCTTTCTCCCAATAAGGCGGCTATTCTGGATAATGCGAAATCATCGAAGGCATATTCAAGAGTGCGCGATGTCTGCTCGCGCTGATGGAATGCCTCTTTAACACCGTCCTCTACAGGGATATAGCCGTAATGGAGATAACTGCGCAGGGCACGGCGACCCATACCGTCGGTATATTCCTCATATGTCGAGGGAGATTCAAATGCGTTGCGACGCAAAAGCCTGTAAGCGGATGACAGATCAAAATTCTTTACCCCTTTCACTGCGGCATCGGCTATCGCCACAGCGCAATGGTCTCCGATCATGGCTGCCGTGTAACTACCCCAACAGGGGAAAATCGGCATCCATCCTCCTTGCTCCCCTTTAAGCACAAGACTCTGCATCATCTCTCCACTCAATTCTGAATCTATAAGCGTAAGCAAGGGATGAAGCGCACGGTATGTATCCCACATGCTGAAGTCATCATAGAAATCACCTTGCTCCATTTTCATTATCTCGCCCCCTTTGGCAAAGCGGGGATAACTGCCGTCAACATCACTTATAACACGTGGCAAAAGCGAGCAACGGTAAAGCGATCCATAGAATTTAGCCCGATCCGCTGGAGATCCACCCTCCACGCGGATACGCCCTAACCGGTCATCCCAGCGCCGCGCCGATTCTTCCCGGACAGCATCGAAATCCCGACCGGGAATCTCTGCATTGAGATTCTTACGCGCCGCATTCATGGAGGTGAAAGAGGAACCCGCCTTGAAAACTACCGGCCGATCCTTCTTCACTTTATAACTGACATAGACACCATTATCAAATTCTCCGGAATCCACAATCTCCAGATCTTCAGGCAATGACATCACAAACCACCCCGAAGCTCCGGTCGGCTGTCCCCATCCCTGATAAATCCTATGGATGGGATTGAAACCACGTATCTCCCGATTTTCAAGATCAAAAGACATTTTTCCCTCATGTTCATCAGAGTTATGGTTCACCACAAGATGTCCGATTCCATCCTCTCCATAAGTGAAGCGGAAAATACCGGCCCTTGACAATCCTGCCATCTCTGCCTTAAGATTCTCTTCCGGCAAAAATACAGAATAATAATCGGGGCGGGCGATCTCTGAATTACGGTCAATAAGTGTCGCACGATCCGAGGGGGATGTACGCAATTTACCTGACATGGCATGTAACGTCATGGAGCCATAATCCTGTGTGCAGCCGCCGACAATCCAGTGACTGTTGCGGAATCCCTGCAGGCGGCTATCGGAATAATAATAAGGCGCTATGCATTTTTGCTCGGTGTCGCGGGTCTGGGGAGTCCAGAGATTCATGCCGTGCGGCACGCCCACAGCTGGCAGCGTCTGACCATGCTCCTCCGACCCCTTACCGAAAAGACCCGCGGTCTTGGTCACAGCTGCATCTGTGCCGACACGTGTATCCACGAGATCAAGGGGGCGCTCAGCCATCGATACTGAACAACCGATGGCTAAAGCAAATGTCAATGACAATAATCTATGATGTCTCACTTTTGTCTATCTTACCTGATATCTTGATTGATTATCTGATTATCTTCTCAATGCGCACGGTTCCGTCTGAATAAGAAGTGCGGACAATAGTCACTCCTCTTTCCGAAGGAGCCGAGATGCGCACTCCCTGCGTGGTGTAATACTCAACACCGACAACCTCCACAGCCGCTCCTGCTATCTCTCCGACACCGGATCCGCCTGCCGCCAACGCAGCAATCTCAGAAGCATCAAGAGCATAATTATATACCCGCAGATCGCTTACCGAACCGGTAAAGTAAGATGCTGCAAGATTCTGACCTCTCCCTATATAAGTGAGTAATCGATTTGAAGGAATCATTCCTTTAAGACCGGTGGTTCCTCCAATCTTACCATCGATATAAATAGCAGCTTCTCCATTTTTTACAGTCAAAGCAACGTGTGCTGTTGCTCCTGATTCGATTTCGGGTCCACTAATCTCCTCAACCTTACCATCTTTTACAGCTTTAAGAACAGAATTTCCTGATGCCCCGATGTTCAAGCTTAAGTATTCATCACTACTACCGGTGGTGAAAAGTATTTTATCCGTAGCATATGATGTGCGTTTGGCAATCATGGTTATTGTGAAATCATCAGATTGAAGTAATGAATATGGCAGCTGAATATACTGCTGTCCACGCATATACAACGCGTTTGATCGGTAAGATACCGACATGGGAGCCTTAAAAATAAAACCATTTCCTGTAAGATCCTCTCCGTTTTCCGATAACGGGAGATGTGCGATCAATCCCTTCGCTCCGCTTATGCACGCATCTATGGATTGTGATGCAGCCGATCTGTTACCGGAGGCATCTGCAGCAAATACCTTATAACTATACTCTTTATCCTCTACAGAATTATCCAGGAATGACGTAGCGGTAAGTCCTCGCGCAATTGTATTATAGCTGTCGGTGCCCTTCTAGGCACGAAGGATTGCGTAAGTAATGTCACCGGCATCAGCGACAGCATCCCATTTCAAAAGCACTGAAGCTGATTGCGATGTAGCTGTCAGACCCGTCGGGGTCTGTGGTGCGTCAAATTCCAACGGAGCGGCGGCATCCAACAGACGCCACATCTGTGCAGGTGTGTCGCGACGCTCTTTCTGAACAAGGGTCGTTCCCGAGCCACCGTCACATTCCAGATACAAAGCGCTGTGCTTATTACGGATATGGAACCATCCGTCACCATCATATTCAAACGCCCATTGCTGATTGGCGCCCTCTCCCGGTGCATAACATATCATCTCGCCCCCTTCTGCAAGACTATAGTTGAGATTATCCATCCTCTGGCCGTCTGCGGAATTGGAAATCCAGAAATAGCTGAAATCGCCTCCTTTGTCGTAGGGAAGAGGTGTCACATTCCACAGCTGATGCGCTCCCTTGGAATATGTCTGCTGCTCCATACGCGTTAGATTGGCAGTGTTTCCGCCACGTGCTCCTAACGCAAGATGACTCTGCTTGTTAATGATGGCATATTCTCCATTGATTACAGGACGTATATCCTCTCCCGTCTCAATTGCCACCACCGTCTCGGCATTTCTCTGCAACGCAGTCTGATAAGTTCCGTCCGGGTCTCCGGGCAAAGCTACGGTATATTCCCTGACAGGACCATATCCATCAATAAACACATCACCATCCAGAGAGACAAATCTGAACGAAGAAGGACGAGCCTGGCGCTCTGAGCATCCTAAAAATCCCTGAAGCTTCCCATCCGGGGCACGATATACCGAAGCCGCTGACCATGCCGGACGATTCTCACAGTATCCAAGTCTTTCTCCGAAACTTGCCTTCATGAATTCACCGCGTGCCTGTTCAGCTGTGCCCCACCATATACCGGTCTGCATACCATATTCCACTCCGACCATCGCCTCCATAACATTATGAAGCTCATCGGCTGTGGCATGCTTGCCATCTTCGCGAACTTTGCTGAAGAAGGAGGCGTAGGTATCGAAAGATCCGGCAAGCTGATGCGTATTACCCTCATCAAGGAATTCCTTGTTGTATTCATACCATTTCATCGCCTCATCGTTATTGAGGGTATTGCCGCCGCTTATGCGGATATCGCGGAAACGCGGATATTTATCATAGTCCTTTAGATTCTTGGATATCTCATAAAACAGCTCTATCGGTGTGCCGTTAAGCTCAAGATCCGGTTCATTGAGTGGTGAGGCGGTAATCACCTTGTAACCTTTAGCCTCTACTGCCGCCGCAGTGGCGTCAATAAGATCTGCCCATTTTGGACCCTGCTCCACCACGTTTCCGATATATTCCTTTGGTGAATACCATGGGTCATCAGGGTTCTCATACTTCCACCCTCCGTATATCTCCTTTATCGTAGGATCGCCGCCGTCAAGGTTGAGAACAATATCCAGTTTCTTACCTGCCAATGCCACATTCTTCATACGCGCATCAAGATTCTTCTGCAGCATATCCGGCAGCACACCCTTCTCTGTTATCTCCGCCCAAGGTTGGAATGAAACGCGGGCGCATGATAATGTCTCAGGAGTGGCGAATCGTATTCCCCTAAGCATATTATCATAGCTGTTCCAGGCAGTGTCAAAGCCCCAAAGGATAGGAAGCCTCTTTCCTGATGCATACGGATTGAAAAACACTGAATAATCTGTCTGCTCTGTCTGCTGATAACGATCCCATGCAGACTGCACATCAACAGCCTTTGGTTGCGCGAATACAGGCAGCGCGGTCGCTGCTGCCGCTGAGATAATAAATATCTTGTTCATCTGATCAGTTTTCTAAAGGTATTAAAAATTAATTTTAGGGAATTTTGTATCCTTGCAGTTGACAAATCTGAATTCCGATTCATAACCGGGAAATCCATTTGCATCCACATGGAAATCACGGACGATAATCCGCGATGCATTCTCTGCCATTATGCCATACACCTTGCTCTTTAGGAAACCCTCTCCCTCGCACGGACGTCGGTCATAGACTCCCCCTTCATATGCCGTCTGCTTCTTCAATCGGAGATCCACATTCTGCAGCAATATATCCGACACCTTGCCAGGAGTATCGCAACCAATGAAAATGCCATTCTCCGAAGTGGAAGAGATATTGATGAAGCGGATATTTCTGACATCTCCGCAGGCACCCTTCGTTGCACCCTTCGGGAAACGCCATCCGGCATCTTTGTGATTACCCACAGCACGGGGATAAGATGTTATATATATAGGCTCCGATTTCCCCCACCATACATCTGAGAAAAGCTTGCAATCAACGATCATATTGGAGAAAGTGACATCTTCCACTGTGCCTTCATCGCGGTTCTGTATGCCCACGCCGCGGTTTGAGGCTGTGATGATACAATTATCAAAAAGAACGCGGGCGATACGGTCCATATTCTCGGAACCAATCTTTACCGCACAGGAGCGCGATGTCATGATGCAGTTGGTCACAACCACATCTTCACATGGGCCATACTCCTCGAATTCACGTCTGTTTTTCAAGCAAATGCAGTCATCTCCACTCTCTATGAAGCAATTGGATATGCGCACTTTTCTGGAATGGTCTATGTCAATGCCATCGCCATTGCGCACCTTTAGATTATTAAGAAGAGATATATTCGAGATAGCGACATCATAGCATCCTACAAGATGCACTGTCCAGTAAGCGGAATTTGCTATCGTAACATCCGATATCTTCACATTCCGGGCATTGATCAGCGTCAGCACATGCGGGCGAGGATCAAATGTTGTAACGGGTTTCAGCTCAAAGGAGTCGTCGAGTTCCGCTCCCATAAACGCAACCGCATTGCCATCGATGCGTCCCGTTCCCGAAATGGAGAAATTCTCTATATCCTTTCCCGACAGCCACATCATCCCCTCTCCTTCGTTAGCTCCGAAAGCACTCTCATGGTAGATGCCCTCATCCGGATTGGCAAGTAATATGGAATTCGGAAGCATCTCGATATTAACATGCGAACGCATATGGAGGGGACCTGAAAGGAAAGTTTTTCCGGCAGGAAAAACCACATTCCCACCGCCCGCGGCATTGCAGGCATCTATAGCCCGCTGTATAGCGGGGGCGTCATCAGTCTTGCCATCACCTTTGGCACCATATTCAGTCACTACAAAATCTTGCGCATTCGCAGCCATCCCGACCGCCAACGCAAACAACAACTGCAAAAAAACAAATAATTTATTCTTTTTCATGATTCTATATTGATCATTTCAAGGTTAGTCATAAACTAAGC
>OFGC01002113.1_pt1 | contig 10915 bp, 5 predicted proteins | sample 1521691 | NCBI WGS metagenome assembly OFGC01 (sample SAMEA3504121, study PRJEB24116) | mouse gut metagenome | biome: mouse gut; feature: mouse-associated habitat; material: faeces | place: Denmark | collected 2011
CGACGAGGCCCAGTACTTAAACTACAACATCCTGCGTGACCTGAAAATGCTCTTAAACCACAGCTATGACTCCTTAAACTGCTTCAGCCTGGTGCTGGTGGGAGAGCCGTACCTGAACCACATCCTGGACAAGCAGGTGCATGAGGCCCTGCGCCAGCGAATCACGGTACACTATAATTACGAAGGACTTTCCGACCAGGAGGTGCCGGACTATATCTGCCATAAGCTGGAGCTTGCCGGAGGAAGCCGAAGTATCCTGGAGGGAGGTGCGCTGAGCGCGGTCCACGGTTACAGCGAGGGGAACGCAAGAAAGATCGATAACCTGATGACGGATGCGCTGACAATAGGCGCCCAGCAGGAGCAGCACTGTATCAGTGCAGAAATCGTCATGGCGGCAGCAAACAACCAGGCTCTGACATAAGAGTGATACGACAAAATAAATAAAATGGCGGCGGAATCGTGATTTGGAGATGCGATTCCGCCGCTGTTTCTGTTTGGGTGGATAAAATAATGTGCTGTTGGTGGCGACCAGAATTCGCTGTTCAACAATGGGGATTACCCAGGAGCAGCTTGCACAGGCCATGGGCGTGACCAATCATGGAGGTGTTATAATAGGACTAAATTAAGAGAAGACCAGTAAAATCACAATGTCATTAACTTAAGAAAAAGCAATACCGGATAGCTTTACACCCATCCATGGGGTAAAGGACATCCGGTATTGTTCTGGAAAATTAATTCTAATATTTGATACTATTCTACTGTATTTATCATGCAGGACATGCTCGTGTTCTACAACTTTTATGCTCAATAAGCTCTTTTATGCGTGTTTGAATATTTTCCTGCAAGTTATCCTTTTGCCCAGTGATAATGTTGATTGGGTCTTATGGGAATCAGATTTTTGCTGATATTTTCATATATCTGTTGAAATAGTCTGTCCTGCTTTTGCGCGTTTGTTTCCAATAAAATATAGAGCAGGGCATTTTTCAGTATCCCCAGGTTGACCATTATGTTTCCTTTGTTTCTCTTTTTCATCTTATTCCATTTCTACATCGCGAATTATGTCTTTCGTAAAGTTACTGATGTATATTTCACTGTAAATATTGTTTGATAGCAAAACAGGTTTCGCTCCTGTGAAATTCTGGATTTGCAGTCGGTCTTTTAGTGTTTCATATGCCGTTTCAATTCTTTATCTCATGTGGTATAGCTCTACAATCTGAAAACGGTCAAAGGTTTCGGAGGTCGGGTTAGTGTTTCTTCACGTCCTTCTAGCAAAGGAATTTTAAGCATCTACAACGTAATATATCTCATACATCGGCTATCCTGTTTTTTACGGAGCGAAATGGAAGCCTGCATTTTAAGAGGGGCGTTATGGATATTTCCGTTCTGATAAGGAGCTGTACAAACGGTTTTTCAGAAATGGTAAGCCAAGGGGATTCGGCGATGATTACATTCCTTTTTAACAGGAGCATATGGAAGTTACTTGGAAATCAAAGGGAATATGTGGGTGGCGGAATAGGCAGACTATATTATCAAAAATAATAAAATCTACGATTCATGTAGTCAGATTAACCATTCACGACGTAGACGTTAGAAATCTCCCTTATTTTTCCGATAAGTTAATTGAAGATTGGAGGTGGAAGAACAGAAGAAATAACCTTGGATTATCGATGAAAGGAAACTAAAAATTGTTAAAATGGAGGATTAAAAAATGGCTATTAGTGGAGTTGGACAAAACCATTATCAGAATAATGTGACGGCTACGAAAAATGTGAATGGTACAGAAAAGTTTGCATTGGAGAAAACAAGGAACACGAAGGAATTATCGGAAGCGGAAGAAATGGAACTGTTCAAAAAAGAGTTTTATGTTGAGCTTGAGAGGATACCAAGAGATAGAACAATAGCAAATGTAGCGGTTAATATATCAGAGGAAGCGTTTAAAAATATGAAAGATGATCCAAAATACAGGGAACAAATGTTGTCTGTAATCAGACGTGATATGACTGGTTCTGTTGCCCCTGCTCCAGATTGTTCTATGGTGATTACGGTAGGAGCTACCGCTAAAGATTACAGAGCAGATAGCTGGTCTGTTAACAATGATTCAGAATTTTATACACGTTCCCAAAACAGCTTTTATAAGAAAACAAGCGGGCAGAAAGACAGACAGAAGAAACTGCTAGAAGAATATCTGGAGAAGCGAGCACAGGCAAAAAAACAACAGAGGGAGCTGTTAAATGAAAAGATTGCAAAAGCAGAATTTGAGAGAAGCAGGCTGGCAAAAGTATCCAATGCCTATGAAGCAAATGTTATGATGGAAATTGTGGCAGGTGGAGATTCGATGCTTGGCTGAATAAGGACATTATGACCAGATTTATTGCAAGAAAAGAACATAAAGGAGAAAAAATGTATGTCAATTAGTATTTCCGATTATCCTGTTCATTTGCAGGACGGACTTAAAATTAATAAAGAGTGTTTGAAATCTCAGGAAAGTCAAAATGAAGACCAGAAGGTGTTTCATAGAGATTCCTTAGAAGTTTCCCAATTATCGAAAAACAGGGAAGTCTTAATAGATAAAATTAAGCACACAGTAGTGCAATCAATTACATCATTCAGCGATACAAGGGCTGAAATATTAAAAGAAGTCAGAGAAGAGAAAGGGCAGTATGGCTATTCAGATGTTGTGAATGCCTGTGGGCTGAGTTATGCAAGGATGTATTCTGAAATCGAACAGCACCATAAAAATGAACAGTATTATAAGGCAGATGGAGCGCTGTTGACAAAGGAAGAAGAAATTGAGTGGCTGGATATGCAATATGACCAGGAAGTAGCATGGCAGAAATCCTGTGCCAGAATAGTAGCCCAGGGGCAGGTCATTCAAGGAAAAATTTCTGAAATTCCAACAAAAGAGATAGAAGAATTGGAGGACAGCTTTTATCAAGCGAAAGATGCTTATATGGAGCTGTACCGTGAAAACAGACAGGTGGGGAAGCCGCTTGTTTTGCAAAATTATATGTTTGGCAATGGTCGGATGTATGAAGTGCTGAACAGATTAAGTAATTTACAGAGGAGAGTGGAATAATGCAGGTTAATTCGTTCAATAGTTCATTGCAGAACAGATATTTTTCAGGAACAGGAAGCATAGGAGGTATCCACCTGCCGGACTTCAATGACAAATATGTTTTCTCCAAAAAGAAAAGCGGTGTCAGTGATGAAGAATATCGGAAGCAGATCAGGGAACAGGCTTATGAGGATTTTGCAAAGGGGCAGTTCCAGAACAAATCCGAAGGATTTAACAGGTTGATGAAAAGCTACACATCAGAAGTGTCTCCAGACAGAAAAAGTATCATTACCTCTGGTCTGAAAGCTGTTTCAAGGAACAGACAGAATGTGTTTAAGCCGATTGATTTTGTGGCAACATTGCTTGAAGGGAAAGTGAAATATCTCAAACTGCCATCAGGCAACAGCGATTACATAGAGTTTTATGATAAGAACGGGGAGATGGTGGCGACTTATTCCAACAATGGGTGGACGATGTATACTACCAATGCAGAGACTTCCAGACAGACGGAAATGTGCATGATCTATAACGAGGCATGGGGAAACGCAAAGAGGGGTATTCCATTAGCAGGTGAAGAAATGGTCAATACAGAAAATCCACAGAATAATTTTGATGCAAAAGCATAGTAGGAAATAAAGCCCATGGCTTCATATTCCCAATAGACCACAGCCCAGGCAAAGCGCGTGTTAAACGTAGCGTTGAACCATGCCCAGGTTATATCGAAACCAATGCGATAAAGGAAAAAAGCACAGATTTAGAGCTTTGACAGGTATATCTCTTTACTGCTTTTTATTTTATTGTTATTGTAGAATCTGCTTTTTACCGACTAGGAGCGCTAACAGACTAGCGAAAGCAAGAAAGTATTCCAAAAAAAGCCCCTTGGAAGACGTCGGCACTTAATGAACAAACCCGCAAGAAGCGGGATTTGTGAATTTAGTACCGCTACGTCTGGAACGGAGCGAGAGCGCGGCTTCATTGGAAGACTTCCTTGCCAGGGCGAACCTCGTGAATCCCTAATTCAAACATCTCTAAATCTTCTTTTTATAAACTCCAAAAAAGATGATATATCCCTTTATGAAATATACCATCTTTTTTCTAAACAATATTATCAATTTATCTCATTATCTTACTTTTATAATCCATTTCCTCACTTTTATCAATGAGTTACATATTTATATCATCTTTTTCCTCAGAATCTTCCACAAATTCCATTTGCTCTTCTGGTATATCCGTATCCAATTTCACAGAACGGTATCTCTTCATACCTGTACCAGCAGGAATTAATTTACCAATAATAACATTTTCCTTTAACCCAATCAATGGATCTACCTTTCCATTAATCGCCGCTTCTGTCAATACTTTTGTAGTTTCTTGGAAAGATGCTGCGGATAAGAAGGAATTTGTCGCTAAAGAGGCTTTTGTAATACCGAGCATCACTTGTTTTCCCTCAATAGGTTTTTTGCCTTCTTCTATCAGCTTTTCATTTTCTTCATTAAAATCCAATACATCCATAGAAGTTCCCGGCAGATAATCACTATCTCCACTCTCTTCTACCCTGATCTTCTTTAACATCTGACGCACAATTACTTCGATATGCTTATCATTAATTTCTACACCTTGTAAACGATATACACGCTGTACTTCCTGAATCATATAATCTTGTACTGCACGTACACCCTTAATCTTCAAAATATCATGGGGATTTATACTACCTTCTGTCAATTCATCTCCAGCTTCTAATGTCACTCCATCTTGAATCTTAATACGAGAACCATATGGTATTAAATAAGATTTTGTATTTCCTGTTTCTGGATCTGTAATGATAATTTCTCGTTTCTTCTTTGTATCTTTAAAAGTAGCTACTCCTCCAAATTCTGCGATAATCGCAAGTCCTTTTGGCTTTCTCGCTTCAAAAAGTTCTTCTACACGAGGAAGACCTTGTGTGATATCATCTCCAGCCACACCACCTGTATGGAAAGTACGCATGGTAAGCTGTGTACCAGGTTCTCCGATAGATTGTGCTGCAATAATACCAACTGCTTCTCCTACTTGCACTGCCTGACCTGTTGCCATATTAGCTCCATAACATTTCGCACAGACTCCAATATGAGATTTACATGTCAATATAGTACGAATTTTTACTTTTTCTGCGCCTGATTTTACAATGCTTGCCGCACGCTTTGGAGTTATCATATGATTTTTCTTCACAAGCACTTCGCCTGTGTTAGAATCTGTGATTGTTTCACAAGCATATCTTCCTGTGATTCTGTCTTCTAAGCTCTCAATAACTTCTCTGCCATCCATAAATGCTTTTACTTCTAATCCCGGAATTTCCTCTTTTCCAAAACAGCAGTCCACTTCACGAATGATCAAGTCTTGTGAAACGTCTACTAAACGTCTAGTCAGATATCCAGAATCCGCAGTACGAAGTGCGGTATCGGAAAGACCTTTTCTAGCTCCATGAGCAGAGATAAAATATTCCAATACATCTAATCCCTCACGGAAATTAGATTTAATAGGCAACTCAATGGTACGACCTGTAGTATCTGCCATCAAACCACGCATACCTGCTAACTGTTTGATCTGTTTATCAGAACCACGCGCTCCAGAATCCGCCATCATAAAAATATTATTATATTTATCCAATCCATTTAAAAGCTCTGTTGTAATTTCATCATCGGCATTTTTCCATGTTTCAATTACTTCTTTATATCTCTCTTCTTCTGTAATAAAGCCTCTTCGGTAGTTTTTGGTTATTGCTTCTATCGTTTTTTCCGCATCACTGATAATTGTCTTTTTCGCCTCTGGCACAGTCATATCTGAAATAGATACGCTCATCGCTGCCTTTGTTGAATATTTATATCCCATAGATTTAATATCATCTAAAACCTCTGCTGTTTTTGTCGCTCCATGAGTATTGATGACTTTCTCTAATATTTTCTTTAATTTCTTTTTATCTACATGGAAATCCACTTCCGGCAATAATTCATTTTCTGCCACGCTTCTATCCACAAATCCTAAATCCTGTGGCAAAATTTCATTAAAGATAAAACGCCCTACTGTAGATTCTATGATTCCGGATTTTACTGTTCCATCTGGTCTGCTCTTTGAACAGCGCACTTTAATTCTGGCATGAAGAGTGATAATTCCATTTTCATAGGCTAAAATCGCCTCATTCACATTTTTAAAGAACTTTCCTTCTCCCTTTGCTCCCGGTCTTTCCTGTGTTAAATAGTAAATACCGAGTACCATATCTTGAGAAGGAACAGCTACAGGCGCTCCATCTGATGGTTTTAATAAGTTATTCGGAGATAACAATAGGAAACGACATTCTGCCTGTGCTTCTACGGATAAAGGAAGATGTACTGCCATCTGATCTCCATCGAAGTCAGCGTTAAATGCGGTACAAACAAGAGGATGTAATTTAATCGCTTTACCTTCTACCAAGATAGGCTCAAATGCTTGGATTCCCAAACGGTGCAACGTAGGGGCACGGTTTAACATAACAGGGTGTTCTTTGATGACTCCCTCTAATACATCCCATACTTCCTTTTCCACACGATCTACCATTTTTTTGGCACTCTTAATATTATGCGCTGTTCCATTGGCAACTAATTCTTTCATCACAAAAGGTTTAAATAATTCAATCGCCATTTCTTTTGGAAGACCACATTGATAAATCTTTAATTCTGGTCCTACTACGATAACAGAACGTCCAGAATAGTCCACACGTTTTCCTAATAAATTCTGGCGAAAACGTCCCTGCTTTCCTTTTAACATATCAGATAAAGATTTTAATGCACGATTTCCCGGTCCTGTGACAGGTCTTCCACGTCTTCCATTATCGATTAATGCGTCTACTGCCTCTTGCAGCATACGTTTTTCATTTCGCACAATAATTTCTGGCGCTCCTAAATCTAATAATCTGGCAAGACGGTTATTTCGGTTGATGATTCTTCTATAAAGGTCATTTAAGTCAGAAGTAGCAAAACGTCCACCATCTAACTGCACCATAGGTCGAATATCAGGAGGAATCACAGGAATTGCTGTTAAAATCATCCATTCTGGCTTATTTCCTGAGTTGCGGAATGCCTCTACTACTTCCAGCCTTTTGATGATTCTAGCACGCTTTTGTCCGCTCGAATCTCTTAAAGCTTTCTTTAATTCTGCAGAATCTTTTTCCAAATCAATGGCTTGCAGCAATTCTTGAATCGCCTCTGCTCCCATGCCAACACGGAAACGATTTCCCCATTTTTCATAAACTTCTCGGAATTCTTTTTCTGATAGCACTTGTTTATATTGTAAATCTGTATCTCCCTTGTCTAATACGATATAAGAGGCAAAATACAATACTTTCTCTAATATTCTCGGTGATAGGTCTAGAATCAGTCCCATGCGGCTTGGAATCCCTTTAAAATACCAGATATGGGAAACAGGAGCTGCTAACTTGATATGCCCCATTCTCTCCCTTCTAACGTTTGCTTTTGTGACTTCCACACCACATCTATCACAGATAACGCCTTTATAACGAATTTTTTTATACTTACCGCAATGACATTCCCAGTCCTTGCTCGGTCCAAAGATTCTCTCACAGAATAAACCATCTTTCTCCGGTTTTAATGTTCTATAATTGATGGTTTCTGGTTTTAAAACTTCTCCCCTAGACCACTGCAGGATTTTTTCCGGTGAAGCAAGACCAATTTTAATCTTATCAAAAGTCATAGGTTCATATGCTTCTGTTGTTGTTGTTTCCGGCATGAATGACACTCCCTTTCTTTACTCTTCTTCGTCATCTGCAAGCTCATCGACTCCGAAGAAATCATCATCATCCATATCCATATCGATATCGTCTTCGTCATCCTCTTCCTCTTCTTCTATATCAATAAGCTCATCATCATCAAATTTCTTTTCCGAAAAACCTAATCTTTCATAGGATTCTTTTTCTTCATCATATCGCTTATCACCTTCTATAATAGCGTGAAGGTCGGTATCACCATAATCTATATTTTCAATCAATTCCACTTCTGTTTCATCTTCTCGCAATACTTTGACATCTAATGCTAAAGACTGTAATTCTTTCAATAATACCTTAAAGGATTCTGGTATACCCGGTTCTGGTATATTCTCTCCTTTAATAATCGCTTCATAGGTCTTCACACGCCCTACCACGTCATCTGATTTCACTGTTAAAATCTCTTGAAGCGTATAGGATGCTCCATATGCCTCCAAAGCCCAAACTTCCATTTCTCCAAAACGCTGACCGCCAAACTGAGCTTTACCTCCTAAAGGCTGCTGAGTCACTAAGGAATAAGGACCTGTAGAACGAGCATGAATCTTATCATCTACTAAATGATGCAGCTTCAGATAGTGCATATGCCCAATCGTAACCGGACTGTCAAAATATTCTCCTGTTCTTCCATCGCGTAATCTGACTTTTCCATCTCTAGAGATAGGAACACCTTTCCAGAGTTTTCTATGCTCTAGATTCTTCTCTAAATATTCCAACACCTCTGGCAATAACTCTTCTTCATGTTTCTCTTTAAATTCTTCCCATTCCAGATTCACATAATCATTTGCCAAATCTAAAGTATCCATGATGTCAAATTCGTTCGCACCGTCAAATACTGGTGTTGCGATATTAAATCCCAATGCCTTTGCAGCAAGACTTAAATGGATTTCTAACACCTGCCCGATATTCATACGAGAAGGCACACCCAACGGATTCAATACGATATCCAGAGGTCTTCCATTTGGCAAAAATGGCATATCTTCCACTGGTAAAATTCTAGAAACAACACCCTTATTACCATGACGTCCTGCCATTTTATCACCGACAGAAATCTTTCTCTTTTGTGCGATATAAATACGCACTGTCTGATTCACTCCCGGAGGCAATTCATCTCCATTTTCTCTGGTAAATACTTTGGCATCCACGATAATTCCATATTCTCCATGAGGAACTTTTAAAGAGGTATCCCGAACTTCTCTTGCTTTTTCTCCAAAAATCGCACGGAGCAAGCGTTCTTCTGCAGTGAGTTCTGTTTCCCCTTTTGGTGTCACCTTTCCTACCAAAATATCCCCAGCCCTCACTTCTGCGCCGATTCTTATAATTCCTCTTTCGTCTAAATCCTTTAACGCCTCATCTCCAACACCGGGCACATCTCTTGTGATCTCTTCTGGTCCTAATTTGGTATCTCTCGCTTCTGTTTCATATTCTTCAATGTGTACAGAAGTGTAAACATCATCCATGACTAATCTTTCACTTAATAAAACTGCATCTTCATAGTTATAGCCTTCCCATGTCATAAAACCGATCAATGGATTTTTTCCTAATGCAATTTCCCCATTTGAAGTAGAAGCTCCATCTGCAATAACCTGTCCCTTCTCCACATGTTCTCCTTTGAAAACAATAGGTTTTTGATTATAACAGTTCGATTGATTACTTCTTAAAAACTTGATTAATTTATAAGTTTCTCTTGTTCCGTCATCATCATAACGAAGTGTAATTTCTTTAGAAGTAGAACGTTCCACTGTGCCTGCTCTTTTTGCAACCACACATACTCCTGAATCAACTGCCGCCTTGGCTTCAATTCCTGTACCTACAACAGGAGCTTCTGTAGTCAAAAGAGGTACTGCCTGACGCTGCATATTAGATCCCATCAAAGCTCGATTCGCATCATCATTTTCCAAGAATGGGATCATAGAAGTAGCAACAGAGAATACCATCTTAGGAGAAACATCCATATAATCTATTTTGGTTTTTTCAAACTGAGATGTTTCTTCTTTATAACGACCAGAAACCGTATTTTTTATAAAATGTCCATCTTTATCCAGCGCTTCATTCGCCTGTGCTACTATAAAATTGTCCTCTTCATCTGCTGTCATATATTCCACATAATCTGTTACTCTAGGATTTTTAGGATCGCTTTTGTCTACTTTACGATAAGGAGCTTCTACAAAACCATACTCATTAATTCTCGCATAACAAGCTAAAGAGTTAATAAGACCGATGTTTGGACCTTCTGGTGTTTCAATCGGACACATTCTTCCATAATGAGTATAATGCACATCACGCACCTCGAATCCAGCACGATCTCTGGACAATCCTCCCGGTCCTAATGCGGATAAACGTCTTTTGTGTGTCAATTCTCCTAATGGATTATTTTGATCCATAAACTGGGACAACTGAGAACTTCCAAAAAATTCCTTTACAGCCGCTGTCACAGGCTTAATATTAATCAAAGATTGTGGGGATACTCCGTCTAAATCCTGTGTCGTCATTCTCTCACGAACCACACGTTCCATTCTAGATAAACCGATACGATATTGATTCTGTAATAACTCGCCCACAGCGCGGATTCTACGGTTTCCTAAATGATCGATATCATCTGCATTCCCGATTCCCTCTTCCAAATGCATGTTATAATTGATAGAAGCAATAATATCTTCTTTCGTAATATGTTTTGGTATTAAATCGGAAATATCACGTCTGATCGCCTCTTTAATCGCTTCTATATCCCCTGCATTTTCATTTAAAATCCCTTCTAAAACAGGATAATATACACTTTCTGTCACTCCCAACAATTCTTTCGGGTTACAGTCCACATACTTTGTGATATCCACCATCATATTAGAAAGTACTTTTACATTTCTTTCCTCTGCTTGAATCCAAACATAAGGTACAGCAGCATTTTGAATCTCTATCGCTAATTCAAAAGAAACTGTTGTGCCTTTCTCCGCCATCACCTCTCCTGTAGTAGGATCGATGACGTCCTCTGCTAATATATGATTTGTAATTCTATTTTTAAAATGAAGTTTTTTATTAAATTTATATCTTCCTACTTTTGCTAAATCATATCT
>OFGC01002117.1_pt1 | contig 10879 bp, 10 predicted proteins | sample 1521691 | NCBI WGS metagenome assembly OFGC01 (sample SAMEA3504121, study PRJEB24116) | mouse gut metagenome | biome: mouse gut; feature: mouse-associated habitat; material: faeces | place: Denmark | collected 2011
ATAAGGCCGAAGTTTTTTGTGCGTGTTTTGCGGAGAGAAGGGTTTGCGAACCTACTCACCAAAAATCCTTATTATCAAGGCGATAAATATGTCAAAAGTTGCGTAGTAACGCTTGTGTAACAGTCTTTTGTCTGCAATAGTCGTCTATTGTCCGCCAAGTGTCTACTCGCTTGTTACAATTACAAAAGTAGAAAACTTTATCGATTCTTCATAGAAGAAAAAACTTTTTTGAATCGAAAATTCACAAAAGCTATTTTGCAGATTCTTTTTGCACTAATACAAATTATTTCATACATAGAGTTATTCGTTTCTACCGTCAGACGGATGGCCAGCCGTAAGTGCGGACGGATGTTTCGTCCAACAGCCCAATGGTTCAACGTCGATTGGTTGCAACGTTGAGCGGTCGGTAGCAATCGTCCTTGGAACGTATGTTTGTCCGGTGAATTGTCCGTTCAGCGACCGACCGTCATTCGTTGGTTTGTATGGCAAATAAACAAGGAAAAATCACAGCTTTTATCACTCTGAAAGTGGATGACATGTGGTGTCGGGATGGTAGCCTTCGTCGGAACATAGCAAGGTGTGTATCGAGTTGCTCGATACCTTTTGAGTAACTCAAAAGCCTTGGCCCCAACGGGGCGGAATTGTCCCCTCCGAAGTCGGACAAATGACTGTCAGGCAGCCTCTCGAAAAAAGGAAAACCCTGCATATACTTCCCCAAATTGAAATAACAAAGTTTTGATTCAAGGTCTTTTCGGCTTGCGAGAAAAAATAGTTTTGCGGAAATTTGCATCGAATTTTTACATGAGTGCTGTCCAATGTGAAAATTATTTTCTACTTTTGTCTCGTCGGGTAACCGGCAGACATATTTAGAAAGTGTTTTCGCACTGTCCTGAGTGGAAAATGTGGAAGTTTTTCAATAACAACGGGACGACGGACAACACTCATTTCTTGTATAGATATATGATTCGGGCATCTTCTTTGCCCGAGAATGTCCATATCTATCCAAGTGTGGGGTAATTGTATCGTTTATTGTTGTTATTGGTCATTCCACAACCATCCACTCGATAAACGAAATCGGCTCCACACTTTCTCTTTTTTACATATTACCCCGCCGTATCGGGAGCCGGACGGTAAAATTGAATTTAAGTTCAACTAAATATCGATTTTACCATGAGGAAATTAGTGTCTCTTTTTTTCTGTTTCTTGTTGGGGCTTCTGTGCCTTACCGCGGTTTGCAGCAGTTGTTCCGACAATGATTACGAAATCTACACTGCCATATACGGCGTAATATCCGATCGCGAGACCGGCGAACCGCTCGAAAACGTCAGTGTGATACTTTCCCCCTCCGGCCTTACCAAACAGACCGGAGCCGACGGAGTCTATTGTTTCGAGGGACTCGATGCGCAGCAATATACCCTCACAGCACAGAAGTTCGGTTATCAAACTAATCGCAAGCTCGTTACGGCCATTAGCGGCGAACGTATGGAAGTAAATATTCAACTCTCTAAAATTCAGCAACAATGAAAAAGATTCTTTTTGTGTGCTTATTCGTTTCGTTGCTTTTCGGATGTTCGAACGATTTGGAAAAGCCTGCTGCGACGGGAACTCTTTATGGTCATGTGGCGGACGGAGAGACCGGAGATCCGATTGCAAATGCCAATATCCGCTTGTATAGCGGAATCGCTGCCGATTGCTTGGGCGAAGTCCTTGCGACTGCTGTGACCGGTACCGACGGCTATTTTCAGATGTCGGAGGTCGATCCCGGCAAATCCTATGAGGGAAGATTTATCCTTGTTTCCCATCCGCACTATCGAAATTTCTCGCAGCGGGTCTCTATTCAGGCGAATCATAACACCGAATTGCAAATATTGTTATATGCTCAATAAGTTTTGGTTATGAAATATCCGATTCTTTTTTTCTGTTTGCTCGGGCTGTATAGTTGTTCGAGCGATTCGACCGAAGAAGTAAATACCGGCGGTATCGCCGGCAGTGTCTCTGACCAAACCACAGGCGAACCTGTCGCTACGGTGAATGTAACGCTTTCGCCCGGCGGCAAATCGACCGTTACCGGCAACGACGGCAGTTTCTCGTTCGTCGATTTGGAACCGGATGATTATACGATCGACATCCGTAAAGAGGGTTACAATCCGAACAGTAGCAGAATCAGAGTAGCGGCAGGGCAACAATCTCAAGCGCACCTGCTTATCGAACGCATCCCAGCCATCGTTACGGCTGATCGCGAAGAACTCGATTTCGGAGAAAATGCCGGAGTGAATACACTTTCGTTCGGCATCATCAATTCGAGTTACGAAGATTTGAGTTGGCAAATCGAGCACGATTGCAAATGGATTAAGGAAATCCGTCCGGCCAGCGGTGTGCTTAAATTGGGGAAAACCGAAACGATCGTAGTAATTATTGATCGTGAATTGCTTTCAGCGGGCAATAACGAAACGGTTCTCGTCGTCCGGTCGACGAACGGTCGTGCCGAAGTGAAAATCAAGGCTGTGGGGGTCGAACGCGATACACCCCGCTTGAATATTTTGGATGCAACGGGAATTACCTCTTCGACAGCAACGCTCAATGGGGAAATTCTTGCTGCCGGAATTCCGGCCTATACTGAACGCGGATTTGTCTATTCGCTCAATTCGATGCCGACTTTCGACAATATGCTTGCGAAACTTACCGCACCGGTTACGGAAGATAACACATACTCGTATAATTTAAGAGGCCTGACATTGGGTGAGACATATTATGTCCGAGCTTATGCGACCAATAGCGTCGGTACAGCTTACAGTGCCAATGAAATCAATTTTATGACCATATCGTCTCAGCCGAAGGTTTCTGTAGATGGAGTTTCAGGTATAAACGTAACCAAAGGCTCAGCGACTTTCAAAGGGACGATCGTGGATGCTGGCGACCCTGCATATTTTGAACGCGGTTTTGTCTATGGCACGATTCATAATCCCACTTTGAACGATACGAAAATAACGGTTAACGGAACCGGTATCGGCGAATTCAGTGCCGATGTAACCGGGCTGCAATTAGACGAAAGATATTATCTGCGGGCATACGCCACGAGTAAAATAGGCGAAACAGAGCAGACCATTTACAGCGATAATGAAATACAGTTCGCCTTGTCATCTACGGCACCTATCGTCAGCACGCAACCGGTTACTAATCTGAATGTTTCAGCTGGTTCCGTTACTTTCAACGGCACGGTTGAGAGCGTCGGAAATCCGACTTATACCGAGCGGGGATTCGTTTATGGACTGACAAGCAATCCGACTGTCGATGATACTAAAATAGTTGTAAACGGTACGGGAGCCGGAGCGTTCAGTACTGGCGTCAGTGGCTTGCTGCCGGATCAAAAGTATTATGTCCGCGCATATGCTGTCAATGCTACTCAAACAGCATATAGTGCAGACAACGTAACATTCACTTTGACTTCGACAGCTCCGGAAGTGTCGGTACAGAATGCATCAAATTTGAATGTATCCGCTGGTAGCGTTACACTCAATGGTACTATTGTTAATGCAGGCAATCCGGCTTATACCGAGCGAGGATTCGTTTATGGACTGACAAGCAATCCGACGATTGATGATATGAAAGCAACTGTCGGTGGTACAGGCACAGGAGCTTTTAGCACTATTATTAAGGATCTACAATTGGATCAAAAATACTATGTCCGCACTTATGCAACCTATAAAATCGGAAATGAGACTCGGATAGCATATAGTTCTGAACAAGTAAATTTTACCTATACTGCTACATCTCCGAGAATTTCAGTACAGCCGATCAGCAATTTAAGTGTTGGGGGAAATATGGTTACTCTTAATGGCACTGTAGAAAGTATCGGTGATCCGGCCTATACCGAACGCGGATTTGTCTATGGTTTGACAGGTAACCCGACAGTAAACGATACAAAAGTAGCGGTGAGCGGTACCGGTACAGGAACATTCAGTGCAGTTATCAGAGACTTGCAACTGGATCAGAAATATTATGTTCGTGCCTATGCAAATAGTCAGGTAGGAGGCAGTATTAGAACTACATACAGCAGTGAGCAGATAACCTTTACATATGCTGCTACCAAAGCAGAGGTTTCGATACAGGCCGCAGAAGATGTCGATGTCGAAACAGGAGAGGCCTCGCTGTACGGGTTGATCGTTTCTGTCGGCGATCCTGCATATACCGAATGCGGATTCGTCTATGCTTTATGGAACAATCCCACATTGGACGACAGCGAAAAAGCAATCGTAACCAAAAGCGGAACTGGAGTGTTCAGAACTCGTATTACAGGGTTATCGCTCGAAAAAACATATTACGTACGCGCTTACGCTACCAATCTGGCCGGGACTGCTTATAGCTCCCAAATTACGGTTTCGACAAAAGCGACGTTGCCTGAAGTAACAACTTTAGAATCTACAAATATAAATTTTAAAGCAGGGACTGCGGTGTTTCGTGGTGCAATCGTATCATCGGGAGAGCCAACTTATACAGAACGAGGTTTTGTTTACAGTACTATGAAAGAGCCAACTATCTATGATAATAAAGTCATTGCTAATGGGAGTGCAATAGCGGGTAATTTTAGCGTTTCTGCTACCGGACTGCCAACCACCACGTATTATATGCGTGCATATGCTATTAATCGAGGGGGAATTGTGTATGGAAAAGAATATCGCATTGATCAAGGATGGTTGGAATTTTCCGATATCGGGCTTGCTGTGCAAACAAAAGATATTGGAACAGGAACAGTTATGTATGTATATAATAGTTGTGAAAATTCCAATTTAGGCGATTTTACGGATTGGAGATTACCTTCTCTTAATGAATTAAACACTTTATACCGATATAAAAGTGAATTAGAGTTTAATGATAATTACTGGACATCTTCCTGTATTCAAAGGCAGAACATATATAATGGTATGATTACTACTTACTATATATATATCAATTTTAATAATGAAAGTGGTTATAGCGAAACGACTAATCAAAATAGTTTATATCTCGGCCGTTGCGTCCGCACGCTGAATCCGACAACAAACCAATAAAAAGAAACTTTTTGTTCAACCCAATAAAAATTAAATGTTATGAAAAAATTATTTGTTTTGGCGACCATTATGTTGTCGTTGGTTTGCAGTACCGAAACGTTCGCACAGTCGAAAAAAGAGTTGAAGAACGTGAAAATCCGAGCCAAAGAGTTGGCAAAAGAGGGCTGGAAAGTCGAGGGCGTCGGCACACTGGAATCCGAACTGGCTAAAATCGAGAGTAAGAGGGGCAATGCGGAAATTCTGGTTGGTTCTGCATATGGCAACAAGAAGATCAGTTTAGCCAAAGCCAAAGCTCGGAACAATGCGATCAACGAATATGCCGAGTATGCGAAATCGATTGTTAAGGGGCGTATCAATTCCGGCTTGTCCGATCTCAACGGCGAGGAAACGGATAACATCGTCAGCGGATTCGAAAGGATGGTTATCCGGGAACTCGATGGCGAGATCAATATTCCGGCACTTGTTCTTATCAGAAGCAATGGAGCGACCAATGATTGCCAATGTTTCTATGTCATCGATTCCGATGCCGCAGAAAAAGCCCGTATCAAAGCAATGAACCAAGCGATCGAGGAAGCGGGGGTCGCACACAAATACGGCAATGAAATTTCGAAATTCGTAAACGAAGGATTCCATGCTGAATAAGCTGTATTTTATGGTTCCGATGGTGCTGATGTCGTTCAATATGACGGCATCGGCACAATCTCGGGCCTCCGACAGAATAAAACCGAAATGGCTTCATGCTTTGCCGGTGCCATCGAACTCGTCTTTCGTGTATGTTACACAATCCGCCTCTGCCGGTACATTGAGAGATGCCAAGCAAGAATGCTTCTCGGAATTGATTGCGGCTGCCGGTCTGGAAAAAGGAATAACCACCAAGGTCGATTATAAATCGAGTGAACAAGAACGGCTCCTCTGGCATTAAGAAAAAAAAAACGAATACGTAGAAAGCAGATTTTTGGTAAATAGTACGATCCAGGGAAAACCGGTTACACTGCACGCATTGGTGATCGACGAATACGAGGAGCGCAAAGGGGACGGAAAAATTTATTTAACAACTCTTTATGCCCGATCCCAGATCGATGCCATTCCCAGTTTCGATAACATAACGGTAACCGACAGTTATGGTGCCCGCGGTCTGTGGCGTTCGGCGATCGTACCGGGTTGGGGCCAGTTCCACAAGGGTGCCAATCTCAAAGGCGGGCTTATCCTCGGCGGTTGTGCGGCATTGGCAGCCGGTATCGTCTTTACCGAGAATCAACGGTCGGACTATGTTCGCAAAATCGGTAAGACCCATAGCGCCGAACTGAAACGCACTTACGCTACCAAGCGCGACCATTTTGCAACGGGACGCAATATCTGCATCGGAGCTATTGCGGCACTTTACGTTTACAACCTGATCGATGCCGTAGCGGCCCCCGGTGCTCGACGAATCGTTGTACATCCCCGCAGCGGAGGCCGCGGAACGTATGCGTTCGCTCCTACGATATTGAATAACGGAGCACCGGTATTGGCGGCATCCGTAACATTTTGATGCAATAGAGATTATGAAAAATTTTCTATCAGTAATTCTGGCTGCTTTTTGCATTTGCAGCTGTTCGGCTGACATGCCGGACGGGCAATCGGTTGCAACCGGGAATGTCTATGGAGTTGTTACGGTCAAAAGTACAGCCGAACCTATGCGAGCCACAGGTGTTGAATTGTACTATAACAATGCCTTGTTGTTGAAAACCGTAACCTATGACGACGGACACTATGAATTCGTCGATTTGAAAGCCGGAACGTATGAATTGCGGGTCGTAGCCGAAGGATATGCGGATGTTAAGTTTAGCGTTATCGTGGAAGCAGGACGCACTGCTCGGGCGGATATGCAACTTACCGAAATCGAAACTTATATGACCATTCGGACTTTGGACATAACGGATATTTCGGGCAACAAAGCCACATTAAATGGAGCCTATACTTACCGAGGAAGCAATGCTCCTGATGAAGTCGGATTTTTCTATGCAACACACCATGCTCCGATCAGTGCAGGGACGAGAATTACAACAACAGTACAAGAAAATTTTTCGATTTCTATAAACGATTTGACAGAGAAAGACTACTATGTACAAGCCTATGCGAGAAACGCCAGAGGTGTCGCATATGGCGAACAAAGAATCTTTCATCTGTCGGGCGACCCGATTGTCAGCACGCTTGCTGCAACCAATGTAGATGCAGCATTCGATTCTGCCACATTGAATGGGCGAATCGAATATAAAGGTGTCCCAAATTACACCGAAAGAGGGTTTGTGTATTCCAATACGTTTGAATACCCCTCGATTGATGATAATCCTAACGACAGTAAGAAAATAATTGTTCCCGGAGATAGCTTGGAATTCAGTGCGAATATCACATGGTCATCGTGGTATTGGTACGGATATGTGTATGTGCGGGCCTATGCAAAAAATGAAATAGGAACCGTATATGGAGAATCGGTAAAATTCAGAATATAAATAACGTTGTTTCGTATGCCCCTCCCTAACTCGTATTGGCCTTCCTCTTTTTTTGCCGAAAAGTGGAATTCGGATGAGGAGATTGACCATCTTCGAGAACATAGAGAAGGCTTCTTGGAAAAAATCGAACAAATGAAAGCCCAACAGGCTAAATAATGTGATTGTGTTTATGCGAACCCGATTTTTCTTATTGCTGCTCTTTTTAGCCGGAAATGTTTCCGCCCAGTCGTTCGAGGAGTACCGCAGGCAGGCGCTGTCCGATTTCGACTCCTACAAGGCTGAGGAAATCCGTAAGTTCAAGGCCTATCGAGATAAGGTAAATGCCGAATATGCGGAGTATATGCGTCGGGCATGGTCGGAGTACAAGGCTCTGCCTGCCGATCCGGGGCCGCCGCGCCCCGAGCCACCGAAACCCGTGGTGAAAGACCCCGACACGAAGCCGTCGAACGATCCGATTCCGTTCGATAACATCCTGCCGACTCCGGCGCCCGTTCTGCCGCCGCAGCCCGTTGCGCCGCTTCCCGTGCCGGGAAAGCCGGCGCGGCCGTCGTTCTCTTTCACGTTTTACGGCACACCCTGCACCGTCGGATTGGAAGAACAGCATCGGTTTTCGCTCGTCGGTATTGATGAAAACAAGGTGGCTGATGCGTGGAAGTTGTTGTCGTCCGACGCCTATCTGTCGGTCGTTGCCGAATGTCTGACATGGCGCGATAAGTTGCAGCTTTGCGACTGGGGATACATGCGTTTTCTGGAACGGATGACAACGGCGTTCTTCGGAACGGACAAATCCAACGAAGCCCGTCTGTTGCAGATGTACATTCTGACCCAGTCGGGCTACAAGGTGCGTATCGCCCGCGCAGACGAGAGGCTGGTTCTGCTTTTGCCTTCGAAAAACAACATTTATGAATACGCCTATCTGCATATTGGTGGCTGCAAATACTATGTCGCCGATGCCAGCATGCGCCAAAAGCGGTTTTATGTCTTCGACCGGGAATTCCCCCAAGAACAGTTTTTCTCGTTGCGGATTCCTCGGGAGCCGTTGCTCTCCATGCGTGCTGCCTACGCCCGACAACTCACGGCTGAAGGTTACCCTGAAGTTTCGGCGAATGTCGCGACCAACCGAAATTTGATAGATTTCTATAATGATTATCCGTTGACCGATGCGTGGAACATCTATGCGGAGGCGTCGTTGAGCGCTTTGGTCAAAAAGCAGCTGTACCCCATCCTGCAAAAAGCCATCGCCGGTAACAGCAAAGCTGCGGCCGCAAATATGCTTATCGATTGGGTGCAGACGGCGTTCGACTATCGGACCGATGATGAGCAATTCGGACAGGAGCGGCCGCTCTTTGCCGACGAGACGCTCTATTATCCCTACAGCGACTGCGAAGACCGAGCGATTCTTTATGCCATACTGATTCGCGACTTGCTCGGGCTGGACGTCGTATTGCTCCATTATCCCGAACATTTGGCTACGGCCGTCTGCTTCGGCGACGATACGCCGGGCGACCATTTGATGATTGACGGCCGCAAATACATTGTCTGCGACCCCACCTACATAGGTGCAACAATCGGGGAGACGATGCCGCAGTACAAACAGACCAGGGCAAGTGTTGTAAGAATAAGATAGGTATTTGATAGTTTACAGAAAACAATGGCGGGCAGGTTTTAAGGCCTGCCCGTTGTCATTGAATCTGCCGCTTACGAGACATCGGCGCCGTGTGTGGCTATCAAGTACTCAAATCGTCTCATGTTTATTCCTCCAACGCTATTTTCTCGATATTTTCTAATTGTCCCGCCAAAAGCTGCATATCCCGACCTATTTTATCATTGGTAATGCGGGCATAGATTTGGGTCGTTACAATGTTCGTGTGCCCCAGCATCTTCGATACGGTTTCGATCGGCACTCCTTTGGCCAGCGTCATCGTCGTCGCGAACGTGTGCCGCGCAAGGTGAAAGGTTATATTCTTTTCAATGCCGCATAGGTCGGCAATCTCTTTCAGATACGAATTGAGTTTCTGATTACTCAGTACAGGCAGCAATCGACCGTCGGGCAGCGTTCCTTCGTATTTCTTCAACAGCATTTGAGGTACTTTCAGCAGCGGCACGTTTACCGGCGTCTGCGTCTTGTGGCGGTGCGTCATGATCCATGGCTTGCCATCGAACGAGGTGCGGATATTCTCTTTGGTCAGATTCCGCACGTCTATATAAGCCAATCCCGTAAAGCACGCGAAGATAAACACGTCACGCACTTGTTCCAGCCGTACGCCGGCATCTTTTTCTGCAAAATGCGTTGCAGTTCTTCTTCGGTCAGGTAGCCGCGATCGACCTTTTTCAACCGGATTCGATAGTTGGCGAACGGATCGTTGAAGATCCATCCGTTGTTCTTCGCTTCGATGATAATCATGCGCAGCGTTTGTAAAAACTTGGCTGCCGTATTTTGACAGCATTGTTTTTCCGTCCGCAGATATTGCTCGAAGCTCACAAGAAACGAATGCGTTACTTCTTTCAGCGCGACATCTTTCATCCGATACTTTGTCTGAATGAACTCTTCCACCCTTCGGAAGCAGCGGTCGTATTTGCGATAAGTGGCCGCACTCTTGCTGATGCCTACCAGCTTCTGTACATCTTCGTTGTGTCTGCGGAATGTTCCCAGCAGCGTTTGCTGGCGAACGGTAATCCCTAAAAAGGCATTGCGTACTTTCTCCGCTGTTACATAGGCTTCGTATTTTTCGATTTCCCGATAGTGGTTGCGTAGGCTCGTCCGTATTTCGTCGAGTAGTGCGTTGAATTCGCGTGCGGCTTTCGTCGTGCCGAGCATCTTTTGATTCGTCGTATCCCACAGCTGCGGTTCGATGTCCAGCTTCGAGCTGAATTGTACGGATTCGCCATTGACCGTAACACGAATCATAATGCCCGCTTTACCAGCTCTGTTTACTTGATTCTTTCGAGCATAGAAAAGAATCGTGAATGTGCTTTTGCTCATAATACCTCTCGTTTTGTTCTTGCCGAGCGATTTCTGTAACGATCGCCGCCGGCAAAGGAACGGTTAATAATTGGTTTATGAGCAGATACTTTTAAGATAACAGACGACAAATCAGCGATTTGTGCCGTAAATCGTTACTAAAATCCCAAAGCCGTTTTAGTAACGGTTTTAGTAGCGCGACTTTGTCCGAACGGGGCTTTTTCGTGTCTTTCGGATGTCCGAGAGAAGAAATGAAAAATCCCGCAAAACCTTGATTTTGCGGGATTTGTCTTTGATTGTCTCCGAGTTGTCTCGGATCGAAGTGGAGAATACGAGATTCGAACTCGTGACCTCTTGCATGCCATGCAAGCGCTCTA
>OFGC01002131.1_pt1 | contig 10817 bp, 11 predicted proteins | sample 1521691 | NCBI WGS metagenome assembly OFGC01 (sample SAMEA3504121, study PRJEB24116) | mouse gut metagenome | biome: mouse gut; feature: mouse-associated habitat; material: faeces | place: Denmark | collected 2011
CCGCAAGGGTTTCAGGGGACGGTAAAAAAATATGGTAGCACCAAAGATGTGTTTGGTAGCATTTTCTCAGCTTATGTAAACAAAATATGTTATGACCTCTGATTTCCCAGCTGGTAGCATCCCGGACTGTCTGGTAGCAGGCTGGTAGCGTTTTTACAGAAAATTCATATTTAAGTAATGGAACAAGAAAACAAATGTCAATTCTCTAAGGAATTGCTTCCCTGGAAGGCACAAATTAAAACTTTAACAAACAGATTGACATAATTCCAAAACAGGCTGTTTCCGTACCGGAATTCCCCTGCCGCTCTTTTCCGGCTGGAAAATTCTGCGGAAATAGCTCTAGGATTTTTGAGGCGGTTATGATATAATACCTGCAAAAGCAGCGGATTCCGCAGTCCTACCAGCGGGCTGCGGTCAAAACGAAAAAGAGCGGAGGATATGCTAATGGCCATCACGTCAGAATATTTCTTTCCCTCCAGCGATGGAAAAAACCTGATTCATGTCAACCAGTGGACGCCCTCCGGGCAGGACATTGTGGGAGTGGTGCAGATTGCCCACGGCGTAGCGGAGTACGGCGCTCGTTACGCGCCCTTCGCCCAATTCCTGTGCGGCCACGGCTTTGTGGTGGTGGCCAATGACCATCTGGGCCACGGGCAGTCCCTCATAGAGGGGGCCCCCATGGTCTATTTCGGCGAAGAGGACGGATGGCAGCATGTGGTGGATGACATTGAAGAGCTGCGCCGCCGTACGGCCAAGGTTTTTCCGGATAAGCCCTACTTCCTCTTTGGGCACTCCATGGGCTCTTTTCTCTCCCGCACCCATCTCATCCGCTACCCGGGCCGCCTCAGCGGCTGCATTCTCTGCGGAACGGGCCACCAGTCCGCCCCCATCATCGCCGGCGGCAAGCTGGTAGCGAACCACGAGATTAAGCGCTTGGGCAAGATCGCCTACAGCGCCAAGGCCGATGATCTGGCCTTCGGCGCATATAACGAGGCGTTCTCCCCCACCCGCACCCGCTTCGACTGGGTGTCTGCCAACGAGGCCAACGTGGACGCCTATATTGCCGATCCCCTCTGCGGCGGGGACACCACGCTGGGACTGTTCCGGGATATGCTGGACGGCCTGAGCTGCATTACCAGACAGTCCAACATCAACAGGATGGACAAGAATCTGCCCGTGTTCTTCATCGCCGGAGACCGGGATCCGGTGGGCGGCATGGGCAAGGGCGTCCAGAAGGCCTGCGGCTGCTTCAAAAAAGCCGGTCTCCGGGATGTGAGCATCAAGCTCTACCACGGCCTGCGCCATGAGATTTTGAACGAGGCCAGCAGGCAATACGTCTATAAGGACGTGCTGGATTGGCTGGAGGCCCGTATCTGAGCCAGTGCCGCTCGGAGGGTAAGCAGCTCTGTGTCCCGGTATCTCCGCAGCAGCGCGGCAGAGAGAACGCAGTCCGCCGCCAGCACTGCCCACAGCAGAAAGACGGTCCACCCTGGAAGGACTTCGGCCGCCAGCACGGCAAGGGGCTGGACCCACCGGAGAGCGGCGGCGGAGAGAACGCCCCAGATTACGGCGAACTGCGGGCAGATACGCCCCTGGACATGTCCCCGCATGAGGCGGTAATCCCAGAACTGCACCCCCAGGAATTTGTCATAGAAGAGGTGGACCAGAAATTCCACCCCTGTGCAGACGGTCCCGCCCAAGATCATGAGCGGGACGAATCCCAGGTTTTCCGGGGCCAGAGCCAGCAGGGCGGTCATGGCCAGCCCGTAAACGGGACATAATGGCAGCAGCAGGAAGCACTTGCGCACCTGACGGGGCGAGTGAAAAAACCGGGCGTGCAGCTTCTCCAGGCCGTAGCCGCCCAGGCTGTAAAAAAGAAAGTAAACAAACCATCGGGACATAGGGAACGCTCCTTTTCACGAATAGGGGTAGCGTTCCCGCCCCCGGGGGAAATATACGATGACAGAGGAGGCGGCGGCGTGGAAGACCGTTGGGAGATTCTGGAGCAGGAATGCAGCCATTGCCGGGAGTGCGCCCTGTGCCAGACCCGCAAAAACGTGGTTTTCGGTGTGGGAAATCCCCAGGCGGAGATCATGCTGGTGGGGGAGGGCCCCGGAGCCAACGAGGATGAGCAGGGGATTCCCTTTGTAGGCAAGGCGGGGCAGTTTCTGGATGACATGCTGGCAATCATTGGCCTGGACAGGACGCTGGTGTATATTGCCAACATTGTCAAATGCCGTCCGCCGGGAAACCGGGACCCGCTGAATGTAGAGCAGGATGCCTGCATTGGCTATCTGCGCCGCCAGATCGCGCTGATTCAGCCCAAAATTCTGGTCAGCCTGGGCCGCATTGCCGCTATGCGGCTGATCGATCCCAAGTTCCGGATTACCAGGGAACACGGCGTATGGTTTGACGTGGACGGGATGCGCATGATGGCGCTTTACCATCCCTCCGCCCTCCTACGGGACCCCGGCAAGCGGCCGGAGACCTTTGACGATCTGAAATCTTTGCAGAAAGAAGTTGGGCGGGTCTGTACGCATACCGAGCTGAAAAAGCTCTGGTAACCCGGTGCTGCCGGCAGGAGAGCTGCAATAGAAGCTAAAACTGCACGGATTGGATGTAAAGACCGGGCTGCGCCCAGGGCGCAGTCCCCAGACTGCCAATGAGAAGCAGTTCCCCGCCGTCCCGCAGGGGCGGCCGGAGCCAGTTGTGTAAATAAGGGAGAGATGTTTATGTTGAAAGCGGGGTTCGACAATCAGAAGTACATCGAGACCCAGTCCGCCCGGATCCGGGAGCGGATCGGACAGTTCGGCGGAAAGCTCTACCTGGAATTTGGCGGAAAGCTCTTTGACGACTACCATGCCTCCCGGGTTCTGCCCGGCTTCGAGCCGGACAGCAAGATCCGGATGCTCCAGCAGCTGAAAGAGGATGTGGAGATCGTGATCGCCATCAGCGCCGGAGATATCGAAAAGAACAAGGTCCGGGGCGACCTGGGCATCCCCTACGAGGAGGATGTACTGCGGCTCATCGACGTGTTTCGCGGGATGGACCTGTATGTGGGCAGCGTGGTGGTGACCCAGTACAGCGGCCAGCCCGCGGCGGACGCTTTCCTCAGGCGTCTGAACGTTCTGGGCATCCGGACCTGCCGCCACTACCCCATCGCCGGGTATCCCCACAATGTCGAACTGATCGTCAGCGACGAGGGCTATGGCCGCAACGACTACATCGAGACCAGCCATCCCCTGGTGGTGGTCACCGCCCCCGGGCCCGGCAGCGGGAAAATGGCCACCTGCCTCAGCCAGCTCTACCATGAACACTGCCGGGGCCGTAAGGCAGGTTACGCCAAATTCGAGACCTTCCCCGTGTGGAATCTGCCCCTGGACCACCCGGTGAATCTGGCCTACGAGGCCGCCACCGCCGACCTCAACGACGTGAATATGATCGATCCCTTCCACCTGGCCGCCTACGGCGTCACCACGGTAAACTATAACCGGGACGTGGAGATCTTCCCCGTGCTGCGGACCATTTTTGAGTCCATCCTGGGCCAGTGTCCCTACCAGTCCCCCACGGATATGGGGGTCAATATGGTGGGCAAATGCATCGTGAACGATGAAGCCTGCCGGGAGGCGTCCCATATGGAGATCCTCCGGCGGTACTATACCGCCCTCACCGGCAGGCTCCGGGGCACCGTGGACAAGGAGGTCGTCTATAAACTGGAGCTGCTGATGAAGCACTCCGGCGTCACCCCGGCCATCTTCCCCGCCGTGGCCGCCGCCCTGGAGAAGGAGGAGTCCACCGGGGCTCCCGCCGGAGCCATGGTTCTGCCGGACGGCCGGGTCATCACCGGCAAGACCAGCGACCAGATCGGAGCCTCCGCCGCCCTGCTGCTCAACGCCCTGAAAGCTCTGGGAGGCATCGATCAGGAGCTGGACCTCATTTCCACCCAGGTCCTTGAGCCCATCTGCCGCCTGAAGACCGGCAGCCTGGGCAACAAAAATCCCCGGCTTCACAGCGACGAGGTGCTTATTGCCCTGTGCGTCAGCGCCCTGACCAACCCCATCGCCGATCTGGCCCAGAAGCAGCTGCCCAGGCTGAAAGGCTGCGGGGCCCATTTTACGGTGGTACTCAGCGAGGTGGATGAGAACCTGTACAAGCGTCTGGGGATGCACGTAAGCTACGAGGCCAAGTACGAGCGGCAGCGGCTGTACTACAAGTAAGGAGAACATTATGACCACCATCTATTTCGTCCGCCACGCCCAATCCGACTACCGCGGCGGGTCCGACCGGGAACGGGGCCTCACCGCCGAGGCTATGGAGGACCGCAAGATCGTCCTGGACTTCCTTCGGGACAAGCCCGTGGACGCCTTCTGGTGCAGCCCCTACCGCCGCAGTCTGGACACCATCCGGGAGGCGGCGGAGCATTTCGGCATGACCATCCATACCGATGAGCGCCTGCGGGAGCGGGAGGCCGCCCCCGGCGGCAACGTACGGGAACTGTTCCGGAAGCGCTGGGCGGACTTCGGCTGGCACGAGCCCGGCGGGGAGAGCCTGCGCTCCGTACAGGAGCGGAATATTGCCGCCCTGACGGATATCCTGACGGCGGAGCGGGATAAAACGGTGGTTGTTGGCACCCACGGCACCGCCCTCAGCACGATCCTGAACTACTACGACCCGAGCTATAACTGCGGCAGCTTCCTGCGGATCATTGACTGGATGCCCTTCGTGGTGGAGCTGGATTTTGAGGGGACACGGTTCCTGGGAAAAACGGAACACGTCTATGTGGAGAAGCTTTTCAAGCCATAGGAGGCAGTATGAAGGTTTTGGTTGTCGTTGACATGCAGAACGATTTTATCAACGGATCTCTGGGCACCCCGGAGGCTGCCGCCATCGTGCCCGGCGTGGTGGAGAAGATCCGCTCCTGGGAGGGGCTGGTCTACGCCACCCAGGACACCCATTTCCCGAACTATCTGGAGACCCAGGAGGGACAGATTCTGCCGGTGCCCCACTGCATTCAAGGGACGGAGGGCTGGCGGATCGAGCCGTCCGTCCGGGCCGCCCTTACCGAGGGCGCAGGGCGGAACGAGAGTGTCCTCTATGTCACCAAGGCCACCTTCGGCAGTCATGATCTGGCGGAGCTGCTGGTCCGGCGGAACAGGGCGGAGCCCATTGCGGAGGTGGTACTCATCGGGCTGTGTACGGATATCTGCGTGATCTCCAACGCCCTGGTCCTCAAGTCCTTTTTGCCGGACGTTCCCATTGCGGTGGACGCATCCTGCTGCGCCGGCGTCACCCCGGAAAGCCATATCAACGCCCTGAAGGCCATGAAAATGTGCCAGATCAGGATTTACAACGAGTAAGAGGAGAATCAATGGAGACAATGATGCAGATTCTGGCCCGGGAGCTGGGCCGGAGCCAGCGGCACGTGGAGAACGTCGTGTCCCTGCTGGACGAGGGCAATACCATCCCCTTCATCGCCCGGTACCGTAAGGAACTCCACGGTTCCATGGACGACACCACGCTGCGCGCCCTGGAGGAGCGGCTGCAATATCTGCGGAACCTGGAGAAACGCAGGGAGGAGATCAAGAGCGCCATCGAGGGCCAGGGAAAGCTCACCGATGAGCTTTCCGCCGCGATTGACGCCGCCGCCACTCTGTCGGAGGCGGAAGACCTGTACCGCCCTTATAAGCAGAAGCGCCGCACCCGCGCCACTGCGGCCCGGGAGAAGGGGCTGGAGCCTCTGGCGGCGCTGCTCTACGCCCAGCGGCCGGACTGTCCCGACCCCCTGGAGGCCGCGGCCTGCTATATTGACCCGGAAAAGGGCGTGGAGACGGCAGAGGACGCGCTGCAGGGAGCCAGTGACATCATTGCCGAGGACATCTCCGATGACGCCGGCGTGCGCAGAGTGCTGCGGACATATATGCTGCAGTCCAGTGTGATGGAGAGTACCGCCGTCAAAGAGGAGGACAGCGTTTACCGGCTGTACTACGGCTTCCGTCAGAATGTCAGCCGCTTGCAGGGTCATCAGGTCCTGGCGGTAAACCGGGGCGAGCGGGAGGCGTTTTTGAAGGTCAGCCTGATTACGGACCGGGAGGCCGCCCTGGTTCTGCTTCGCCGCGCGGTGCTGCGGCCCGGGTCCCGGGCCGGGGACTTCATCAGGACGGCGGCGGCGGACGCCTATGACCGGCTGCTGTATCCCTCCCTGGAGCGGGAGGTCCGGAACTGCCTCACCGATGAGGCCAGTGAAGGAGCCATCCGCAATTTCGCGCTGAATCTCCGCCCTCTGCTGATGCAGCCGCCGGTAAAGGGGCGGGTCACCATGGGCCTGGACCCCGGCTACCGCATGGGGTGCAAGGTGGCGGTGGTGGACGGCACCGGAAAGGTGCTGGATACAACCGTGGTTTACCCCACCCACGGGGAGCGGCAGCGGGCCGCCTGCATTGCGGTCCTGGCGGATCTCATCCGCCGCCACGGGGTTACCTGTATTGCCATCGGCAACGGCACCGCCTCCCGGGAGACGGAACAGATGACGGCGGACCTGCTGCACCAGACCGGCGGCGGGGTCAGTTATACGATTGTCAACGAAGCGGGGGCGTCGGTGTATTCCGCGTCCAAGCTTGCGGCGGAGGAATTCCCGGAGTATGACGTGAATCTCCGCTCTGCGGTGTCTATCGCCCGGCGGCTCCAGGACCCCCTGGCGGAACTGGTGAAGATTGACCCCAAGGCTATCGGTGTGGGCCAGTACCAGCACGACATGCCGCAGAAGCGTCTGGACGAGGCGCTGGGGAACGTGGTGGAGGACTGCGTGAACGCTGTGGGCGTGGACGTGAATACCGCCTCCCCCTCCCTTCTGCAGCGGGTGGCGGGCCTGAACGCGGCGACCGCAAAAAATGTGGTGAAATACCGGGAGGAGAACGGCGCGTTTACCTCCCGGAAGCAGATTCTGAAGGTTCCGAAGCTGGGACCCAAGGCCTATGAGCAGTGCGCGGGTTTCCTGCGGGTGCCGGAGAGCAGAAATGCCCTGGACAATACAGCTGTTCATCCGGAGAGCTACCCGGCGGCGGAGAAGCTGCTGGCCCTCACCGGACACGCTTTGTCGGACGTATCCGCCGGAAAGCTGGGCGGCCTGGACAGGCAGATGAAGTCCATAGGTCTGGAGAAGCTGGCAGCAGCCTGCGGCGTAGGTGTGCCTACTCTGACGGACGTGGCCCGGGAGCTGCAAAAACCGGGCCGGGACCCCCGGGACGAGCTTCCGCCGCCCATCCTGCGCACAGATATCATGGAGGTCAAGGACCTCCGGCCGGGGATGGTGCTTACCGGGACGGTCCGCAACGTTATTGATTTCGGCGTTTTTGTGGATATCGGAGTTCATCAGGACGGACTGGTACACATTTCCCAGATCAGCAGGGACAGATTTCTCAAGCACCCCTCCGAAGCGGTGTCCGTGGGGGATATTGTGAAGGTGGTTGTGCTGGAGGTAGACGAGAAGAAAAAACGCATTTCCCTGTCCATGAAACAGGCGGTGTGATTGCCGCAATTCTGTTCCGTATGAGGTGAAGCGCAATGAAAGCCTGGAAGAAATGGAGCGTTCTTTTGCTGTTGGCGTGGGCTGTGTTCCTGTGCGGCGCCTGCGCCGGGAAGCCTCCGCAGGAAGAGGTATCCGCGCCGGAGAGTAATCAGATTGAAGATTACTCCGGACGGTATACAGATAAGCAGGGGACCAGCGACGTCTACAGTTCCCTGGAGCTGCTCCGGAACGAGGACGGGAGCTATGCGGTTACGCTGAGCATCCACCGGACGGCGGAGCTGCTTGGAACGGCGGAAGAAGCCGGGAACGGTATATTGACCTTTGACTGCTTCGCGCCTGACCTCCATGTGGCCGGGGAGATCGCCGTTGGCGGCGGCACGGCGGAGGTCACCGTCTCCGAGTCTGATTTTCCGGAGATAGCGGCGGGAACCGTTTACCGGTTCCCGGATGGAAAAGAATCGTAATCTGCCGAAGTGCTGACAAAAATCCCCGTTCTCGGAAGAGAACGGGGATTTTTGTCGATGTACCTTATTCCGCCACAATGGCCTCAGTGGGGCAGTTGGCAGCGCAGGCGCCGCAGTCCACACAGGCGTCGGCGTCGATGACGTACTGGGTCTCGCCCTGAGAAATGGCCTCGACGGGGCAGTTCTCCGCGCAGGAGCCGCAGCTGACGCAGGCATCGGTGATCTTATGAGCCATGAATGATTACCTCCTTAGAATGGGTATCTCTATTGTAGCATGAACTTGAAAAATTGCAAGGGTAAAATCGCCCGCTGCCGGAGAAATGTGTAAAAGCCGCCGTGGAGGGAATACTGAACGGGAAAAACTGTGTGGGTAAGGATGGTACCGACATGTATGAAAACAGATTCACCCCCCGGGCGCAAAACGCTCTTCGGCTGGCTCAGGCGGCGGCGGAGGAGCTGGGACACAGCTATGTGGGCAGCGAACACCTGCTGCTGGGTCTCCTGCGGGAGGAGGCGGGGGCGGCCCACCGGTGCCTGGCAGAACAGTCCGTTACGGCCGAGCGGGCCCGGGCGGCGGTCATTGATATCGTGGGAACGGGACTGGCCGGGCTGGCGCCGCCCCAGGGACTGACGCCCCGGGCCAAGCGGGTCATCGAAAACGCTGTGGGCGAGTCCGGCAGGACCGGCGGGGGATATGTGGGCACAGAGCATCTGCTGCTGGGCATCCTCAGGGAAAACGGCACCATGGCCATGCGGGTGCTGGACACCATCGGGGCGGACCCCAGGAAGCTCCAGACGGCCCTTCTCCAACGTATGAGCGTGGTACAGCGCCTGCCCAGGGAGGCCCCCACCCGCATCGCCGCCCCCCGGCGGGAGGAGGCGCCCCGGTCCAAGGTGCTGGAGCAGTTTACCCGCAGCCTCAACGTCCTGGCCCGGGAGGGAAAGCTGGACCCGGTGGTGGGCCGGGACCGGGAGATCGCCCGGTGCATCCGGATTCTCTCCCGCCGGACCAAGAACAACCCGGTGCTGGTGGGAGAGCCCGGCGTGGGCAAGACCGCCGTGGCGGAGGGACTGGCCCAGCGGATCGTCAACGGCGATGTGCCGGAGGAGCTGACGGGGAAAAACATCCTGTCCATCGATCTCTCCGCCATGCTGGCGGGCACCAAGTACCGGGGAGAATTTGAGGAGCGGGTGAAAAACGCCCTGGCGGAGATCCGCCGGATGGGCAACGTGATCCTCTTCATCGACGAGCTGCACACCATCGTGGGGGCGGGCAAGACCGAGGGGGCCATGGACGCGGGCAACCTCCTGAAGCCCATGCTGGCCCGGGGCGAGCTGCACTGCATCGGGGCCACCACCCTCAACGAGTACCGGCAGTATATCGAAAAGGACGCCGCCCTGGAGCGCCGGTTCCAGCCGGTGAAGGTGGGGGAGCCCTCCATCACCGAGACGGTGGAGGTCCTCAAGGGGGTCCGCAAATACTACGAAGCCTTCCACCGGGTGAAGCTGAGCGACCAGGTGGTGCAGCGGGCGGTGGTGCTGGCGGAGCGGTACATCACCGACCGGTTCCTGCCGGATAAGGCCATCGACCTGATGGACGAGGCCTGCTCCTGCGCCAGCCTGGAAAACCAGGAGCTGGCGGAGTACGATCGCCTGATGGCGGAAAACGGAGCCCTGGAAAACGAGATTGAAGATATCTCGCGGGCGGACACCGTGGACTATGAGCGCCTGGCGGAGAAGAAATCCCAGGCCGCCCAGCTCCAGGAGCAGCTGGACGAAGGGATGATCGCCTTCTCCATCAACGGCAGCCCGGTCTTCGCCAACGGCGGGGCTGAGGGGAACCTGATGCTGGAAAATCCGGGGAACAACGCCAAGCTGCTGGTGGTGGAGATTTACATAGACGACACCCAGGAGCTGGTCTACCAGTCCAAAGCCATCCCCGTGGGCTCCTACATCGAAAACGTCCGGCTGGACAAGGTCCTGGAGGCGGGCGAGTACCAGGCGACGGCCTACTTCAAGGCCTACCGCGAGGAGGACCAGTCCTTCATCGGACAGGCGGGCGCCGCGATCAAGATCACGGTGCTGAGCTGACCACAGCCACACTTTGCGGATACGGGGGCAGAAAAAAGGAGCTGTATCTGAATGAAACGCAAGCTTTCCGTTGTTTTGGCGGTTTTCGCAGCCGTCAGCATCTTCCTCACCACCGCTTACGCATCCAGCAACTAAAGGCCAGGTGGTCCAGCCGGGACGGCCTACGGTGTTGAAGCGTCCGGTGATGTGCCCATTGGCTCCTCCAACGAGGTGCTGATGGTGGGCACCGTGGTTCCCAGCGTCATGTCGGTCACCATGCCTACCTACGTTCCCTTCCACGTCAGCCGCACCATTGAGGGGGACAACAAGGTGATCTCTCCTCGCATCACCGTAACCAACAACTCCAGCGTCCCCGTCAGCCTGGACGTGACCTATACCACGGTGGACCTGAGCAAACTCCAGGGCGCGGCGTGGGGCATCGGCCCCAACGTGGCCCCCAACGAGATTGCCATCGGCCTTCAGCTGGAGGTACTGGCCAACCAGATGCCCACAACGCTGGGGCAGACCACCTGGCTCCAGGCCAACGTGGCGCAGAACGTCAGCGTCATGACGCTGAACGCCTACGGCAGCAACACCATGTATGTGGTGGGGGCGCTGGGCGACGCGGTCCCGGAAAACAATACCTTCTCCGTTATCCCCACCTTTGTGGTGCGCCAGGCATAAATTCTTCCTCCGAGAGGACATAAACGAATAAAGACGCCCCTGTATCTGCAAATGCAGGCAAACGGCCGGGAGAG
>OFGC01002134.1_pt1 | contig 10814 bp, 10 predicted proteins | sample 1521691 | NCBI WGS metagenome assembly OFGC01 (sample SAMEA3504121, study PRJEB24116) | mouse gut metagenome | biome: mouse gut; feature: mouse-associated habitat; material: faeces | place: Denmark | collected 2011
AATTCCAGATATGATGTGGGAGATATCGTCAATATTGAGGTGAAATCCAGGGAATTCGGACGTATCGCCACCCAGAATGCCAAGAATGTGATTCTTCAGAAAATCCGGGAGGAAGAGCGGAAAGTGCTCTTTGATCAATATTACGGAAAAGAAAAAGATGTGGTGACCGGGATTGTGCAGCGGTATGTGGGCAGGAATATCAGCATTAATCTGGGCAAGGTGGATGCCGTGCTAAGTGAAAACGAGCAGGTGAAAGGCGAGATATTCCAACCTACTGAGCGTATAAAGCTCTATATTCTGGAAGTCAAATCTACCTCAAAAGGTCCAAAGATCCTGGTATCTAGAACCCATCCAGAGCTGGTAAAGCGCCTATTTGAATCAGAAGTGACAGAAGTGCGGGAGGGGATCGTGGAAATTAAGAGCATTTCCAGAGAGCCAGGAAGCAGAACTAAGATTGCGGTTTGGAGCAATGATCCTAATGTGGATCCAGTCGGCGCCTGCGTGGGGCTGAACGGAGCCCGGGTAAATATGATTGTCAACGAACTGCGCGGAGAGAAAATTGACATTATCAATTGGAGTGATAATGCAGCCATGTTGATTGAAAACGCATTAAGCCCTGCCAAAGTAATTTCCGTGATTGCTGATGCAGAAGAAAAGACTGCAAAAGTGGTGGTTCCTGACTATCAGCTTTCTCTTGCGATAGGGAAAGAGGGTCAAAACGCCAGACTTGCCGCCAGGCTTACCGGATTTAAGATTGATATCAAGAGCGAGACTCAGGCGAGGGAAGCCGGAGACTTCATGGATTATGAGAATGATTACGAAGAGTATGACGAAGACGATTATCTGGAGCAGAACGAGGAGCTGCCAACGGATTACGCTTTAGAGGAAAGTGAGCAATTGCCAGAGGATTATGCTTTAGAGCAAAGCGAAGTACTGCCGGGGGATCATGATTTAGAGAGCGATGAGGAGCTCCCAAAAGATAGCTCTGCAAACAACGATCTAAAGATGGAAGCTTTCGAAAGCGAGGGAGAATCCTATGAATAAGAAGGTGCCTATGCGCCAGTGTGTCGGATGCAAAGAGATGAAAAGCAAGAAAGAGCTGCTTCGCATCATTAAGACGGCAGAAAATGAAATCTTACTAGATGTAACTGGAAAAAAGAATGGCAGAGGCGCATATTTATGTCCCAATGTAGAATGCCTGGCACAGGCTGTTAAGAGCAAAGGGTTAGAGCGTTCCTTGAAAACTGCCATGCCCAGAGAAGTGATTGAGAATTTGGAAAAGGAGATCGATACGGTTGCAGAGCGATAGAATATTATCCATGCTGGGGCTTGCGAAAAAAGCAGGGAAAGTAGCCAGTGGCGAATTCTCTACCGAAAAGGCAGTGAAGTCAAAAGGTGCATATCTTGTAGTTGTGTCTGAGGAAGCCTCAGACAATACGAAAAAGAAATTTCGGAATATGTGTTCTTTTTATCAGGTTCCCATGTATTTATATGCTTCCAAAGAGGCGTTGGGAAAAGCCATTGGCTACCAGTTCCGTGCTTCATTGGCGGTATTGGACGAGGGCTTTGCCAAGAGCCTTGAGGAAAAATTAAAATTAACAGAACAAACGGAAGAGCGGAGGTAGTAAAAGTATGGCGAAAATCAGAGTGTATGAACTTGCAAAAGAATTAAATATACAGCCCAAGGAAGTTATTAAATTTCTGGAAAGTAAAAACATTTCAAAGAAAGTGGCAAGCAGCTCCATTGAGGATGAAGCGATAGACATGGTGAGGGCTAGATTTGGAACTGGAAAATCTGAGTCAGCTCCTCAAAAGGAAGGATCCAAAGAGGCGCCGGCAAAAGCTCCAGCAACAGAGGCGGTGGCAAAAGCGCCCGTCAAAGAAGCGGCAAAGAAGGAGAGTGAGGGAAAGACGGCAGGAGAAATGCAGGATGCAAAAGAGGCAACGGTAAAAGTCCAGGAGCGTCCCAAGAAAAAATCAAGTATCACGGCAGTGTATAACCCACAGAATAGCAAAACGGCGAAAAGACGTCCCTCAAGACCACAGGCAGAACGTTCTGCAAGGCCACAGTCAGATAAGCCGCAAGTGGATCGTTCTGCAAGGAGTGGCGGTGAAAAGATGCAAAGCGGATATCCGGCAGTGAAAACCCAGGAAGTAAAAATGCAGGCAGAGAATACGGCAAGGCCGCAGGCAGACAAGGCACAGACAGAACACTCTCCGAAAGCTCAGGGAGGCAATGCAAGAGCACAGGCAGAAGGCGCAACAAGGCCGCAAGGAGATCGAAACAGCAGGCCGCAGGAAGAAAGAAGCGCAAGACCGCAGGGGGACCGAAACGGGAGACCGCAAGGAGACCGAAATGGCAGGCCGCAGGGGGACCGAAACGGGAGACCACAGGGGGACCGCAATGGAAGACCACAGGGAGATCGAAACGGGAGACCACAAGGAGACCGAAATGGCAGGCCGCAGGGAGACCGTAACAATCGAAATGGTCAAAACAGCAGAGGCGGTCAGAGAAATCGTTTTGAACAAGAAATCAATAAGCTGAATCAAAACAGCGCCACTTCTTCTATGGATGAGACCAGGGGCAAGGAAAGCAGAGAACGTGACAATCGCAAAGGAAACAGCCAGCGTCATGAAAAAGACTTGATGGGCAAGAAAAAAGAGCGTTTCGACAACCTGGAGAAGAAAACCAGGGGTAAGAAAAACCAGCAGCCTCAGCCTCAGCCGCATAAGAAAGAAGAAGAAACGATAAAGAACATTATCCTTCCAGAAAAAATGACCATTAAGGAGCTGGCGGACCGTATGAAAGTGCAGGCGTCGGCCATCATTAAAAAGCTCTTTTTGCAGGGAACCATGGTGACAGTAAACAGTGAGATTGATTTTGCAACAGCAGAAGAAATTGCTCTGGAATTCAACTGCATCTGCGAGATGGAAGAGAAAGTGGATGTTATTGCGGAGCTTTTGAAAGAAGAGGAAGAGGATGCTGCAATTCAGGTGAAACGCCCTCCAGTCGTTTGCGTCATGGGGCATGTCGATCATGGTAAGACTTCTTTGTTAGACGCCATCCGTGACACGCATGTGATCGACAAGGAAGCGGGAGGCATTACTCAGCACATTGGCGCATATATGGTCGAATGCAATGGAGAAAAGATCACGTTTCTTGATACGCCAGGTCATGAGGCGTTTACCGCTATGCGTATGCGCGGGGCAAACGCTACGGATATCGCAATCCTGGTAGTAGCGGCTGATGACGGCGTGATGCCTCAGACAGTAGAGGCTATCAGCCATGCAAAAGCGGCAGAGGTGGAAATTATTGTTGCAATCAATAAAATTGATAAGCCCAGCGCAAATATTGAGCGTGTCAAACAGGAACTTGCAGAGTATGAACTGATCCCTGAAGACTGGGGCGGAAGTACGATTTTTGTGCCAGTGTCCGCACATACGCATGAGGGAATTGACAATTTGCTGGAAATGGTATTGCTGACTGCGGAGATCAGTGAATTAAAGGCAAATCCCAAGCGCAATGCAAGAGGGCTTGTCATTGAGGCGCAGCTTGATAAAGGACGCGGATCGGTGGCGACCATTCTCGTACAGAAGGGAACCTTGAAGGTAGGCCAGCCTGTCGCTTGTGGAAGCTGCTATGGCAAAGTAAGGGCGATGATAGATGATAAGGGCAGAAGAGTCAAGGAAGCAGGCCCTTCTACGCCAGTGGAAATATTAGGATTGAATAATGTGCCCAATGCAGGGGAAATCTTTGTATGTATGGATTCGGAGAAAGAGGCAAAGAGTTTTGCAGATACATTCATCTCCGAGGGGCGTGAGAAAATGCTGGAAGATACGAAATCCAGAATGTCTTTAGACGACTTGTTCTCTCAGATTCAGTCTGGAAACATCAAGGAGCTGCCGATTATCGTAAAGGCGGACGTCCAAGGTTCCGTGGAAGCAGTAAAACAGAGCTTGATCAAGCTGTCGGATGAAGAGGTGGTTGTAAAGGTGATTCACGGAGGCGTGGGCGCTATCAATGAGTCAGATGTCAGCCTTGCTTCAGCTTCCAACGCCATTATCATCGGATTTAACGTACGTCCAGATGCGACGGCAAAGGCAACTGCCGAGCGGGAGGGCGTAGATATGAGGCTTTACAAGGTAATCTACAATGCGATTGAGGATGTGCAGGCTGCCATGAAAGGCATGTTGGATCCGATTTTTGAGGAAAAAATATTGGGTCATGCGGAGATCCGTCAGATCTTCAAGGCTTCCGGAGTCGGGAATATTGCTGGTTCCTATGTGCTAGACGGCATGTTCCAGAGAGGATGCAAAGTTCGGATTTCCAGAGAGGGCGAGCAGATTTTCGAAGGTGACCTGGCGTCCCTGAAACGTTTTAAAGATGATGTGAAAGAGGTCAAGGCAGGCTATGAATGCGGCCTGGTATTTGACGGTTTTAACGATATACAAGAGCTTGACGTGGTAGAGTCCTATACTATGGTGGAAGTGCCGCGTTAACAGTGTGAGATCTGGCAACTCTGCTTTGGGCAATCGCAGCCTTAAGGCGGAGAGAGCCAGCAGTGAATGAGGAGCATAGCAGAATATATGAAAAAAAACAGCATTAAGAATACAAGAATTAACGGCGAAGTTTTGAGGGAATTGAGCAATATTATCCGCGGAGAGATCAAAGATCCCAGGATTAACCCTATGACTTCCGTGGTTGCCGTGGAGGTAGCTGCTGATTTAAAAACTTGTAAGGCGTATATCAGCGTGCTAGGGGACGAGGCGTCCCAGCAGGACACCCTTGCGGGGCTGAAAAGTGCGGAAGGCTATATACGCAGCAAGCTGGCAAAGAATATTAATTTAAGGAATACGCCAGAGATTCGGTTTGTATTAGATCAATCGATCGAATATGGCGTCAACATGTCAAAGCTCATTGATGAAGTAAATCATCAGCAGAGCTGATAGGAAAAGGAAGTGTTTTGCATGAAAGATTTAGCATCCCGACTGGCGCAGGCAAAAACAGTTGCCGTGGCTGGCCATGTAAGGCCCGATGGCGACTGCGTGGGTTCCTGCTTGGCTGTATATAACTACATTTCAACGTGGTACCCGCAGATAGAGGCTGACGTGTATTTGGAGCCTATTCCCAACATCTTTAAGTTTTTGAAAAATGCGGAAAAGATTTGTCACTCATTTGATTTGGATAAGACTTATGATCTTTGCATCGTATTGGATTGTGGAGACACGGGGCGGCTGGGAGAGGCAGTCAAGTACTTTGAGACTGCTGCAAAGACCATTTGCGTTGATCACCATGTAAGCAACGGCAGCTTCGCAGATGAAAATTATATATTTCCTAATGCAAGTTCCACGTCAGAGCTGATTTTTGAACTTCTGGAGGTTGAGAAGATTACAAAAGAGATTGCGGAGTGCATTTATGTGGGAATGGTGCACGATACAGGAGTATTCCAATATTCTTGCACTTCTGCAAAGACTATGAATGCGGCGGGCGTGCTGATGGAAAAAGGAATTAATTTTTCTAAAATCATTGACGACACCTTTTATACAAAGACGTTTTGCCAAAATCAGATTCTTGGGCAGGCTCTGTTAAACAGCCGTCTTTTTTTGGACGGAGCGGTCATCGGCACTGCAGTCAGCCAGGAGGAAATGAAAAAGTTTCAGGTGATGCCAAAGCATTTGGACGGGATTGTCAGTCAGCTTCGGGTGACCAAAGGCGTGGAAGCCGCAGTCTTTCTTTATGAGAATGAAGATCATACCTGGAAAGTGAGTATGCGTTCAAATGGAAAAGTGGATGTTGCGTCGATTGCCATGAAATATCAGGGAGGCGGGCATGTGAGAGCTGCCGGAGCCACCATGGAGGGAGAACCCTTAAAGATCATTGAAAAAATATCTATGGAAGTAAAGGAACAGCTTGATGATAAATGGAATTATTAACGTATATAAAGAAAAGGGCTATACTTCCCATGACGTGGTGGCAAAGTTAAGAGGCATTTTCGGGCAGAAAAAAATCGGGCATACTGGTACGCTAGATCCAGATGCAGAGGGAGTGCTTCCGGTATGTCTGGGCAAGGCGACCAAAGCCTGTGACCTCCTTGCAGATAAAGACAAGGAATATGAGACAGTCTTGTTGCTGGGGACAGTCACAGATACCCAGGATATCACAGGAACTATCATGCAAAAGACAAAAGCGGACGTTGGCGAAGATCAGATTCGAAAGATCATCCAGGGCTTCATAGGAGATTGCGAACAGATGCCGCCAATGTACTCTGCCTTGAAAGTGAATGGCAGAAAGCTTTGTGACTTGGCAAGGGCAGGCGTCACCGTTGAGCGGAAGCCCCGCAGGATACAGATATATGACATTGATGTTATAAATGTCGCCCTGCCAGAGGTTCGCATGCGGGTACATTGTTCCAAAGGGACTTACATTCGCACGCTTTGTCATGACATTGGAGCTGCCGCAGGATGCGGGGGCTGCATGAAGTCTTTAGTGCGTACCAGGGTATCGCAATTTCTACTGCAGGATGCGCATAAGCTTTCGGAACTGCAAGAACGAGTTAGAGAATTTTACAAACGAAATCCAGGCAGAGAACTTGCAAAAGAAGATTTTAAAGATTTGATAAAGGATACCGACAGCGTGTTTTTGCAGTATCCGATGTTAACTGTCAAGAAAGAGTTTTCCAGGCTGCTGCATAATGGAAACCCGCTCAGGAGAGAATGGACCGACGAGTGGAAGAACGCCTATGAAAACACTGTGCTGCGCATTTATGATGAAAAGCAGGCGTTTGCAGGAATTTATCAGTGGAAGGAATCCAGCGGGGACATTCGTCCCATAAAGATTTTTATGGAATAGGACAGAAGCTATGGAATACATAAAGCAGAGCATGACATTTGAAATACAGGAGCCTACCGTGCTGTCCCTTGGCAAATTTGACGGGCTTCACCGGGGCCATGAATTGTTGTTGCAGTATATGGCAAAAAAGAAACAGGAACACAAAGAGTTAAAGGCGGCTATCTTTACATTTGACGTTCCGCCTAGGGAGCAGGTTCAAAATATTTCTGCCCAGGTGCTTACCACCAGTCAGGAAAAAGAGTCTCTATTTCGGGAAAGAGGCATTGACTATGTGATCGAGTGCCCCTTTACCCGGGAAGTGATGTGCATGGAGCCTGAGGAATTTATACGAAGCCCGTGGGACATTTCCGCCTTCCGGATCGTATCTCTGGCGAAAGGGGCGTGAGGGCTATGGCGCTGCATTCGGACGAAGAATTTCTGAAAATCTTCATGTAAAATATATGGTAGTGGGAACGGATTTTCATTTTGGGCATCAGCGCAGGGGTGATTACCGGATGCTAGAAGCGTATGCGCCGCTATTTGGATATCAAGCAAAGATAGTGGACAAGATTCGCGAAGATGGAAAGGATATAAGCAGCACTTATGTTCGCGATGAAATTGCCGCAGGGAACATAGGAAAAGCAAATCAATTACTAGGTTATGCTTTTTTTGTGTCAGGGAACGTGCTCCATGGGAAAAAGATGGGCAAAGCAGTCCTTGGAATACCGACGGTCAATCTCTTGCCACCGCCTGAGAAATTGCTGCCCCCTTTTGGCGTATACATTTCTGAGACAACATGGAACGGGAGGCGTTATCAAGGGATCACCAATGTTGGCGTAAAGCCTAGCGTCAAGGGAGAGCATCCTGTGGGCGTGGAGACCCACTTATTTGGCGTGTCAGAGGATATGTATGGGGAAGAGATCCGCGTGAGTTTTTTGAAATGCGTCCGTCCAGAACAGAAATTTGAGTCTCTTGAGGCATTAAAAGCACAGATGGAGCAGGATATTCAGTATGCAAAAATGTATTTTAACGCAGGAAAAGGAGTTCGCAAGAACTAGAGGGTGAATGGCATGGAATTAATATTAAATTTACTGGGTGGTCTGGGATTATTTTTATTTGGCATGAATTTTATGAGCCAGGGTTTGCAGAAAGCGGCGGGCGCAAGGCTTCGCTCCATATTGGAAGCGATGACCAAAAATAAAATCGTGGCGGTCCTTTTCGGGGCGTTATTCACCGCCATCATACAATCCTCGGGGGCGACCACGGTAATGGTGGTAAGTTTTGTAAATGCAGAGATTATGACTCTGGCTCAGTCAGTGGGAATTATTTTTGGCGCGAATATCGGGACTACCATTACCTCCCAGCTTGTGGCGTTTAACCTGACAGGCGTCGCCCCCTTTATTTTATTTGTGGGAGCAGTGTTCATCATGTTTGGAAAAAAGCCAATGGTGAAGAAGATCGGGGAGGTGATCCTGGGATTTGGAGCGCTGTTTATGGGAATCAGCATGATGAAAGACGCCATGACGGACTTAAGAGACTATCAGGCAGTTCTGGACGTATTGGGCAGCATGGATAATCCTGTGGTCGGCATTTTATTTGGAACGGCCATTACGGTGATTGTTCAGAGCTCTTCTGTAACTGTCAGCATCCTTTTGCTCATGGCAAGCCAGGGACTGATTGACTTATCCGTCTGTTTTTATGTGATCCTGGGCTGTAACATCGGTTCTTGCACTCCGGCAGTATTGGCGAGTTTGGACGCCAAGAAAGAGGCGAAGCGGGCAGCGATGATCCATGTGATGTTTAATGTGCTGGGAATGGTCGTTATTGGGATTTTACTGGCTTTTGGCATGGAATATTTTGAAAACTTTATCTTACATATTTCTGGTTCTGACGTGGGACGGTGCGTGGCAAATGCAGATACATTCTTTAAGATTTTCCAGACACTGATCTTTTTGCCATTATCTGCGCAGTTCGTGCTTTTGACCAGGCGGATAATTCCAGGAGAGGATCAGCAGCAAAAGGAATATCAGTTCCAATATATTGGAAAGCAGACGATATTTTCTCCTTCCACGGCAGTGGTAGAGACTACCCAGGAAATCGAGCGCATGGGAGGGCTCGCCCGTGAGAACATGACTCTTGCCATGGAGGCGTTTTTTGATGGCGATCAGGAGAAAATCTCAAGGGTTTATGAAACGGAAAAGCAGATTGACTTCCTTAGCAAAGAGATTACAGATTATTTGGTAAAGATCAACCAGTTGCAGCTTCCCGTGGTGGATGCAAAACGTATTGGCGGCTTGTTTCACGTCGTCAGTGATATTGAGCGCATTGGAGACCATGCGGAGAACATTGCGGACGCTGCGGTCAAAAGTGCGGAGGAAAGCCTGGAGTTTACCAAGAAAGGGCAAAAAGAGATCAAGGAAATGCATCATAAGACGATGTCCATTTTCGAAAAGTCCATGGAAATGTTTACCACGATGGATAAGAAAAATCTTTCATATATTATGGAATTGGAAAACAGCATCGACCTTATGGAGCGGGAACTTCAGCAAAATCATGTTAAGCGCATGGCAAAAGGAAAATGTTCTCCAATGACAGGGATTTTGTTTACAGATTTGGTGACTAGTTTAGAACGTGTCGCAGATCATGCGACAAATATTGCATTTTCGATTCTTGAAAATGATCCAGAGGAGGCTATGTGATATTTCTGTGTTACAGTCCAAGAAAACAGCCAATTAAACTATTACAAAATTGTTACAAATCATCTTGACAGTGTAATAGATGATTGATATAATGGGCGCAAGCGAAGAAGAAAAGGAAATATATAATATTTTGAACATAATACAGTTTTCTTGGAGGTAAACAGATGAGAAACCATACGATGAGAAGAATAGTTGCAGGATGTTTGGCAGGTATAACCATGATGGGCATGGCAAAGCTTCCAGCAGATGCAGCAAGAGAAGTGAACGCAGGTATTTCCGCCATTTTCAGTAGTTCTTTGACGGGCGATGCCACCGCTGCCAAATCTGCTTCAAAGGCAGACGTCACTACAGCTTCAGATTTGCAGAATATATGTGGATACACGGTTCTTGGGATTGCCAATGTCGAGAATCATTTAAATATCCGGGAAGGCGCCGGCGAGGACACGGATCTTGTAGGAAAGCTTCCCAAAGATGCAGGCTGCGAGATTATGTCTCAAGAAGGCGAGTGGTACCATATCCAGTCTGGAGAAGTGACTGGATATGTAAAAGGCGAATATCTGCTTACAGGCAAAGAGGCTGTTCAACGGGCGAAAGAAGTAAAGTCCATTGTTGCGGTTTCTAAAACCCAGACTTTGAATGCCAGAGTGGAGCCGAATACCGACAGCAGCATTTGGGTGACTATCGCAGAGGGTGAAGAGATGCAGATGCTGGACAACCTCGGCGGCTGGATCAAGGTGGATATAGACGGCGATCCATGTTATGTGGCAAGCGAGTTCGTAGAGCTGTCTGAGCAGCTTCCTAAAGCGATGACCATGACAGAGATCCGTTATGGCGAAGGCATTTCGGACGTCCGGGTGGACATGGTGCAGTATGCTTGCCAGTTCGTGGGAAATCGTTATGTCTGGGGCGGAACAAGTCTTTCCAATGGCGTTGACTGTTCTGGATTTACGATGCGGATCTATGAGAAGTATGGCGTCTATCTGCCTCATTCTTCTAGGGCGCAGTCTGGCTACGGCACGAAGATTGATCCTTCGCAGGCAAAGCCGGGAGATCTCTTCTTCTATGGAAACGGCAGCGGTATCAATCATGTTGCGATGTATATAGGAAACGGTCAGATCGTCCATGCAAGCTCTGCAAAGACAGGCATCAAGATATCCAATGCATTTTATCGCACGCCTGTTTGCGTGACAAGGTTGATCAGCGAATAAGAATTTATTTTGAGTTTCCCTATTTTTTATAATAGCCGATATTATAGCGCCAAAAGGTCTTGCTGCCTTTGGCAGCAT
>OFGC01002154.1_pt1 | contig 10729 bp, 7 predicted proteins | sample 1521691 | NCBI WGS metagenome assembly OFGC01 (sample SAMEA3504121, study PRJEB24116) | mouse gut metagenome | biome: mouse gut; feature: mouse-associated habitat; material: faeces | place: Denmark | collected 2011
CAATCCAGTCCGGCGCGAGTATGCGGTGCACCAGGGGCCGGCACGCCCCTGGCTCTTCGGATTCTATGCCGACGCATACTTCAAGGTGTTCGGCCTGGGCGGCCTCCCGTTCATCGAGCGAATGCTGATATCCTACGAGGACGACATGAGCGAGGGCTGCATCGGTTCGCTCTGCGAACTTTACGACGGCAACCCTCCATACACAGGACGCGGTGCGGTAAGCACAGCCAAGAATGTGGGTGAAATTCTCGCCACTATCCACACTGTCAATAAAATGAGCAAACTGCTTAATTCAGAAACCGAATAATCCGTTGAAAATATGAAAGCATTAATGTTCGGCTGGGAGTTCCCGCCCCATATCTTAGGCGGACTCGGAACAGCCAGCTACGGTCTCACCAAAGGAATGTACAACAACGGCGACATGGAAATCTCCTTCGTCATCCCCAAACCACAGGGAGACGAGGAGAAGGGATTCGCCAACATCATCGGCGCCAACTGCACTCCGGTGGCATGGCGCGACGTGAACCGCGATTATGTGGAGGGACGCATAGGCAAGGTGATGGACCCGCAACTGTATTTCGACCTTCGCGACCATATCTACGCCGATTTCAACTATATGCGTCTCAATGACCTGGGATGCATCGAATTCTCCGGCAGATACCCAGACAACATCATCGAGGAAATCAACAATTACTCGATTGTGGCCGGAGTGATCTCTCGCACCATTCCATGCGACGTGATACACTCGCACGACTGGCTCACATATCCCGCCGGCATACACGCGAAGAACGTGACCGGCAAACCGCTGGTGATCCACGTGCATGCAACAGACTTCGACCGCTCCCGCGGCAACGTTAACCCTACGGTGTTCGGCATCGAGAAAGATGGCATGGAGAACGCCGACCATATCATAACGGTCTCCGACCTCACGCGGCGCACCGTAATCGACAAATACGGCATCAGCCCCGACAAGGTCACCACTGTCCACAATGCCGTGATTCCTCTGAGTGACGAACTGCTCAATCTCCCCCGCCGGGAAAAGAAGGACAAGGTAATCACCTTCCTCGGCAGAATCACTATGCAGAAAGGCCCGGAATATTTCGTAGAAGCCGCGGCAAAGGTTCTCCAGAAAAACAGAAACGTCCGTTTCGTGATGGCTGGCTCAGGCGACATGATGGATGACATGATTCGTCTCGCCGCCAAACGCAATATAGCCGACAGATTCCATTTCACGGGATTCCTCCGCGGACGCCAGGTCTATGAGATGCTCGCCGATTCGGATGTCTACGTCATGCCCTCCGTGTCGGAACCTTTCGGAATCTCTCCGCTCGAGGCGATGGAGATGGGAGTCCCCTCCATCATCTCAAAACAGAGCGGATGCGCCGAAATCCTCGACTATGTGATCAAGACCGACTATTGGGACATTGACGCCATGGCCGACGCAATGCACGCGCTGGTGTCTTATCCGGGCCTCCACAACATGCTTCGCGACAAGGGAATCGAAGAAATCCACCGCATCACCTGGGAGAAAGCCGGCAAAAAAGTCATCGACATATATCGTCAGGTGATGGATAACCGCCGCTGACTACAGAGGCCGCAAAGAAGATAAACATCTTCAACGAGAGCAACCACTCAAAGAGCAACCACTCAAAAAAATTATCAGAGCAATGAAATCTGTTTGTTTCTATTTCAATATCCATCAGCCTTTCCGTCTGAAACGTTACCGCTTTTTCGACATAGGCAACGACCACTACTATTATGATGATTTCGCAAACGACGACATCATCACCCGTCTCGCAGAGCAGAGTTATATGCCTATGGCCGATACCCTGCTTGAAATGATACGCGAAAGCAACGGCACGTTCAAATGCGCCATCAGCATCTCGGGGACAGCCATCGAACAGCTGCAGCTTTACGTGCCGGAATTCATCGACAAGCTCAAGCAACTGGCCGATACGGGATGCGTGGAATTCCTTGCCGGCACCTACGCCCACTCCCTCTCCTCGCTCGAAGACCACGATGAATTCATACGCGAGGTGAAGCAGCTCGACCGCATTCTGCTCCGCCTCTTCGGCGTCAAGACAAAGACCTTCGCCAACACAGAACTCATCTACGACGACGACATAGCGATGCTCATAGCCGGGATGGGATTCAGGAACTGCCTGACAGCAGGTGCCAAGCACGTTCTCGGATGGAAATCGCCAAACTACGTGTACAAAGCCGCCACGGCATCTAACCTGCGGCTACTCATCACCAACGACAAACTGGCCGGCGACATCTCAATGAATTTCAACCGCACCGAGTGGGACGAATATCCCCTGACCGCAGACAAATATCTGGACTGGATCGCCTCCTCCCCCGAGCAGGAACAAGTGGTAAATATGTTCCTTAGCATGGATACATTCGGCACATTCATTCCCGAATCCACCGGCATCTTCGAGTTCATGAAGGCGCTCCCGCGCTTCGCCGCCGTGAGGGGTATCAGATTCTCCACACCATCGGAAGTATGCTCGCAGCTGAAACCGGTAGGCGAACTGACCATACCCTATCCTCTGTCGGATATCGACGAAGCCCGCGACGTATCCGCATGGAAAGGGAACGAACTGCAGAACGAGGCCCTCTCGAAACTCTACTCCGTGGCGGAGCGCGTCAGCCTCTGCGACGACCGCAGACTAAAACTGGATTGGGAATACCTCCAGAGCAGCGACCACTTCTACTACATGTGCACCAAGAACATGTCGGACGGCGCGTCGCACGCGGCTTTCAGCCCGTACGACTCGCCTTTCTCGGCGTTCACTAATTATATGAACGTACTCGCAGATTTTCTGGTAAGAGTACAGGAACAGTTCCCTGAAAGCATCGACAACGAAGAGCTCAACCCGCTCCTGCTCACCATTCGCAATCAGGCGGCCGAGATAGCTTCACTAAACAAAGAAGTTACTTCTCTGCGGATCAATATCCTGAATTCCGAAGAGAAAGCAGCCATGGCAGAGATAGAGGCGGAGCCGGAAATTCCGAAAGCTGTCCCCGCCAAGAAACCAGCCGCAAAGAAAAATTCCTCCGCGAAGAAAGCCTCCACCAGGGGCATCGCAAAAAGGTCTGCATCGGCACAAGATGACAAATGATTTCACTCATTTCCGAATGACCGGCCACATTTCGGACAACAGATAATATTACTGCAATAAATGGAGGAGACACCCGGCACGTCTCCTCCATAATTTTGCCACCCTCTGAATCACAGGCTAAATAAACGTAAGTATTTACCTCCTATAGGGGCTGTGCGGCTAACCCTCCGCGGAGCCTTGCCGGGTCGGTGACAAGCCATTCTCTGACTTATTGTAACAATTAGTGATTGATGGAATAATTGTAAGCGGGTCTTTTGTGATGGCAAATTTTTTTATCTTTGTGTAACGAAGCGGAATTTACAGCATGCAGAACTGGAACTGCTTTATGTAATACCGACTTTGGTAAGTCTGGTGCAATGGGCGAGAAACACTATGCGCTCGTCGGCCGGGATTCCGAAATCATGCTCGTCGCCGCATCCCTGCACAATCCCGATCACCGACATCCCCCTGTCCGGCGGTGTACGCTTTGATACCGCGCGTCTCGACCCTCCTTTTGAGATCTCTATATCACGAGTAATATATTCGGCATTCACCACATCGCAGGTAAATACATGGTTTGAATAATCAAGTGTACGGCGGTGTGATTTGTATCTGAATCCGGTATCTATACCTTTGAATCTCGCTTTTACCACATTCTCGCCGGCATTTACTTTAAGATCCAGTCCATATTTATCCCTGAATTTGTCCACACCATCCTTGTCATGGAACTTCTTCAGCCGCGAATGACGCGTCACCACGTACATCTGTTCGTTTATAAAAAATATGTCGCACCCTTTGGTATAGTAATATGTATCGGTCTCGACCGAATAACGCACAACACACTGCCCGAGCAATGTGGTCCTGTCCGGTACATGACGGTCCGCTATATCAGAAGCGCTGGCCTCCACACCCTGCCGCAACTCTTCTCTGGATCTGATTGGAGAAGCTGTATTCCGCATTAATATTGCCATATATCGGTATTTATAGACTATTCCAACACAGATGCCGTATGAAAGATACGAAAGCTTGACTGCCATATTCAAGAACTCATCAAATATTGGTCGGAAAAACGGCAAAGTCAATAGTTGGCACAAAAGATGGCTTGAATCGACATTTTTTTGATTTCCGCTCCAAATTTAATAATTATTACGCAATCCGCAAATTAATTTCAAAAGAAAAGTGCAACAATCAACACCCACTATACATTTACATCACGAATCCCTGAATTATTAAAGCAGTCACCTCAGGTCATGCATTTAGAACTTCACGACATAGTAAATCATTGCATCATTCTGTTACTTCGATACTTACAGAATCCCTTAGAGAAAGATTCCGTACTTTTCACAAGCGCATCATACTGCACCTTATTTAGACAAATTCCATATAAAACTAATATCAGGCATTTAGTTTTATTCAAGGATACATCGCACAGTTTCCGTCAGCGGCACACACCTGTCACCAGGGCAGGAATTTTCCTCCGTTACCCCATTCCCACTCTCCCCCTACAGCCGCCGCAAAATTAAATTTGGCGATTCCGAGGTCGACCGCGTTTTTTTCATAGTCGTCTACCCGTGCCGTAACATGAAGACCATCGTCATCCGATTCCACATAGATACGTACAGGACGCGCATTCAAAGCCGAAGGAGCGCATGCCACCGCCCCGATTCCCTTCTGAAGCCATGGATACTTCCGTAATGCTTCGGCATATTCCCTCACACTCCCCCCGAAGAACCGGGACTCGTCCATATTCTTTCTGTGGGCTACCGCCGCTCCTATTCTGGCGATCAAAGGCGCTCCGGCGGCCGCATGACCGAATGCCACAAGAAACGGCAGCTTCTCGTAGACCTCCATTCTCACATCAGTAGAACTTCTCGAAAAAGTACCGCCTACAAAACAAGTTCCGAGGCCGAGGGATACCGCCTTCATCACATAGCCCTCTGCAAAATAACCGGCCCTTTCCAGTGCGAACTCAAAAGTAGGATCGATCACTACTGCAAGATAATTGCGCACGCCGCGAAACATGCCATAACTCCTGGTGAGACCCCGAAAAGGGTCGGCATCATCATAACGGACCTGAAAATTCAGTCCGGCTTCATGGCTATTGATAAATGTCGCCTCCGCGTTCAGCGTGTTTCTTATGCTCTCCGAGAGACTTTCGTCTGTGTATCCTCTGACGGATTTTCTCTCGCGCAATTCTTTCAGTGTATACATATACCGCTAATTAAAGATTTTGATTAAAGATGATATGAGTAATTTAAAAGTCCGTGTAAAATATGAAAAAGTGGTGCGCTCCAAAAACGCACCACTTTTTCATATATGATTTTATTTATAGTGGGGTCCTCTTGATCAGAGCAGCGCAGCTGTGTTTACGCAGTAGTCATAGATGCAGGGCACCAGTCCGAAGAATACAATTCCCCCGACGCAGAGCCACAGTGCCAGTCTCTCTGTAAATGCACTTCTGAATGCCTCGACCTTTGCTTCGCCGGGATTGATCCAGATGGCCTTCACCACGAGCAGATAGTAGTAGAGCGATATAATCGTATTGATCAACGCTACCAGCACAAGCATATAGAGGGGCATCGAACCGGAAGCTGTCACCGAAGTAAAGATCAGGAATTTGCTGAAGAATCCTGCGAACGGCGGGATACCGGCAAGCGAGAACATCGCGAGAGTCATCGCAAACGACAGCCACGGATTGCTCTTGTGCAGACCATCGTAATCATCCATGCCGACCTTGCCGGTCTTGTTCTCGATTGCCGAGATAACACCGAACACAGCAAGGTTGCTGACCACGTACACGAAGATGTAGTACATCATCGACCCGAGACCGAGAGCGGACTCAGTCATCACGCCAAGCATGATGTAACCGGCCTGCGAGATGGACGAGAACGCCATGAACCGCTTCATGTTCTTCTGGCGGATTGCAAACAGGTTACCTACGGTGATGGTCAATATGATTACGGCATACATCATCCATTCCCAAAGACCGGAGTAAACAGTGCCGAAAGCCTGCACGAAAATCACAAAGAACGCAAATGCCGCAGAACCCTTTGAAATCACCGAAAGGTAGGAAGTGATCGCAGTGGGCGCACCCTGATATACATCGGCTGTCCAGAGGTGGAAGGGGACAAGCGAGAGCTTGAAGCCGATTCCCGCGATTACAAATGCGAGAGCCACAACAAGCAGTCCGCTCATCTCGGAACCGGCGATCGCCGCACGGATATCGTCGAAGTAGAGAGAGCCACCCGACAACGCGTAGACGAACGACAGACCCACGAGAAGCACAGCCGAGGAGAAAACAGCGGTGATGATATACTTGAAAGCAGCCTCATGACTCTGATAATGCTTCTTGTTGAACGCCACCATTGCGGCAAGCGGCAACGACGCCGACTCCAGGCCAATCACGAAAAGAAGGAAGTGACGGGCAGAAATCATAAGGAACATCCCGAAAAGAGTCACAAACAGAAGTTCATAGAACTCGCCCTTGCGGATTGCCACCTCATCGCTTTCCACCCATTCGGATGACTGGAGAAGCACGATGAATACACCGATACAGAGAATAGCCTTCATGGCCTTGCAGGCCGCTGAATCGACATACATCCCGCCGAAAACCTCGGTGCCGCACGACGGTATCAGCCATATCGCCACCGCGGCGAGGCCGAAGAGCACTGTTGTCACCGGAGTGAGGAAGCGCTTTGCGGAGCCATCCTTGGTAAACGTGTCCAGAAGGAACACCACAAGGAAGAGTCCGAGAATTATTAGTTCGGGCAACATAGCCCCAAATTGTGAATAATCCATTTTGCTATTGTTGTTTTGTGCCGGGCCGGTCAGACGGCTGCGAGGTTCAATGCATTAATGATGGGTACAAAGCTCTGCTGGATGGTCTCGTTGATCCAGTTGGGGAAGAAGCCGATTCCGGCCAGACAGAGAATAAGGGTCACTGTGGAGAGACGCTCCCACCAGGACGCGTCGGTGAGCTGGAGGTGATGCTCGTCGTGCACAGGGCCGAGAATCAGCTTTCCTACCACGCGGAGGATGTAGACGGCGGTGATCACAATCGATGTGGTGGCCGCGATCACGAATACACGGTGGAAAAGACTTGCGTTTTCGAACGCTCCGAAGAATATGGTCATCTCGGCGACAAAGCCGGAAAGACCGGGAAGACCGAGCGATGCGAAACCGGCTATCATGTAGCAGACTCCGAGATAGGGCATGATCTTCATAAGGCCGCCCATCTGGCGGATATCGCGGGTATGCGTACGGCCATAGATCATACCGATCAGCGCGAAGAAGAGAGCTGTCATAAGACCGTGGCTGAGCATCTGCAGGATACCGCCGGTCATAGCCGTCTTGTTAAGCATCAGGATTGCGAAGAGCACCATGCCACAATGCGACACCGACGAATACGCGTTGATATATTTGAGGTCTGTCTGCACACATGCCGAGAAGGCTCCGTAAACAATGCTGATACCGGTGAGGACGATGAATATCCATGCCAGTTCCTGAGCTGCGGAAGGAAGCAGGAAGATCGCTATGCGGAAGCATCCGTAACCACCGAGTTTCATAAGCACTCCGGCGTGGAGCATCGACACGGCGGTCGGCGCGCAGGCGTGACCGTCAGGACTCCAGGTGTGGAACGGGAACATGGCTCCGAGGACACCGAATCCGACAAACGTGAAACAGAAGAGAAGATTCTGCCAGCCCGCGTCAATCGAATTGTTGTGGGATATCTCGAGAATGTTCCAGGTGAGCTGTCCGCCCTCCGGCGCACTGTGCCAATAGATACCGAGAAGACCGAGCATCAGGAAGGCCGAACCGCCCATCAGCATCAGGGTCAGCTTCATTGCCGAATATTCCTTGCGGCCCGTGCCCCACACACCGATCAGAAGGTACATCGGAATCAGAGCCACCTCATAGAACATGAACATGGTGAACATGTCGATGGAAATGAAGAATCCGAACACACCGGTCGACAGGAGACAGAACCAGAGGAAGAAGTTCTTGGGAAGGGGATTGATTTTCCAGGAAGCGAATGTTCCGGCAAAAACGATAACCGCAGAGAGGAGAATCATCAGCACCGAAATGCCGTCCACTCCCACTGCAAGATGAATGTTGAGAGGCTTGTACCACATCCAGCTGCCCGCGTAGAGCATTTCATCAGCCACGCCGGAAGCGCGGAGACCGAGGAAGTCGACCACAAGCCAGACTGCCATGGCAAGCAGGACAATGGATCCCGTCACCATCACGCCCCTTATCGCCTTCATGTTGCCGTTTCCGCAACATGCCAGACCGGCCATCATGAGAACCGGGACGATAACGAACCATATCAAAATATTGCTAAACATAATCTAAATATTTTCGTCTTGTGTCAAATAAGGGGATTATAATATACAGATCCAGGTGATTGCACCGAGCAGGATTGCACCGAGCAGATACCAGGCCACGTATGTCTGGACGCTGCCGCTCTGCATGCCTTTGATTTTAACCGAGCAGAACTGTGTCACTGCTGCAAGGCCATCCATAGTGCCGTCGATGATGTGACGGTCGAACCATGCGATTCCACGGCAGATGCAACCGAAGATCACGGTGTGGGTAACCCACTGGTACATCTCGTCCCAATAGAAGCGACGGTTCGCGGCGGTCCAGAGACCGGGCCAGATGTTCTTCATCTTCTCGGGCATGGAATTTTTCTTGCGGTACATCACCGTTGCGAGCGCGATGGCGAGAACAGCCACTGTAATAGACGTAGCCGCCACTGGCGCCTCAATATGGATATGGTAAGGCTCGCCGTTGAATGTCACCAGCTCACCGAACGGAATAAATCCGGCCACGCAGCTCACAGCCGCGAGAATGATGAGGGGAAGCGACATCTGCCATGGCGCGTCATGAGGCTTGTGGCCATTCTTATACTCCGGATTCTCCTCCCACCAGAAAATAAGGTAGTAAAGACGGAACATATAGAAGGCTGTGAGACCCGCCACCATTGTCATCCATGCGCCCCAGAACCAATGACGGGAGAACATGGCCGCCAGCATCTCATCTTTCGAGAAAAATCCGGAGAAAGGCGGAATACCGGCTATGGCGAGACATCCGATAAGGAATGTCCAATGTGTAATCGGCATGTATTTGCGCAGACCGCCCATCGACGTATAGTTGTTGCTGTGGACAGCGTGGATGAGCGCACCCGCTCCGAGGAAGAGGAGCGCCTTGAACATGGCGTGGGTGAAGAGGTGGAACATCGAGGCCATATATCCGAGACCGGAATAGTGGACACCCTCAAGAGGCTCATTGTAGGCACAGCCGAGCGACACCATCATAAACGCGATCTGCGAGATTGTGGAGAATGCGAGCACCCTCTTTATGTCGATCTGCGCGCAGGCCACTACCGCAGCGTAGAATGCGGTGATGGCGCCGACTACGGTGATGAAAGTCAGCGAATCGGGCACTATGCAGTAGAGCGGGAAGAAACGGGCTACAAGATACACACCGGCCACCACCATAGTAGCGGCATGGATCAGCGCCGAAACCGGTGTCGGACCCTCCATGGCGTCGGGAAGCCAGATGTGGAGAGGCATCATGGCAGATTTACCCATACCTCCGACAAATATCAGAATCATCGCCCATGTCAGCACTGAGCCGCCCATGAAAGTTGCGCCGAGGGTCGAGGCCAGCACATTGGTGGGCTGCGAGTTGAGCATCATGAAATTGAATGCGGAAGCACCGCCGAGAGGTCCATCGGCAGGAGTCTGCGACACATACCATGAAAGCACCAGGATACCGATCAGCATGAACAGGTCGGCAAAACGTGTGACGATAAACGCCTTCTTCGAGGCCGACACTGCAGAGGGAAGCTTGTAGAAAAATCCGATGAGCAGGTAAGAGGATACACCCACGAGCTCCCAGAAGATATACATCTGGAAGATGTTGGTGGCCACCACAAGACCGAGCATCGAGAAGGAGAAGAGCGACAGGAACGCATAATAGCGCTGGAACCCAGGCTCATGCTCCATGTATCCCCAGCTGTAGAGGTGTACCATAAAAGAGATGGTGGTGATCACCACCAGCATCATGGCAGATATGGGATCGAGCAGGAAGCCGATGTTGACCACGAGCCGGTCGGTGAATGCGAGCCAGGTGACATCGAATACCTGAAGCTGCTGGCGCACACCGTCGACGATAAACGCCGCGTCGCCGCTGAAGAAATAAGTCAGCGCCACGACATAGCTCAAGGTCATCACGGAGCCCATGCCGAGGATGCCGAGGACGCCGGCAAGCTTGCGCGACATCTTCACACCGCCGATTCCGAGGATGAGGAACATCAGGAACGGAATCGCCAAAATCAGTATAGGAAGTGTAATGTCCATGTCTTAGAATCTCATTTGTTTCACGGAGGCGACATCGGAATTGCCCACCTCCCGGTAGATGTTGATGATAATCGAGATCGCGATAGCCGTCTCGGCGGCGGCGATGGCGATGGCGAACAGAGTGAAAATCATGCCCTCCATCGAACCCGGGAAAAGATATCTGTTGAACACCACGAAATTGAGGTCCGCGGAGTTGAGGATAAGTTCCAGGGATATGAGCATGGCGATCATATTTTTACGGGTGATGAACCCGTAGACGCC
>OFGC01002161.1_pt1 | contig 10702 bp, 8 predicted proteins | sample 1521691 | NCBI WGS metagenome assembly OFGC01 (sample SAMEA3504121, study PRJEB24116) | mouse gut metagenome | biome: mouse gut; feature: mouse-associated habitat; material: faeces | place: Denmark | collected 2011
TGAGTGATTATATATTTCATCTATTATTTATTTTTAAATTAATCCCTATCCATATTCTTTCGCATTCGCGTTTAAGGCTACATTTTAGCTTGTTTTGACAAGTATGTCAAAAGCTACGCCTAAGCATTTGCCTTTCACTGTCCCCAACACAGTTTTTTTATTTAAATTTTATTTTATTATTGATTTTTATAAATTATATGTTGCTTATCTATAGTAAGGTTTGTTTTATATGTGATATGTTATGTGTAACAACTTAAGAGATTATAAATATCTAAATTATTAAAATCTAATATAAAAAGCACATAATAGTTTTTGTAAGGGCTATTATGTGCTTTTTAATTTGTGTATTATTCGTTTTAAATTTCATCCAATCCTAGTAGGTAGTTTGCTGAAACGAAAAAAGTTTTGCAAATTTTGTATAAACAGTCAGTTGTGGGGTAGCTTTTGTTTCTCTCCCATAAGGAAACAGTATCTTGGGAAACATTTAAAAGTTTACCAAACTCACTTTGTGAATATCCGTTTTCAATTCTTAACTCTTTTAATCTTTTTGAAAGTTCTTCCATAATTTAAGTATACGATAATTTTTCGTATTAATGCTTGACTTACGAGGAATATTCGTATATAATTAGAATATAACAAAAGTTAAGGAGTAGAAAATGAAGAAAAAAGTTTTATTTATTGTAGTTTTAATGTTAATACTTATATTTACAATGTCATTGGTAAGTTGTTCAGATGGTAGCACAACGAACAATGGCAGTAATAATACCTATAATCCTGTTGATAAACCAAATGTGCCATCGGTAGAAGTTCCGGACGATAACGATGAGAATAATAACGACGGTAAGGATGATGACGACATTATTATTCAACCATCTCCATTTGATATAGCAGTTAATAGCCTTAAAGAAGTAGGTAGATATGATGCTGTTGATAAAGAATACGAGCTTTTAATTCCGATAGATAGTACTAATGACTTGTTGATATATTGGGACGAAATAAATAATACCATTTCGATTCTGTTTACATCGGGAACGGATTCTGGCGTTATTTTGACTATTGATAAAAATTTGGGACCGAAATATGCTTGGGCAGTAATGCAGGGTAAATATTTGCTTGGCGGAACAGTCTCTTTTTCGCCTTATACAGGGGAAAATATAAAATATTTGAAAACAAATATTCCAGATTCTATGAGCAGCTTGATTCCTCCAATGAAAAATTTAGCTAAAGCAGGCATTAAATTATGTTGTAGTGGGTTTGATTTGTTTTTAAAATTAGTAAAATTAGATTTGGAATTGTCCGACTTTAATATTTATATAACTACATAATTTTCAAAAAACAATTTGCTCATAGATTATAAGGTTATATAAACAAAATTATGATTAAGCGAAATAAGTATGACACCATATAATTAACCAAAATATTTGGATAATTTGACAAATATGGCAGATAATTGCTTTATAAAAACAAACGACACAACTGTAAGTTGATGTCGTTTGTTTTCATAATTACCAAAGAAACATCAACTTAATTAATTATAATTGATTTAATTTTTGATATCTATTGATTTTTTATTGAAAATTTGGTATTATAATACTATATAAAATATTTAAAAGGGATATTAACAATGGCTAATTCAATCAAAGAACAAGAACGGGAAGAACTGCATAAAGCAATTTGGAATATCGCAAATGATTTGCGCGGAAGCGTGGACGGTTGGGACTTTAAGCAGTATGTTTTAGGCTTTATGTTCTACCGTTACATATCCGAAAATATCACGAACTACATAAACGCCGACGAACACGCCGCAGGTAACTTATCTTTTGATTACGCTTTGCTTTCAGACGTGGAAGCGGAGCAAGCCCGCGCCGATATGGTAAAGACGAAAGGCTTTTTCATTTTGCCGAGCCAACTCTTTGTAAACGTACGCAAAATGGCAAAGACAAATCCCGATTTGAACGAAATGCTTGAGAAAGCGTTTAAGGCAATCGAAAGTTCCGCACAGGGTTCGGACAGCGAAGACGATTTCAAAGGCTTGTTTGACGATATTGACGTAAATTCCAACAAGCTCGGCGCAACGGTTGCAAGGCGTAATGAAAAACTTGTAAAGCATGAAGCTCGGCAACTATAAGGACAACACGATTGACGCTTTTGGCGATGCTTATGAGTTTTTAATGGGAATGTACGCAAGCAATGCAGGCAAATCGGGTGGCGAATACTTTACCCCGCAAGAAGTTTCCGAACTTTTAACAAGGCTTACGATTGTTGGCAAAACCGAAGTCAATAAGGTTTACGATCCCGCTTGCGGTTCTGGTTCTCTGCTTTTGAAATTCGCTAAAATACTTGGCAAAGAAAATGTGCGTCAAGGCTTTTTCGGACAGGAAATAAACTTGACGACTTACAACCTTTGCCGTATCAATATGTTTTTACATGACATTGATTACGATAAATTCAATATTGCAAACGAAGACACGCTTACGAAACCGCAACATTGGGATGACGAACCATTTGAGGCTATCGTAAGTAATCCGCCCTATTCTACAAAGTGGGAAGGCAGTGACAACCCGCTGTTGATAAACGATACCCGTTTTAGCCCTGCGGGAATACTTGCACCAAAGAGTTATGCCGATATGGCGTTTATTATGCACAGCCTTTCGTGGCTTGCAACAAACGGCGTGGCGGCCATTGTGTGCTTCCCCGGTATCTTCTATCGCGGCGGCGCAGAACAGAAAATCCGCAAGTATTTGGTTGAAAATAATTATATTGATTGCATTATACAGTTGCCGAGCAATCTATTTTTCGGAACGAGTATCGCAACTTGCATAATGGTACTTAAAAAGTCCAAATTCAGCGACGATGTGTTTTTTATAGATGCAAGCGCGGAATGCGTAAAGGTTACGAATAACAATAAACTAACGCAGGATAATATCGAAAATATCGTGCAAATATTTACCGAGCGCAAGGATATTAACTATACGGCTAAGGTTGTTAAAAATTCTGTAATTGCCGAAAACGATTTTAATTTATCAGTAAGTACTTACGTAGAAAAAGAAGACACCCGCGAAAAAATAAATATAGACGAACTCAACAAGCAGATTGATGAAATCGTCGCTCGTGAAGAAGCTTTGCGTGCAGAAATCAAGAAAATTATTTTGGAGATATAGGAGTATTAAATTGTTTGATGACGAAATTACTAGAGAAAAACTATCACAGCTCATAAATGCGGTTAACAGCAAGGATACGGAAGGTATCGAGAAAGCAAAGTATGAGGTTTTAATTGACTGCGCGAATTTGCTTGATATAGTAACACATTATATTGTTTTAGATAGATTCGGCGTGAATTTTGATTTCGGTATGTCAACAATCAAAAAGGGAACAAAACTTTATAGGATAAGACGATTTGACAATAATGTTGATTTTAATGACGTTTCACAATGGACAGCTCCGCCGCATAGACCGCAAAATAGGGCAAATAGACAAGGACAAGAAGCACTTTACTTGGGTAGTAAGGAACATGTTTGTCTGTTGGAAACACATATACAGCAATACGAAAAGTACGCTTTGGCTACTTATGAATGTTTAGATGATATAGAATTGAGCGGCTTTTTTACGCACAAAGAAAATTTGTATCATCACATAGCGGGAGTTACATTAAATGCATATTTAATCGCTCCGTCAAGGAATGAAGCCAATAAAAAACTTTTTGAGTATTTAGATTCGCACTATGGAGATTTGCAACCTGATGATATTACAGATTGGAAAGCTGATTTTGATTTGCCTTTGAAGTTTGCCGTAGTGAATAAACGCGATAAATACTATTATTTAACTAATGCTATTACCGACATATTGCAAAAGCAATCACCTTATGGGATAAGATATAGTTCTTGCTATTTGCCTATGGAAACGCTTGGTATTGTTTGTAGTGATTTCAATGTTGTGCTATACGATAAAGGAATTGCAAAGATTAAATTTTTAGGTGCGGAGATAAAAACCAACATCAAACAAATATCAGATGTGGAAATATTAAAAATTGTATGCGACACAGCCGATAAGGCGAGAAAATCGAAAAAATATTAAAAGGACATTACTAATGGCACAAAAACGGTTTGACGAATATTTTGCAAAGGTGGTTTTGGAGAAATGTTTCCCCGAAAAGTTTTTTGATTTGCAAATTTTGGATAAACCCGATTTGAGGTGCGGTAATGAAATCGGAATAGAAGTAACCAACTGTATGCCGAAAAAAACAGTCGAAGCGTTTAATCTTTGGCACAGGGCAGAAAAGCAAGGAGAACAAACGCCGCCGCGCATTTTGGAACGTTTGGAACAGTTAAAAGACATCGTACATCTTGAAGGTAATTCACTTGTATGGGAACAAGGCTCTTATGTGGACGATGATATAGACAGTTCCCCGATAAAAGAATTTATAAATGCCGTTGCAAACAAGGTGGAGCGTTTGAATAGCGAAAATGCTAACTATGCAGAAATGGAAAGCTATGAATTGTTTGTAAATTCTGTTATCGAAGTAAGCACATACAAACAAATATATGCGCTATTGAAAAGAACGACGGAACTAAACAATAAGCCAAAGAAATTTGATAATATTTATTTAGTTACGGGAAATCAAAAGCTATTAGTGTTTGATATAACGAATAATACTTTTGATATAAAATATTTGTACACACACTTGGAACGTATGGCAGATATAGCAATTGGGCTGTACAAAGGAGATAAGCGATGAGCGAACTTGAAAATTTGATACAAACACTTTGTCCCAACGGAGTGGAGTATAAGCCGCTTGGCGAAGTATTGTCTTATGAGCAACCGTCAAAATATATTGTTGGAAGTACAGATTATAAAGACGAATACGTTACCCCTGTTTTAACGGCAGGTCGAACTTTTATATTAGGATATACGAACGAGCAAAATGGAATATATAAAGCGTCAAAAGAAAATCCCGTTATTATTTTTGACGACTTTACAACTTCGTTTCATTGGGTAGAATTTGATTTTAAGGTAAAATCTTCAGCTATGAAAATGTTGCGCCCGAAAAACAAAAATTGTATTTTCAAATATCTTTACTATTTAATGCAAACGATAAAATATTCTCCTGTTGACCATACACGTCAATGGATAGAAAAATATTCAAAGTTTTCTATTCCCGTGCCGCCTATTGAGGTACAGCGTGAAATTGTCCGTATTTTGGACAAATTCACTGAACTTACAGCAGAACTTACAGCAGAACTTACAGCAAGAAAAAAACAGTATGAGTATTATAGAGATGAGTTGTTAAATCTTGAAAGCAGCAAAAATGTAGAAAGGAAAACATTGGCCGATGTGTGTTCCAAGATTTCGTCAGGCGGAACACCAACGGCAACAAACAAAGAATATTATAATGGCAATATCCCATGGTTAAGAACGCAGGAAGTAGATTGGAAAAACATATATGATACAGAAATAAAAATTACAGAAACAGGATTAAAAAATTCATCAGCTAAATGGATACCTGAAAATTGCGTTATTGTTGCAATGTATGGTGCAACAGCAGCAAAAGTAGCCATAAATAAAATACCCTTAACAACAAATCAAGCGTGTTGCAATTTACAAGTAAATCCTAACATTGCTTTATACAGATACGTTTTTCATTGGCTTTGCTATAAATATAACGAATTAAAACAATTGGGGCAAGGTTCACAATCCAACATAAATGCTGGTATTATCAAAAATTATCCAATTTTGTTGCCACCACTTGAAGAACAAGAACGAATTGTTGCCATACTTGACCGATTTGATAAGCTGTGCAACGATATTTCGCAAGGATTACCTGCCGAAATAGAAGCGCGTAAAAAACAATACGAATACTATCGCGATAAACTGCTTACGTTTAAGGAATTGTCACCGAGCGTAGCCGAGAGGTCTGAATAAGATTTCTCGACTTCGCTTGAAATGACAAAATAAAACGAGCGCGCAAAGACGAAAGAACCAAAGGAGATTACTATGGCTTGTTATAATATCGTAACACAAAGCAGTGAAAGTACTGTTGTTGCGGAATATATCCCTGAAAAGCGGAATGCTGAAGCCTATCAAAGCGAGGCGGATTTAGAACGAGAGTTTATTTCTTTACTTAAAATGCAAGAATATGAATATTTGCCTATTCATACCGAAGCCGATTTGATAGCAAATCTTCGCGTAAGGCTTGAAGAACTGAATGACATAAATTTTACCGATTCCGAATGGGAGAGGTTCTTTTCTATGCATATCGCCAACGCAAACGAAGGTATCGTAGAAAAGACAAGGAAGTTACAGGAAGGCGACAGTCGTATCTCTTTTAAACGCGATGACGGATTTACGAAAAATATTGCGCTTATTGAAAAAAAGAATATTCACGCAAATAAATTACAGGTTATCAATCAATATGAGAATAATGAAGGTACTTATAAAAATCGTTATGATGTTACTCTTCTAGTAAACGGCTTACCTCTCGTACATATTGAATTGAAAAGGCGTGGTGTACAGATACGGGAAGCGTTTAATCAAATCAACCGCTATCAGCGTGACAGTTTTTGGGCGGCGAGCGGGCTTTTTCAGTATGTGCAGATTTTCGTTATATCAAATGGCACGAATACTAAATATTACAGTAATACTACGCGAGAAAATCATATCCGCGACGCGCAAAAGGCGCAACACGCCAAAAAGGAACGGACAAGCAACAGCTTTGAGTTTACTTCGTTTTGGGCGGACGAAAGCAACAAAATAATTCCTGACCTTATCGACTTTACAAAGACATTCTTTTCAAAGCATACCATTTTAAATATCATTACCAAGTATTGCGTTTTTTCTTCGGAGAATATGCTACTTGTTATGCGTCCGTACCAAATTGCGGCAACCGAAAAGATATTGAACAAAATCGAAGTTTCCAACAATTACAAGCAATACGGAACTTTGAATGGCGGCGGATATATTTGGCACACAACGGGGAGCGGAAAAACGCTTACTTCGTTTAAGACGGCACAACTTGCGACCGCTTTGCCATATATCGACAAAGTTTTATTTGTCGTAGACAGAAAAGACCTTGACTATCAGACGATGAAAGAATATGACCGCTTTGAGAAAGGTGCAGCGAACAGCAACACAAGCACGGCGGTTCTTAAAAAGCAGTTGGAAAATCCGAGCGCAAGGATAATCATTACTACTATTCAGAAGTTGGACGTATTTATTAAAAAATACAAAGGACACCCCATTTTTGAAAAGCACGTTGTGATTATCTTCGACGAGTGCCACCGTTCGCAGTTCGGCGATATGCACATTGCTATTACAAAGTCGTTCAATAAATATCATTTATTCGGTTTTACAGGAACGCCTATTTTTGCCGTAAACGCAAATACAGGAACGAAGAATGTAAACTTAAAGACCACCGAGCAAGCGTTCGGAGCAAAGTTACATACATATACAATCGTAAATGCGATAAACGATAGAAATGTTTTGCCTTTTCGCGTTGACTATATTAAGACGATGGACAAAGAGCATGATATTGACGACAAACAGGTTGCAGATATTGATAGAGAAAAAGCGTTTAACGCACCCACTCGCATTACGAAAATCGTTGAATATATTTTAACAAACTTTAATCGTAAAACATACCGTAACGAAAAGAGTTACGCTTTTAACGCACTTACCAATATATCGGCAGTAGCTTCGGCAAACGACAAGATGGAAGTAGAAGAAATCAAACAAAAATTGCGTTTATCGGGTTTTAATTCTATTTTCTGCGTATCTTCGATTGACGCGGCGAAGCTCTATTACACCGAGTTCAAACGGCAAATGAACGAAAATCCGAGCCGCAGGCTGAAAATTGCCACGATATTCAGTTACGGAGCAAACGAAGAAGAAACAGACGGACTACTCGGAGAAGAAAATTCGGAGGATACGACTAACCTTGATTTGTCTTCCCGCGAGTTCTTGGAGAGCGCAATTCAAGATTATAACGAAACGTTTAAGACAAACTACGATACTTCGAGCGATAAATTTCAAAACTATTACAAAGATATTTCGCTCAGAATGAAAAACCGTGAAATCGATTTGCTTATCGTCGTAAATATGTTTTTAACGGGATTTGACGCAACAACGCTCAACACGCTTTGGGTAGATAAAAACTTGAAGCAACACGGACTTTTGCAGGCGTTTTCAAGAACAAACAGAATACTCAACTCAATAAAGACTTTCGGTAATATCGTTTGCTTCCGCAACTTGCAAAAGCGCACGGACGACGCGGTTGCCTTATTCGGAGATAAGGATGCGGGCGGCATTTGTGTTTTGAAGGGCTATAACGATTATTATTACGGTTACGAAGATAAGCAGGGCTACGTCGGACTGATTGACGAGCTTACGCAAAAATATCCTTTGACCGAGCCGCAAATTATAGGAGAAAAGGCGCAAAAGGATTTTATTGCTCTGTTCGGAGCAATATTGCGTATGCGCAATATCCTTTCGTCGTTCGACGAGTTCGGAGGTAACGAAATACTATCCGAACGCGATATGCAAGACTATCAGGGGAGATATAACGATTTATACGACGAGTGGCGCGCACGCAGAGAAGAACACACGAAAGAAGATATAACGGATGATATTGTATTTGAAATCGAGCTAATAAAACAAATAGAAATCAATATCGACTATATTTTATTACTTGTTAAAAAGTATCATGATGGACATTGCGAAGATAAAGAAATTCTAATTTCTATCAACAAGGCGATTGATTCGAGCTTGGAACTGCGTAGCAAGAAAGCTCTTATTGAAAACTTTATTGCCGGCATCAACGACGTGGACGACGTTTTACTTGAATGGAAAGAATTTGTTGCAAAAAAGAAAGAAGAAGAGCTTGCTACAATTATTTTCGAAGAAAGATTGAAAGACACCGAAACAAGAAAGTTTGTCGATTATTCTTTCCGCGACGGCATAATGAAAACGACAGGAACTGATCTTGATAAAATAATGCCTCCTATGTCGAGATTCGGCGGCGAACGAGAAAAAAAGAAAATTCATATAATAGATAGGTTATTGAAATTTTTTGAAAAATTTTTTGCGATTTGAAGTATGTAAAAATATTTTATAAAAAAAACATGGTGAAATATTTCACCATGTTTTTTTACAATTAATTATTAGATTTTTACTCACTTTGGTCTTCAAGGTAACGTGCACTTTCTGCAAATTTGATTACGGATTGTACTGAATTTTCGCAACCTTGTTTAGTAGAGTAGGATTCGCCTACGCCAATAACTGTATGTGCGTTGTTATATAATTTATATCTAAAGTTACCAGCTTTATCTTCGTCAATTTCAAAGTTTGACTCTACACAAACTTTTTTGAATGCAATAATCGAATTGGACTTTGGTTTGGTTTTATAAGATTCGCTTTCAAACAAAATTTGACCGTTATTTGCAAGCAATCTAAAGTGATAAGGTCTTGTAGAATTGTCATCATTTTTAACAATTACGAACTTACCAAAAGACTCAACAGTAGGGTCGGTTGTAATCAAAGGCAATTCGTCAGTAGTATTTTTAGGGGCTGCTTTTGCTGCAGGCTTACTTTCTACAACAGGCTCTTCCTTTTTGGCTTTAGTTGTTTTCTTAGGTAATTTATCTTTACCTACAACTGCAGGTTTATCGGCAGGAGCTTTTTTCCTTGGATTTGTGCCTGTTTTTTCCTCGATTTCGTTAGCGATTTCGCTTGCTGTTTTTTTAGTTGTTTTAGACTTTTTCTTAGGTAAAGCCCTTGGAGCAGTAGTGGCAACAGCCTCTTGTTCAATCTCTTCTACATTTTCTACTTGTGCAGGCTCTTGAATAATTTCCTCTTTCACTTTCTCCACATAAACAACTTGTGCAGCGTTTTCTTGAACTTTTTCTTCTACTACAGGAGCTGCAATTTTTTCCGCAACAGGAGCAGCAACTTTTTCTTGAACAGGCTCTTCGTAAGTTTCAACCGGGATAGGCTCCAATTCAACCACTTTTTCTTCGATAATTTGCTCAACTGCAGGTGCTTTCTTTTTAAATAATTTTCTTGGTGCAGGAGCAGGAACAGATTCAACTTTAACGCGATTGATTGGCGCAGGAACTGACTCGGCTTTAACTTCTTTTACAGGAGTAGGAGCAGGTACGCTTTCGCTCTTGACTTCTTTAACAGGTGCTGGAACACTTTCTGTCTTCACTTCTTTGACAGGAGCGGGCACAGTTTCCGATTTAACTTGTTTGATAGGAGTAGGAACTACTTCAGGCTCAACAACTTTTGCAATTTCTTCAACAGGTTGTTCTTCCTGAACAGGAGTTTCTTCTGCAATGTCTTCTACTACTTCAGAAATAGTACTCTCATTTTCTTGAGTTTTTTCGTTTTTGATAGGTTTATCACCTGCTTTTGCAACAGGTTGCCAATCAGGTGAAATTTCTTTATAAGTATGGTCTTTTGATTTTTTAGCCCCTTTTTTATCTTTATTTTTTGCTTCGTCATTTGCATTTTCCGATGCTTGACTAGCTTTTTTCTTCTTTTTCTTTGCACAAGCAACCGAAATGGTCACAATTAATAATAAAACTACTACTGCCGCAGCAGCAACAATTACATACCACCAAAGCACAGAAAAGCTTGAAATTTTGAATGCTTCTTCGGTCATAAAAGTCACTATTTTATTCCAAAATTCTCCCATGATTTTGCCTCCAAA
>OFGC01002176.1_pt1 | contig 10626 bp, 10 predicted proteins | sample 1521691 | NCBI WGS metagenome assembly OFGC01 (sample SAMEA3504121, study PRJEB24116) | mouse gut metagenome | biome: mouse gut; feature: mouse-associated habitat; material: faeces | place: Denmark | collected 2011
TATACCGCGAAGTGGGGCGTGCAGATGCCAGGAATGAATTTTCAAACACGCTCTAAAATTCATTAAAATATCATTTGACATTTTATGCCGTTAAAAATATCTTCACGCCACCTTTTAAATACCAATATTTACCCGTCATCCTCCAATAAAGGCATATTGATCAATTCCTGCAATTTCTTTTGCAATATATTCTTATCTGGCAATTGGAGTTGATATTCTGCAACCATCATTGGAGACAATATTCTGCTCATAGCATACTCAACCACTTCATCATCTTTAGACGCACATAATATCATTCCGACACTTGGATTCTCATTTTCCTTTTTCTTCTGACGATCAAGAGCTTCCAGGTAGCAATCCATTTTCGATATATACTCCGGCTTAAACTTACCAACTTTCAGTTCAAATGCCACAAGGCGCTGCAATCCCCGATGAAAGAAAAGCAGGTCAATCTTTTCGGCTATCGTTGTTTCAAGAGAATAGGTATTTACTGTTGGTGCGGTAAAACCATCAAGCTGAGTTGGAATTTTTCGCTTTTCCTGCTTCGGTACGATAACATCACCCACACCAAAATCAATACTAAATGGTGTTTTTGTATTTTTGATTCGAGCCACCAGAGAAACTCCAATACCAGGGTACTTCTTTGCAGCAGCGATAGGTGCAATCTCTTTCATTTCAAAGGTCACAAAATCATTGCCTGTTGGCATGGAGAGGATTGTTTCTATCACAGTCTGTAGCTGTTCAGGAGTGTTGGGAACTTTTCGAAGAAGAAAATCTACATCTATCGTCACACGACTGTCAAAATTGGTAACAGAATAAATGAACAATCCGCCTTTCAGCACAAGATTTTCTGCATATTGTGATTTTTCCAAACGGCGCAAGAATTCCTCTTGACAGAAGAGTTGCAGACAAAGCTGATAGCTTCGTCCGCTTTCTTTTGCCTTGTTTTTTAATCTTGCAAGCACAGATGCAGCAATATCAGCCATTGAGCAGTACCTCCATTACATTCATAACTCTTGTATATAGTTTCATTTCCTTTGCATATTTAGACAAGTTTGCAAGGTTCTTTTTCTCATCAACAGTGTAAGCATTGACAGCTTTATTGAAAATTTCATTATCAAGTTTTGTGCGGTACTTAAAGCAATCACATATGGTTCGCTCCCTGTCATAAACAGGCAATAATATGCCGTTGAAATTACCCGTAGATTTTCCGATTGTCAGAGAATCTTTTTGAATATAGTATGCCTTCATCGGAAATTCTACAATATTCTTTACGACACGGGACGCGGTTCTTGGTACGGCAATCGACCATTCACGGGGAGAAAAATCATTGTATCCATAATGGAACAAAGCAGATTCCACGCAAATAATCCCTTGCGGAAGAAGTTCATGTATTAACTGTTCCTCTGTCACATCATTGCTCTGCGGAAGCTGATAAAATCCCCTTCGAATCCTCTCGATAATTCCTTCTTTACAAAAAGCGGCTACCTCGTATTTATTTATTCCTTTATCGGCAAAGTCTGAAGTTTTTGCAATACCTCCGTTATTTTCAATTACATTTTGTACGATTTCTTTCTTATTCAAGCAGACACCAACTTTCTACATACAAGAAATAAATAATGCACGTATGCATTATAGCGTATAACTAGCAGAATTGCAACAACTAAACACAAACACTTTTTTAAAATTGCATGTCAAAAGTGTTTGACATATAGGTTTTATTTTGGGATTTCACCAAAACCAGTTAAAAATAAGTTCTGCAAAAATGATTTCACTTGTTTGTTGTCTGATGTAATTCATAAAATGTGCCATTTTACAGGGTTAATTGCCATTAATTGTTCTGTCATTTCTTGTGTTTGTTTTATTTGCTCTACAATTCGAAAGAATGTTCTTATCCCTGTCAATCTTAGCAAGATATTCATTGAGATTGACACTCATAAGCAAATTAATGTAGGTTACTTTACGATAATGCTGTAAAAAACATAAATGCCGCTGACCATAAAAACTAGTACCCTTTCGGGCAATTCTTTCTGCCATAGGTGGAATATTCTCTTGTGGATTTGGCCTGGAACACAATACTTTATATATTTATACAGGAAAAATAAATAATTCAAGGAAAATATTCTGTACTTTTGTAAAATAGTCACAAAATGAAAAGTTCGCTTTTGTTAATTTCGGAAATTGACACAGACGAACGAAAATATTACAATTTACTTAACCAGTTAAGCAACTGAATATATCACAAAAACATCAATTTTTTTTACAGAAATGCTTAACTGGTTAAGCAGATTTTGTGCTGGATTTGACAGTACATTTGTACGGTCAGTCAGAAGAATGGAGGACAGATATGAAAAAAAAGAAAGTAATGTTATTGCTTATGACAACCATGTTAGGCGCGTCACTTCTCTATGGATGTGGAGAAAAAAAGACAGATTCCACCAGTCCGACAGAAACAAAGACGGAAGCTGCGACTTCTGTTAGTAGTGAGAGCCAGGAGAATCTTTTTACGGTGACATTCTATGACACGGATGGCACAACGGTGCTTTCCACTGCAGAGGTTGCAGAGGGCGCCCTAATTGAGGAGTATGCGCCAGAGAAAGACGGGCATGTATTTATGGGATGGTTTGCGACGCCTTCACTGGCGCATGAATTTGATTTTACACAGCCGGTTACTGCTGACACAAAGGTATTTGCAGGGTTTATGGAAAATGTGGAGGATACGAGGACATTTGCGATTGTGGGCAGTGGAAAAAGTCCGCTTCTGTCTGTGTCGAGCTGGGGAAAGACAATCAATGAGGAGCATTACCTGACAAAGAGCGAGGGCGAGAATGTCTATACTATTACGCTGGATGTTTTTGAGGGGGATGAGTTTCAGTTTGCTGTGGACAGTTCCTGGAGCAACCAAAGAGGTGCCGGCTATATGACCCAAACAGATCAGGACGGCAAAGAGTATTTTACGGTTGTCGGTGGTTTGGCTGACAGTTCCAAGAAATCCAATATCAAGTGTGCAGTATCCGGTAATTATACCTTTACACTCAATACCTTCCCCGGTGCAGATGTGTATGATACAGAAAACAGCTATTATACAGAGGAAACAAAGGAGAATTACAATTCCAATCCCTATGACTCAATTGAGTGGACATATAATGGCGAGATGGTATCAGGCGAAGTGTCGTTTGAGACAACCTATTATATCAAGGGTGCCAAGGTTACAAACTGGGAGGATAAATATGACGAACAGTATGCGTTCACAGAGGCGGACGGCGTGCACACGCTGACAATCGCGCTCGAAGAAGGAGACGAGTTTATGTTTACCACGCTTATAACCACAGACGGCAATTCCAGTACAGGAAATGAGTATGTCCGCTACAGCAATGTGACAGATGAAACATCGCTGTCTTATATAGACGGTACCGAGAGCCAGAATATTGTGGCGAAAGAGGCAGGAACATACACATTCACCTACAGTCCAGACACAAAGGAACTGACGGTGGATTTTACAAAATAAGCGCCCTAGCTATACAAGACAGAGATGGGAACGGTCGGGAACGCGGCTGATGGCATCCTGCATACAGGCATAGACCTGTTCCATCTTTGCCTCAAGGTTACAGGAAATATAAAAGGAGTCCTTTGGCGCAGCCGTGCGCAAGGAGGGCTGGGAATAAGCGACATTGCCTTCTATGGGAACGGGGGTGTCATCCATAAAACATACTTTTGCAAAGGTGTTGGTGACAGATTCCTTTATGAGGAGGTTGTTGGGCGTCAGACACAGGTAGGTGTAGTTATCCGTGCCAAAATGCCTGTCCGCCTGTTCTTTCTGCTTCCTGTAATCTGGGCAGATCTGAAAAAAGATGGGCAGGGTTTCATTTACCAGAAGGTCAATGGCAATCAGCGGGATCAGGTTCCGGTCGCCGACCGCGCTAAAAAAATCGGTATCCGTGTCATAACAGAAGATGGCGTCGGCATAATCGATTTGGTTTAGGTCGTTTTGGTTCTGCAGCAGGAGATGGTATCCATGCTGTTTTAAGACTGCGGTAAGGGTTTCTGCAAGGAGTAGCTGCTCGGAGCGCTTGTACAGAGATTCCTCGTGAGTCAGATAGAGTGCGGCGGTATAAGTTTTATTTGTCGCAAGTGATTTGGCGGAGGTATTTGGCTTGTAATCGAGCAGATTGATGATCTGACGGACCTTTCTCTTCGTCTCCTCACTGATTCTCTGGTCATCGCGGTTGTTTAGCACATAGGATACAGTAGCTACAGATACACCTGCCTGTTTTGCGATATCTCGAATGGTATATTTTTTACTCATATGTTATTTATAACCCCACTTCCATTTTTTGTCAATGTGGCACAATAACGAATTTTAAAAGGAATGAAAGAGAATGAATGAACAGGGAATATTACATATGCCGGATTCTAAGTACTGTTTTCCGCTGGACACGCACACGCTGGTACTACGGCTGCGTGTTGACAGGAAGGACAGGGTGGAAAAGGCGGAAGTAATTTATGAAAGTAAGTATGAAATTTATGGAAGACAGCAGACGCTTCTAATGGAAAGAAAATATGAGGATAGGCTGTATGCGTATTATGAGGCAGTTCTTTCACTCAAAGATGTAAGACTTGCCTATGTGTTTCGTATATGGGAGGACAATAAGGGGTACTATTTCTCAGAGGATGGCTTGAGTGAAACATATAATTTTGCGCTTGGCTATTACAATTTTTTTCAGTTGCCGTATATCAATGCAGTAGATGTACATGAGGAAGCAGCATGGATGCGCAGTGCAGTGTTCTATGAGATTTTTGTGGACAGATTTTGCAGTGGCACAGACATTGCGCAAAAAAAGCATATCACTCTGAAATGGGGGGATAAGCCAAAGCCAAAAGGGCTTGCGGGCGGAGATCTCAAAGGAATTATGAGCAAGCTTGATTATCTAAAGGAACTTGGGGTCAATGCACTGTATCTTACGCCTATCTTCTGTTCGATTTCAAATCACAAGTATGATATTTCTGACTATTACAATATCGACGCACAGTTTGGGACGAACGCGGATTTTAAGATGCTGGTGGATGAGGCGCACAAAAAAGGAATTCGTATTGTACTGGATGCGGTGTTCAATCACTGCAGTGAACTTCTGCCGCAGTTTCAGGATGTGTTAAAACACGGAAAAAAATCCCCTTACTTTGACTGGTTTTTGATTGATGGGGACAGTCCGGACGGCGATGCGCTAAATTATGAAGTGTTTGCTTTCTGTTCCTATATGCCAAAACTCAACACTTCAAACAGCAGTGTGCAGGAGTTTTTGGCAGATATAGCGGTTTACTGGATAGAACAGTATGATATTGACGGCTGGCGCCTGGATGTTTCCGACGAGATTTCCCACGATTTTTGGCGCATGTTTCGCAAAAAGGTCAGGGCGGCAAAGAAGGATTGTGTAATTATCGGGGAAAACTGGCATGATGCAAACAGCTTTCTGCAGGGAGAGCAGTACGATGGTATTATGAACTATGCGTTTACCAAAGCGTGTCTTGATTATTATGCGTTTGAGGTGTTTGGCGCACAGGATTTTGCGTGGAAGCTAAACCAGTTGTTAATGCGAAACACTATGCAGGTTAATAATATGATGCTGAATTTGTTAGATTCCCACGATACGGACCGGTTCTATACCAGCGTGAAAAAGGACAAGGACAAAGTACTTTCTGCAATTGCGGTGATGTGTATGTTTGTCGGTGCGCCATGTATTTACTATGGGACGGAAATTCCGTTGGAGGGCGGATATGACCCAGACAATCGACGTTGCTTTGACTGGGACAGCACGCACTGGGACAAAACATACCGCGAACTGCTTCAAAGGCTGCTTGGGCTGCGCGGGGAGAAGGAGGTTCAGAAAGGGGAAGTGCGGATTTGGGCGCAAAAGGATCTGTTCCTTCTTTCAAGAGCATCCGAAGAGAATGAGATTGTTCTGATGGTAAACCAGTCCGGCAAAAGTCTTGATGTGGAATTTGAGGGAACTGTCATGATAAAAAATCATTTTGAGAGCAAAACTGTGAACCAGTCTGGACTCTGGGGCAGTCTGTTGTCAGGGGGATTTATGGTCATAAGAGGCCATTCGGACACAATACGGCTCAAAGAACGCAATATGGAAACTTTGATGATTGAAAATGAAGAAAAATAGTATAGATAAGAAAGGCTGGTGTAATGTATGAAACGGTTTTTGTGCACTATTTTAACAGGAACAATGTGTGCGGGGCTCCTAGCTGGCTGCGGCAAAAAAGAGAACAGCGATACGCAGGCTTCGCAAGCAGAGCAAACTTCGCAGGCGGCGCAGGAGTCATCGGCAGGGCAGGCAACGCAGGGGCCGGATCTGAGCGCTATCTATAGCGGTGAGCTTGAGAAGAATGTGACAATCCGTGTGCTGGAAAACGATACTGCTATTGGAGAAGGCTATTTTCAGGAGCTGATTGACGCTTTTAATGATGAGTATGCGGAGTATGGAATTGTGGCAGTGGATGCCAATATGGACCAGTATAGCAATTTGGCGGACGATGGCCCTTATGGATATGGTCCAGATGTGCTTTATCAGGCAAATGACATGCTGATGAAGTATGTGGAGGGAAAACATATTTATCCGATTCCGGCAGATACCATGGAATGCCGCGAACAGATCTCACAGGCAGCGTGGGATGCATACAAGACGACAATTGATGGTGTGGAGTACACGATGGGCGTACCTGTTAACGTGCAGTCCTCAATGCTTTATTACCGCAAGGATATGCTGCCTGAGAACTGGGAGACTGTGTGGGACAAAGACGGAAACAAGATTCCAGACATGGTAGAGAACTGGAATGATATGTATCGTTATTCCAAAGAGCTTGTGGATCAAAAAGAAGGGAAATTCGGTTATATGCGATCCATGAATGATGTGTATTTTGCAGCGGGATATCTGTTTTCTTATGGGGCTTATGTGTTTGGCGACAACAATACCAACGCAGATGACATTGGTTTTTCAAAAGGAGATGCGAAGCTGGGCGCCAATGTGATTTTGCAGCAGGCCGCTTTGATGAATGAGGACTGCATTGATGACTCTATCACAGTCAATGGCTACAGTAAGCTGGCAGATGGTACATATTTTGCCACAATGACGACACCGGATGTCTACTCGCTTTTTTTGAAGGAACTTGTGACAGCATATGAAAAAGAAGGTCTGTCAAATGAGGAAGCAATGAAAAAGGCAGAGGAGAATCTGGTTATCACAGATGTGCCCAAACTTCCGGCAAGCGGCGATCTCTCAGAGGAAAATCCGGAGCTGATACCGTTTAAAGCGATGGGCGGCATCAATGGATATGCCATCAGCGCATACACAAAATCGCCCAATGCGTGCCTTGCCTTTGTGGAGTTTGCAGCAAGTTATGAAATGGTGATGAAACGCAACGAATTTCTTGGGATTGTACCGGCCAGAGAAGATGCGGCAGAGGCAGCAGGAGGCGTTTCTGAAATTATTTACCGGAATCTGGACGAGGGCAATATTATGGTTATGCCGTCCATCCGCGCGGTAGAGCAGATGTGGACGCCAGCTGGAACATTCTTCCAGGATCTGGCAAAAGATGCTTTCCGAACTACAGACAAGAAGTATACCTCTGCGGATCAGATTCAAAAAGGACTTGAGGCGGTAGACCAGCAGATTTATGACGCAATCCATACGCTTGCGGGAGAATCGTCATGAATGTGATTGATACGCAGGAATGGGGGGATTTATATGAAAGCATTGCAGGATTTTTTTAAGAATGCAGGAAAAAATGTAAAACTGAGCATGTGCCTGATGGGACTGGGACAGATTTTTTATGGACAGATTGGAAAAGGTTTGTGTTATCTGGGCGTTTTGGCGCTTGCAGCACTGTATTTTGTCTACAGGGGATTTGCAGATCTGTCGGGTCTGTTTACACTTGGCACAAAGGAGGCCGATACTTGGCTTGGCATTAAGGGAGACAACTCGGTTGTCATGCTTTTGATGGGAATTTTATCCGTTATTGCGCTGCTGTTTGTGGCATATTGTTATGTGTCTAATATTATGGATGCATATGAGACACAGAAAATTATTAAAAAGGGAGGACATCCGGCAAAGTTTCGGGACGATCTCAGACAGTTTCTGGACAAGAAATTTTATAAGACGGTTTTGTTTCTTCCGATTGTGGGCGTGTGTGTCTTTGTGATTTTGCCTATCGTTTTTATGATTGCCATTGCCTTTACCAACTATGGGGGTACGATTGTTCCCCCGAAACTGGTTGACTGGGTAGGAGCATCCAATTTTGTCCAGATTGCAACACTGTCTCAGTTTGCGCCTACTTTTGGAAGGATTTTGGTATGGAATCTGTTGTGGGCTGTGGTTTCCACGGTACTGAACTATTTTGCGGGTCTGGGACTTGCACTGCTTTTAAACAAGGAGTGTGTGAAAAGAAAGGCATTTTGGCGGGTATTTCCCATGCTTGCTTATGCGATACCGGGATTTATCACGCTGTTGGGATTTAAGTTTATGTTTTCCTATGGCGGACCGATTAATCAGATGATCACCGATATGGGCGGCACGGCAGTCGGTTTTTTGGACATTGATGCAAAATGGATTGCAAGAATGATCGGCTTTGCTGTCAATGCGTGGATCAGCGTGCCATCTATTATGCTGCTTGCCACCAGTATTCTCTCCAACCAGGATGTAAGCCAGATGGAGTCTGCTAGAATTGACGGAGCGAGCGCATTTCAGCAGTTCCGCTATATCACACTGCCCTTTGTGCTGTTTTCCACGACTTCTGTTCTGATTGGACAGTTTATTGGAAACTTTAATAATTTTGGTATCTTTTTCTTCCTGCGTGGCGGGCTGTATCTGGACGGCTATTTCCTTGCCAGCGATACCGATCTGTTGATCAACTGGCTTTACAATCTTTCAATCAATAACAATTACTATAACATAGGCGCGACAATCAGTTTGGTGATCTTTATGATCACTTCCATGCTCTCACTGTTGATTTATACCAGAAGTTCATCCTACAGAGAGGAGGATACTTTCCGATGAAAAGTATAAAAAAGATGCGTATTTTTGACTCCATTATAACGCATATCATATTAATTGCGGTGGCGTTTATATTTTTCTTTCCCTGTTTGTGGTTGATCCTTGCTTCTTTTAGCAAGTCCGGTTCCATCTATTCATTTCAGGGGTTTTTTCCAAGCGAATACAGTCTGGATACCTTTCGCAGTCTGTTTACAGACACAGCGATGTACAACTATCCAAAATGGTTTTGCAATACGTTGTTTATCGCAGTTATGAGTTGCGTGACTGGAAGCTTTCTTTTGCTGCTGACAGCCTACACCATGTCGCGTTTTCAGTTTAAAGGAAGAAAAGCGATGATGAAGACAACGCTCGTGCTTGGAATGTTTCCTTCTTTTATGGGAATGATTGCAGTCTATATTATCATGACGCAGTTTGGGCTAATCAACAATATGTGGGGACTGATTTTGATTTACAGCGCCAATGCGCCGATGGGATATTTGACACAGAAGGGATTTTTTGACAGTATTCCGTACTCGATTGATGAGGCAGCAAGGATAGACGGAGCTACCAATTTTCAGGTATTTTTGAAGATTAATCTGCCGCTTTCTCTGCCAATTATTGTGTATACGGCACTGACAAGCTTTACATTTCCGTGGAGCGACTTTATTCTGCCAAAACTTTTGCTTAAGGAAAAGGATCTCTACACAGTGGCTGTAGGTCTGATGAGTCTGGGAGATACGGAGTTTTCTCGATTTGCAGCAGGTTCTGTCTTTATTGCAGTGCCGATTGTTATCTTATATTTCTGTCTGATGAAATTTTTGATCAATGGAATGACGGCAGGCGCTGTGAAGGGGTAAAGGATAGTAACTGAATTATTATTTTTATAATAAGAGCATCATAGGATTAGTGCTGTTTTCAGTACCAATCCTATGATTTTGAATATAATGATACTTATTGTCTGTTGACTAATTGTATTCACGCCATTATACTAAATATAATGGGGTGAAAATATGGATATTATTCGTGTCTTTTCGATGAACTTGAAAAAATATAGAACTGAAATTGGATTGTCACAAGAAGCCTTTGCAGACAAAGCAGGACTTCATCGAACATATATTAGTGCTATTGAGTGTGGAAAAAGGAGCATTGCATTAGACAATGTTCAGAAAATAGCAGATACACTTGAAATAGACACATATTTGTTATTTATAGATGGTAATTCTAAAAATGTTAAAGAGGTGGACTGAATGAAAATATATCAATTGCCAATTGACAAAATTATTTTTCAATTAGGATATGCATCTTCTGATAATCTCTTTATGTATAACCAGTTGGATAGTGTTCCCCTATCTTTGCATATGAAAAGAACGTTAAAGAAAATACGCCCATATGCTGTTTATATTCTTGACAATACGCCATTTGTGTTATTTTTTGATAAAATTATAAATGATGATATTTCATTTAAAGAGGTTAGTAGACGGGTTTGGAATGCACAAATTCCTATAGCTATTTTTTGTGATGAAAGCACAGTGAAAATATTTAATGGGTTATCATTGGATCTAACAAATTATACTCTAAAGCATATTGAAAC
>OFGC01002178.1_pt1 | contig 10624 bp, 4 predicted proteins | sample 1521691 | NCBI WGS metagenome assembly OFGC01 (sample SAMEA3504121, study PRJEB24116) | mouse gut metagenome | biome: mouse gut; feature: mouse-associated habitat; material: faeces | place: Denmark | collected 2011
CTGAATCCCGACATCAAGACCGTTGCCGACCTGAAGGGCAAGTCCGTCTCCGTGGGTGACCAGGGCTCCGGCGTGTACTTCAACGCCGTTGATGTGCTGGCCGCCTATGACCTGGACGTTGAGAAGGACATCAAGCCCCAGTACCTGTCCTTCGGAGACTCCGCCGAGAACCTGCAGGACGGCAAGATCGACGCCGCCTTCGTGGTCGCCGGCGCTCCCACCACCGCTGTTACCACTCTGGCCGCCTCCAACGACGTGTATCTGGTCAGCCTGGACGACGAGCACATTGAGAAGCTCATCGCCTCCTCCCCCTACTACAGCAAGAATGTCATCTCCAAGGACGCCTACAACACTCCCGAGGATGTGACCACCGTGGCTGTGGGCGCTGTTGTCATCGCCCGCAATGACGTGTCCGATGCCGACGTGTACAACTTCCTGTACGGCGTGTTTGAGAACATCGACCCCCTGGGCCACGACAAGGCCAAGGAGCTGAGCCTGGAGTTCGCCGCTTCCTACGGTGCGGTTCCCTATCATCCCGGCGCTGTGAAGTTCTTCGCCGAGCAGGGCATCACGGTCACCGGCAAGTAATTGAATTAAATTATGAGCACGGCCCGGCGGCTGCGGCGGTCTGGTACTGCCGCAGCCGTCCTTGGCCTGCGCAGGACACAAGCCCGCATCCCAGCGTAACAGTCAGGATGGGGGCTTGTGTGTTCCGCAGGCCATCTGCAACAAACCAAAACGTGTGGGAGGAAAGGAGAACTCGTATGGACCCAAAAGAAAAACGCAATCTGGAGCCTGAGCTGAACCAAGACACCAGTACAGGCACCGCGGCGGATGTGGAAGAGGTCATGAAAAAATTTGACCGGGAATCCAACACCCGCGTGTGGGAGGGCAAGCCTAAGCTTATCATCAAGGGCCTGACCATTCTGTTTTCGATCTACTGCATCCTGGAGACCTTGTTCGGTACTTTTATGCCGGAGGAAAAGCTGAATATCTTCCTGGCCTGCATCCTGGTACTGGGCTACCTGAACTACCCCATGAAAAAGGGCATGGTCCGTGTCAACTACATGCCCTGGTATGACATTATTATCATGGTAGCGGGCGCGTTCCCCTTCATCTACTTCGCCTTGAACGCCAAGGACATCATCAAGCTGGCAACCAAAGTCACCAACAACCCGGTGATGGTCGCTCTTGCCATCATCGGCATCCTGGCCCTGATGGAGCTGTGCCGACGCTGCGTGGGTATCCCCATTCTGTGCGTGGTGGGCGTGCTGCTGGTGTACACCTTCTCCAATGTCCGGTTCGGTAAGGTCATCTATGACCTGTTCTACACCACCACCGGCCTGATGAACACCCCCATCAACGTCTGCTCCAAGTACATCGTAGTGTTCATCATCTTCGGCGCGTTCCTGGAGCGGACGGGCATCTCCAATTTCTTCATTGATCTGGCCAACTCCCTGGCGGGCAGCACCTCCGGCGGCCCCGCCAAGGTGGCCGTTATCTCCTCCGCCCTGTGCGGCATGGTGTCCGGCTCCTCCGTGGGCAACACCGTGACTACCGGCTCCATCACCATCCCCATGATGAAGAAGACCGGCTATAAGGGCGAGTTTGCCGGCGCTGTCGAGGCCGCGGCCTCCACCGGCGGACAGATTATGCCCCCCATCATGGGCGCTGCCGCCTTTCTGATGGCGGAGTATATGGGCATCCCCTACGGCGAGGTGGCGCTGAAGGCCGTCCTCCCCGCTGTGCTGTACTTTACGGGCATTTACATCGCCGTCCACCTGGAGGCCAAGAAGCTGGGCCTGAAGGGTATCCCCAGAGACCAGCTGCCCAAGCTGTCCAAGCTGCTCCCCCGCATTTACCTGCTGCTGCCCCTGATCATCCTGGTGGTGCTGGTGTCCACGAACCAGTTCACCATGCAGCTCTCCGCCACCATCGCCATCGGTATCACCATCGTGGTGGGCATCATCAACACGTTTGTGAACAAGGCCACCAACAACCCCGACACCACGGACAACCTGACCATTGCCAAGGCGCTGGACGCGCTGGAGGCCGGCGGTAAGGGCACCATCACCGTGGCGGTGGCCTGCTCCATGGCGGGCATCGTGGCCGGGTGCATCACCGTAACGGGCCTGGCCTCCAAGCTGGTCAGCGCGGTTGTGAACATCAGCCGCATGATCCCCAACGAGGCTCTGGCCATGTTCATCGCCCTGTTTCTCACCATGCTGTGCTGCATCGTGCTGGGTATGGGCGTACCCACCACGGCCAACTACTGCATCATGGCCTCCACTTGCGCCCCCATTCTGATTACTCTAGGCATCGGGAAGATTCCCGCCCACTTCTTTGTGTTCTATTTCGGCATCGTGGCGGACATCACGCCCCCCGTGGCCCTGGCGGCCTACGCCGGGTCCGCCATTGCGAAATCCAACCCCATGAAGACGGGCATCAACGCCACCAAGCTGGCCATTGCGGCCTTTATTGTGCCGTATATCTTTGCCTTCAACCCGGCCATGCTACTGGTGGACACCAATATCCTCCAGGTGGTCCAGATTGTTATCACCTCTCTGGTGGGCCTCTTCGGTGTGGCGGCCGCCCTGAACGGTACGCTGTTCCGGAAGATGAACCCTGTCCTGCGTCTGGTGCTGGCGGGAGGCGGATTGTGCATGATGTTCCCGGATACGCTCACCGATTTTGTGGGACTGGCCGTAGTAGCCGGCGTGTGCGTATTTGAGTATCTGTCCGCAAAAAAGCGCAAAACAGCTTAGCATCCTTACTCACAACATAATCCGGCACAAAGCCTCCGTTTTGTGCCGGATTTTTCCTGTTATCCCATTTTTATAGAAAAAATGCATCATCTTACAATATACATCTTCAGGAGATACTATGCAGCAAGGATATTGTTTGGACTGTCCGTCTATGCTACCATCTTTCTGTGCCTGGGCACAGAAAAAATAGATGGAGGTCAAAACAATGAAAAAATTTCTTGCGCTTCTGCTGGCGATGGTGATGGTCCTCGCCCTGGCCGCCTGCGGCGGAGGGGGCGATACGTCCGCGCCGAAGGAGGAGGATCCTCCCGCTCCCACCACGGATGTGCCGCCCGAGGAAGAACCAAAGGACGAAGAGCCGGAAGAGCCTGCGGAGCCTGAACCGCCTGCGGCAGACTTTCAGCAGGTAAGCGTTGGCGAAACAATTACATTGGATTTTGTTGAGCTTGTTATTGGCGAACCCAGCTACGGCGAACAGCTGAAGGAAAATACGAGCGTTTCCAAAGACAGCAAAGAGAATCTGTTTTATTTTCTCCCCGTGACCTTGGTCAACCTGGGCGGCGAGGCTGTCAGCCTTACAAACAGCACCATGGTCAAAATAACGTTTGACGATAAGTATTCCTACGAAGGGTATGCCCTCAACTTTGGTTCCGAGGTTCTTCCGATGGCGGATACCGAAACGTTTTTCTATGCCGAAGTACCCCCGCGTGTTTTGGAAAATTTTGAAAAAGTCGACATTCAATTTGGCTTTACCAATGGTTTTGAGGATTACGACTGGGAGGCCAATGACTACGAGAAGACGGTAGAAAGATTTGACAACCGGTATCAGCTCATTTCCGGCGGAGGTGCTGCTCCTGCGGCCGGCGGCGAGGCCGGATCCGCCGGTGGCGAAGCAGACGGAAGCGCTCCGGCGGCCGAGGGCATCTGGGCCGTCAAATACTATGTGGACGACTTCGATCAGCCTACCGATCAATGGTACATCACCACCAACAACTCCGTTGAAGGCAATTTCAGCAACAGTGCCACGACAAAGTCCCAGCTGAACGCGCAGATCGCGGTGGATAAGGACGAGGAGACCGGCGGGGATCGCGTTGCCATTTTCCTCTGGGAGTATGGCCGCACTATGGTCAAGAACTCCTCTGAGCAGACGGTGGACGAATACAATATTATCATGCGGACAGCGGACGGCTCCGACCACGATCTCACCGGCACTATGTACTGCGGCGGAGACAGGCTCTTTATTGATGACAGCTATGTCGGTGATGTCATCGCCGCCTTGAAGGAAAGCGGCACTGTCAGCTTCCGCATCGTGGATGCGAACAGGACCACCAGTACCTACCTGTTTTCCATCGAGACCTCTAACTTTGGCAGCGTCTACGACAGCAAGGCAAGCTGAGGCCGCTGTTAGACTTCTTGCGAAAACAGGTGAAGCGGTCAAAATTGCAGATGCCGGCAATCAAAGAAATGCGAAGCGCGAAACGGTTTCTGCGGTTGCGGCAGGGTTCAGAGAGGATACGAAACCTTTTTACAAGGCGGATAGCGTGTTCAGCAAAGCAATGTCATTAAGTTAAGGATGAAACGCCCTCTCAGTCTGGCCATAGGCCAGACAGCTCCCCCAAGGGGGGAGCCAGGAAGACAGTTCTATAGCCGCAAAACGCTCTTGCCGCGTGTGAATACAGGTTCCAAAATCCGTTCGTTATTCGAGCTGACTGAAAAAAAACGGGTTTACTATGCAGCCCGCATATTGTAACTTCCACGGATTTCCTCTACAATAAAAATGCTGAGCTTGCCGCCAGGGAAAGCCCTGGCTGCATGACAGCAGTCCCTGTCCCGGAAAAAATGTGTCGGGGGAGGTGTCGTGGCATTGCAGAGAACCGGCGCGGGGCATATCACCCTCAGGAAAGAGGGCGAATTGTTGAAAGGAGAACGATATGAAACCAAGAGTACAAAGATTGCTATCGCTGTTTCTGACGTTGGCGCTGGTGTTGAGCCTTGCGCCGCCCGCAGCCTGGGCGGCGGATGAGACCGGCACCGTCAAGACGGATGACAACGCCACACCCAACAGTTCTGAGTCTATTACGATCAGCGATACAACGCCTGATACGGCTCAGGCCGCTATTGAATTTACGCTTCCGGATGGCGCCAGTCTCTCCAGCCTCTCCAGCCTCAAGGCCGGCGATAGCGTGCTGGTAAGTGCCAAGGTCAAGAACGGCAATGCGGCAGACGGCTACAGCTTTACGTGGGAAGTCGTCTCCGGTTCCGCTGAAAAAGTTGAAGATGCGGGTAATAGTACGTCTGCGGATACGACTGCTCAGTGCTTTAAGTTCCCCAAAGCGGAAAGCGGCGAGATTAAAATTTCAGCAACGCCCACCGACGGCGCTGCGCCGGTCACAGGCACTATCCAGTATACCGTTACCGATAGTACCCAGACTAATCCCACCCCGCCTTCCCAGCCCGCAGACGAATACAAGGTGATCGTCTCCGAGACGGAGAACGGCTCCGCCGTGGATTCTATCACCCTCACCGACCCGGAAGCTACGACTAAGCGCCTGTACGCCCGCCTGGAGGGTGAGAACATACCGCCAACAGTTCGATTTGTTTGGACACACGATAAAAACTCAGACTACGTGGCCAGATTATTGTTCAGTGGAAGCGCAAATACGGTGGCCTGCCCGGAGGTTTATGGCAATAAAAATGGGACCGCTCATTTTAAGGTAAAGGCCGAGCTGAGAAAAGATGGGAAAGATACCACTCTGGCTGAAACCACCGTTGACATCAAAGTGAATGTGCCGACCTTTGATAAGGTCATCGGCGATTACGTCATCGACAAGGACGGCAAGCTGAAAGAGTATACAGGGACGGACACTGTCCTGACCATCCCGGAGGGTGTCGTGGAGCTGTGGCTGAGCATGCCCGAGAACATAACGAAAGTCACCCTCCCCAAAAGCCTCAAAACGTTCCGCGGCATCAGCAACTACTACGAGCTGCAGGAGCTGGTCTGCCTGGGCAGTCCTGAGCTGATAGGCGACTTCTCCGTGTGCCCGAAGCTAGAGAAGGTGGACTTCGGCTATACTGCTGACCCGCTGCAGTATAGTGACACGTTCTCCCAGTGTGACAGTCTGAGAGAAATCATCATCAGAGGCAAGGTGGAGAGGGTGGAGTATGATTGTATCTCCTCCATCGTCAAGAACGTTGCCATCTACTACACAGGCACCACCCAGGAGTGGCTGGCCGCGGAGAAGGAGGGTGCGTTCCCCGGCGTCATCGTCATCGGCGGCCCTCCCGCCCTGCCCGCCGGGACCACCCTGACCAAGTACAATTCCACCCTGACGGTCTATTGCAGCAACGGTACCGTCAAGAACGGCGCTGTGGTCTCCAACGAGCCCAACACGATCCCCGGCGGCACGGGCAGCACCCCTGACACGCCGACGCCCGGCGCCTCCTACACCATCACTTACAGCGCCGGTACAGGTACCGGGAGCATGGACTCCACCACCGTGGAGGCAGGCGAGCGGCTCATACTGCCCGCCTGCGGCTTCACCGCTCCCGCCGGACAGCAGTTCAAGGGATGGCGTGTGGGCAGCAGTTCCACTGTCTATCAGCCTTCGGATAGGGTGGCCATCACCGGCAATACCACCGTCACGGCTGTCTGGGATGACGGCGACTATGGCAATTACTACGTCTCCGTGCGCACGTCCAGACACGGCTCCGTCCTTCCGGATGTGGAATATGCCAACAGCGGCAGCCGCGTCACGCTGACCGTCACACCCGACCGGGGCTATGAGCTGGAGGAAATCAGCGTCACCAACAGCAGAACAGGCTCCGAGATTTCCGTCAGGGACTCCGGCAATGATACCTACCGCTTCACCATGCCAGATGACGATGTGAGGGTTGAGGCCTCCTTCCGGGAGGTCAGTAAGGACTACAGCATCACCGTGCGCACGCCCAGCCACGGCTCCGTCAGCTCCAATGCGGACTATGCCAGCAGCGGCAACCGGGTCACGCTGACCGTCACGCCCAGCCGGGGCTACGAGCTGGAGGACATTACCGTCACCAACAAAAAGACTGGCGACGTGATTTCCGTCAGCAGTTCCAGAAGCGACAAGTACCGCTTTACCATGCCAGCCGCCAATGTGACCGTTGAGGCCTTCTTCCGGGAAATCGCAGTTTCCGACCCCGTTGCCGTCAATCCTCCGGTTACTCCCGCTGTACCGAATACGCCCAACCTGCCCGCCGCCATCGTCTACGCGGATGTCCGGGTCACGGATTGGTACTATGACGGTGTGCAGTATATGGCCCAGCGCGGACTGATGAAGGGTACCTCCGCTACGGAGTTTGATTCCCACAGCAACACCACCCGCGCGATGGTCTGGACCATGCTGGCCCGTATGGCCGGACAGAGTACGGACGGCGGATCCAACTGGTACCAGAAAGGGATGGATTGGTGCATTGCCAGCGGCATTACCGACGGCAGCGACCCCAACGGCACGATCACCCGTGAGCAGCTGGCCACCATGCTCTGGCGCACCACAGGCAGTCCCGCGTCTTCCGCGCAGCTCAGCCAGTTCAGCGATTCCGGCAAGATCAACGCTTATGCGCAGGATGCTTTGAGATGGGCCACAGAACACGGCATTATGAATGGCAAGGGCGGCGGAATGCTCGACCCGCAGGGGTTGGCTACCCGCGCCGAGGTCGCGCAGATGTTTATGAACTATATGGTCAAAACAGGCGCATAAATTTGCTTTTTTCGTTCCTTTCTCAGGGGGAGAAGGTCTGTAATGGGCCTTCTCCCCTCAATTTTCGCATGAACAATCAGGACGGCGTCACGCCGTCTTTACCGATTCTCAACCGCTTCGACTATAGAGCGTGCAGAAAAAGTTTCAGTTGAAAAAATCCTCTCGCTGGCGTACAATAGGAATCAATTAGCAGGAGGGATTATACGGACCGGCGGGCTGCCGCCGGGGAGAGGAGATACGATGGAGTTTCAACTGAAGGACGGTATGCTTCTGGGGGCGGCTTCCGCGGCTACGCAGATCGAGGGCGGAGACGATAACAGCAACTGGTACGACTGGTACCGCAGAGGGTATGTCAAGGATGACAGCGATCCCTCCTGCGCCGTGGACCACTATGAGCGGTGGCGGGAGGATCTGGAGCTCATGAAGGATATGGGCATCCAGTGCTACCGCATGGGGGTGGAATGGAGCCGGGTGGAGCCTCGAGATGGGGTCTTTGATGAGAAGGCTATTGCCCACTATCGGGAGGAGATCCAGGCGCTGAAAGAGGCGGGGATCCCCGTGCTGCTGACCCTCCACCACTTCAACAACCCCCTGTGGCTGGAGGAGCGGGGCGGATTCGCTCAGAGGGACAACATTACCTGTTATCTGCGCTTCGTGCGGAAAATGGTGGAGAGCGTGGGGGATCTGGTCAGTGAGTATATTACGATCAATGAGCCCAACGTTTATGCTTATAATGGGTATCTGGAGGGGGTGTGGCCTCCGGGACGGAAGAGCTTTCTGGAAATGAGCCGGGTCATGACCAATATGGCGGCGGCTCACATTGAGGCGTACGGACTTATCCGGAAGACGCGGCTGCAGATGGGGTACAAGGATACGCGGGTGGGGGTGGCCAACCATCTGCGGGCGTTCGCGCCTAAGGACCCGAAAAATCCGCTTCAGCGGTTTTGGGCCGAGCGGGTGGAGGAGCTGTTTCAGGGGAGCCTCACCAAGGCCATGTGTACCGGGCGGACGGCGTTTCCTATCGGGAAGCATCCCAGCATCGTGCCGGGGGAGTTCTGCGATTTCCACGGGGTCAACTACTACACGCGGTCTACCGTCAGCGGTCCGGCGGACGGGGTGGCGGAAAACTGCCCGGTGAACGATCTGGGATGGGAGATCTATCCCGAGGGGATCGGGGAGGTCTGCCGGAAGGTATACGGCGTGTTGAAAAAGCCCATTTATATTACGGAAAACGGCACCTGCGACAACGGGGACCGGTTCAGAGCCAGGTATATCGCGGAGCATCTGCGGGTGCTTTGCGAGAGCGGGCTGCCGGTGGAGCGGTACTATCACTGGTGCTTCTGCGACAACTGGGAGTGGGTGGAGGGCACCTCCGCCCGGTTCGGGCTGGTGCATGTGGACTTTGAGACCCAGGCGCGGACGGTGAAGGACAGCGGGGCGTTTTATAAACGGGTCATTCAGGAGCGGGGCGTCAGCGAGGCGCTGTATGAGGCGTTCTGCGGCGGGGAGTATCCGAAAAACGGGGAGGATCAGGGCTGATGGAATGGTGGAAGGACGCGATCATCTACCAGATCTATCCCAGAAGCTTTCAGGACTCCAACGGGGACGGAATCGGGGATATCCCGGGCATCATCAGCAGGCTGGACCACTTGCAGCAGCTGGGGGTGGGGGCTATCTGGCTCAGTCCGGTGTATAAGTCCCCCAACGCGGACAACGGGTATGATATCAGCGATTACAGGGAGATCAATCCGGAGTACGGCACCATGGAGGACATGGAGCGGCTCATCAGCGAGGCGAAGAAGCGGGGCATCCGGATCATTATGGATCTGGTCATCAATCACACCTCTACGGAACACTACTGGTTCCGGCAGAGCCGGGACCGGACCAGTGAGTATGCCGACTACTATTACTGGCAGCACGGTATGGCGGACGGAGGTCTGCCGAACAATTGGACCGGGTTCTTTGGGGAGGATTGCTGGGAATTTGACGCGGAGAGGTGCGAGTATTATCTGCATCTGTTTGCGAAAAGTCAGGCGGACCTCAACTACCACAATCCGGCGGTGCTGGAGGAGGTGAAGGATATCCTCCGGTTCTGGCTGCGCAAGGGCGTGGCGGGGTTCCGGTGTGATGTTATCAACATCCTGTGGAAGGATAGTCTGGAGAATGGGAAGAAACGGCTGGCTCTTACGGGGAGCGAGCATTATCTGTCCCTGGAGGGGACCCATGAGATCCTGCGGCAGTTAAGGGAGGTACTGGACGAGTATGGGGCCATGACGGTGGGAGAGACTGTCTTTGTGTCGCCCCGGCAGGCCCGGGACCTGTGCGGCAGGGACCGGGGAGAGCTGAACATGGTGTTCTCCTTTGAACATATGGAGTGCGACCAGTATTTTATTAAATGGTTTAAGAGGAAATTCAGGCCTAAGGTGTTTTTCGAGTGCCTGGTGAAGTGGCAGAAGGAATTGGAGTGGAACGCGCTCTATCTGGAGAATCACGACCAGCCGCGGTCTATCCCCAGGTTCGGGAGCGAGGCGTACTGGAAGGAGAGCGGGAAGCTGCTGGCTACGCTATTGTTGACGCTGAAGGGGACGCCCTTTATTTATCAGGGGCAGGAGATCGGGATGGTAAATTTCGATTTTGACCGGATGCGGCAGCTTAACGATGTGGAGAGCAAGAATGTGGAGCGGGTGCTGCGGCGGTTCCATGTGCCTCAGCGGCTGCGGTGGAAGATCATCAGGCGGACCAGCCGGGACAACGCGCGGACGCCTTTTCAATGGAATGAGGAGAAGGGGGCCGGGTTTACTGACGGAAGGCCATGGCTGGGAATCAATAGAAACAGTGAGCAGATCAATCTGTCCAGACAGGAGAAGGACCCGGAGTCTATCTGGCAGTGGTATAAGGATCTTTCCCGCCTGCGGCGGGACAGCGCGGTCCTCCGGCAGGGGGAGTTCGTGCCTCTGGAGGTGGGGGAGCAGGTGTTTGCCTACCGAAGAGTTCTGGGGGATGAGGCGCTGACGGTGGTGCTGAATTTTAGCGAGAAGGAGGCTGTGGTTTCCCACAGGGGGGAGGTTATTCGCTCCAATGTGGGGAGAGAGAGGTTTGATGGAAGGATGGGGGCCTGGGAGG
>OFGC01002181.1_pt1 | contig 10616 bp, 10 predicted proteins | sample 1521691 | NCBI WGS metagenome assembly OFGC01 (sample SAMEA3504121, study PRJEB24116) | mouse gut metagenome | biome: mouse gut; feature: mouse-associated habitat; material: faeces | place: Denmark | collected 2011
TAATGCACTGGATTTTGATGATTTGATTGTCAAAACGGTTGAGCTTTTTAAAAGCTGTCCGGATGTGCTTGAAAATTATCAAAACCGATTTCAATATATTATGGTAGATGAATATCAGGACACGAATACGGCACAGTTTGAGTTTATCAGACTTTTGGCGTCAAAGAACCGCAATCTTTGTGTTGTGGGGGATGATGACCAGTCAATATATAAATTCAGAGGGGCAAATATCAGAAATATACTCGATTTTGAACAGGTGTATCCAGATGCAACTGTGATAAAGCTGGAACAAAATTACCGTTCTACACAAAATGTTCTGGATGCCGCAAACGCTGTGATAAGAAACAATATTTCTCGGAAAGACAAGTCCCTTTGGACAGATCATGGAGCTGGGAACCGGATTCATTTCAGATCGTTTGCCTATGCTTATGAAGAGGCCGAATATATAGCATCTGATATTCGGCGAAAAAAGAGGGAATTGGTGTGTGATTACGATCAATGTGCTGTGCTTTACAGGACAAATGCACAGTCACGCCTTCTTGAAGAGAGTTTTATTGCACTGAATATTCCTTATAATGTGGTTGGCGGCGTAAACTTTTATGCAAGAAAAGAGATAAAGGATATTTTGGCATATTTAAAGACGATTGATAATGGGAAAGATGATTTGGCAGTGAAGCGCATTATCAATGTGCCAAGACGTGGAATTGGTGCTTCTAGCATTACGAAGGTGCAGGATTATGCAGACCATATGGGAATTAGCTTTTATGAAGCGTTGCAGAATGTGGATGAGATTCCGGCTTTTACAAAAGGAAAAGGCGTTGATAAACTTAAGGATTTTGTGACAATGATACGCATGTTTCGGACAAAATTGCAGACATGTTCGCTGGAAGATTTAATAACAGATGTAATTGAAACGACAGGTTATGTGAAGCAGCTTCAAGAATCAGACGAGGAGGATGCAGATGACAGAATTCAGAATATTGATGAGCTTATCACAAAACTGGTAAGCTTCGAGATGGAACACGAGAGGCTTGGAGAAGAAATTACACTTTCCGGTTTTCTAGAGGAGGTGGCTCTGGTAGCGGATATTGATGGTGTGAACAAGGATGATAACAAGGTTCTTTTGATGACGCTACATAGTGCCAAGGGTCTTGAATTTTCACAGGTATATCTGGCAGGGCTTGAAGATGGTGTTTTTCCAAGTTATATGACAATCACATCTAATGATATAGAAGATCTTGAAGAGGAGCGCCGCCTTGCTTATGTTGGGATTACGAGGGCCAAGGAGGATCTGACAATTACTTATGCCAAGGCAAGAATGATTCGGGGAGAGACGCAGTACAACCCTGTGAGCCGTTTTGTGCAAGAAATACCACAAAAATTGCTTGACAATAAATTGCCAACCATAAAACGCTGGGATGAGGAGTCGTATGACACAGATTCTTATGAAAGAAGTGTCTTTCGAGCCAAACCATTTCAGACAGAAACAGGCAGAAATAGTGGAGGGAATTGGACGCAGGCGGCTTCGTATCTTGATGAATACAATAAAAAAACAGCAAAGCAAACTGCTGTAAATCGCGAGAAACAAATGGACACTGTTTTTGATAAGCAAAAGAATATAGGGCAGCCGTCCGCGCCGGCAAAGCAGCAGGTAAAACGGACGACGCAGCAACCCCAGGCAAATTCAGCAGTTAAAAAAGATTTTTCGGAGATTCTTGCATCAAAACCCAAGGCGGTTGTTAAGAAGAAAGAGACACCTGACCAGAATAAACCATATATTGCGAAATCTTTAGATGGACTTACCAAAGGGATGCCATCTACTGCCCCAGGAACTCTAGGATATGATACGGGAGACAGAGTTCGTCATATTAAATATGGAGACGGCACTGTGCTCAATATTGTGCAGGATACAAGAGATTTCAAGGTGACAGTGAATTTTGACGGATATGGGAATAAGATTATGTATGCGGCGTTTGCAAAGCTGAAAAAGATTTGAGAAAAAGATTGAAAACCCATGCGAATGTACTGATTTTTCAATCAGCATATTTGAGTTAGTGCTTCAAATATGTTTTGACCGCAGGAAACGGCTCTGACATGGAGGATTACTATGGAACAACTTTGTGTGAATGGCAAGGACTATACAATATTAAAAATATTGGGAAAAGGAAAGGGTGGATATTCGTATCTGGCAACGATTGATGATAAAAAAGTGGTTTTGAAGCAAATTCATCATGAACCATGTTCGTATTATCAATTTGGAAATAAGATTGAAGCAGAGCAAAACGATTATCACAGGCTGAAAAATATTGGAATTGCGATGCCAAAAATGATAGAGATTGATGTGAAAGAGGAACGGATTGTAAAGGAATATATTGATGGAAAGACAGCATACGAAATGGTATTAAACGATGAATTGCCGCCAGACTGTATTGAACAAGTGAAACATATGTGCAGTCTGTTGTATCCAGCCAATACGAATATTGATTATTTTCCGACGAATTTCGTTTTGCAGGATAAAATATTGTACTATATTGATTATGAGTGCAATGATTATATGGAGGAGTGGAATTTTGAAAATTGGGGGATTAAATACTGGTCTAAAACCCCAGAGTTTCTCCAATACGTATCAGAACATGAAAGAACCTGTTTCTAAAGGGTTGAATTACAAAAAGTGAAAGGATTACATACATGGAGGTACATATGAAAACAAAACATTGCCGAGTTTTATGGCTGTTGCTGTTTGCTTTGCTAATGTGTCAGGGATGCAGCGCAGACTTTCAGGGGAGCAACAGCGCCAGTGTACAAAAAGAGAGCACATCACAACCTTATATTGACAGTTCCAATGAGATTTTGTCTGCTATTTTGCCGTATTCAGGTAAGCCATATGTTGAACTGAATGGGAATCAACCTGTTTTTACGGAAAAAGAAAAAAAGGATAAGACTGCTTTTGAAAACTATAGTGAATTGGATGAACTTGAACGGTGTGGTGTGGCATATGCCAATATCTGCAAAGAGCTTATGCCAACAGAGGAGCGCGGCGCGATAGGACATATCAAGCCTTCGGGCTGGCATCTGATAAAATATGATATAGTGGATGGAAAATATTTATATAACAGATGTCATTTAATTGGTTTTCAGCTTGCAGGGGAAAATGCAAATAACAAAAATCTGATTACGGGGACACGATATTTGAATGTTACAGGGATGCTTCCGTTTGAAAATGATGTGGCAGACTATGTGAAATCTACAGGAAATCATGTTCTTTATCGTGTAACGCCTATTTTTAATGGTGACGAGTTGGTGGCAAGAGGTGTTCAGATGGAAGCATATTCTGTTGAAGATGGTGGAGAAGGAATTTGTTTTCATGTATTTGTGTATAACAATCAGCCTGGAGTAGAGATTGATTACGCAACCGGTGAAAGCTGGCTTTCTACTGAAAAGAAAGATGCCCAAAGCGCAACATCAGGAGAAACGGAGGAAGCACAGAAGTATATTGTGAATAAAAATACCAAAAAGTTCCATTTGCCAGACTGTGCAAGCGCTACGGATACAAAGGCACAAAACAGAAAAGAAGTGACTAGTACCAAAGAAGAGATGATTGCAGACGGATATGAACCTTGTCAACGATGCAACCCGTGAGAAAGTTAAAATAGGAGTGTAGATTGAAAAATCATGCAGATGCACTCATTTTTTAATCGGCAGTTTGAGATTTCCACCATGTTTCGTCGCAGTAAACTGTTCTGACATGGAGGATTCGTATGAAGACAGTAGCATATCATAATTTGGGATGTAAAGTAAATGCGTATGAGATGGATGCCATGCTGCAAGCGCTCAGGGACAGTGGATATCAGATTGTACCATTTGAGCAAAAAGCAGATATCTATCTGGTCAACACTTGTACCGTGACGAATATTGCGGACAGAAAGAGCAGGCAGATGCTTCACAAGGCAAAAAAAACAAACCCAGAAGGAATTGTTGTTGCAGTAGGATGCTATGTACAGTCTGACAAACAGACAGTGGAGGCAGACAGCGCCGTGGATCTTCTGATTGGAAATAACAGGAAAAAAGATCTGGTTGCAATCTTAGAGAATTATTTTGATGGTGTAACACAAGAGAATGTGATTGATATCAATCATACTTTGGAATATGAGGAGCTTAAGATTGCATCCACACAGGAGCATACAAGGGCATATATTAAAATACAGGATGGCTGCAACCAGTTTTGTACGTATTGTATGATACCCTATGCAAGAGGACGGGTCAGAAGCCGCAGTCAGGCTGCGGTCCTAGAGGAGATTGAAGGGCTGGTTTCAGCCGGTTACAAGGAGTTTGTACTGACAGGAATCCATATTAGTTCGTATGGGATGGATTGGAAAGCGCAAGAAGGAAGTCTGTTGGAATTGTTGCGTCAGATTGATTGCATTGAGGGCGTTGCACGAATCCGTCTTGGCTCACTCGAACCGCGAATTATCACAGAAGCATTTGTGAAAGGATTATCAGAACTGAAACATTTATGCCCGCACTTTCATTTATCACTCCAAAGCGGCTGTGCAGCAGTGCTCAAACGTATGAACCGCCACTATACCCCAGAAGAATATCTTTCTAGTGTAACGCTTTTGCGGGCAGCATTTGAGCATCCGGCAATCACTACAGATATTATTACAGGGTTTCCAGGAGAGACGCCAGAGGAGTTTGCAGAGACAGAAGCGTTTGCGAGAACAGTGAAATTCTATGAGATGCATATTTTTAAATATTCCAGAAGAAAAGGTACGCCTGCCGCTGCCATGAAAGACCAGATTTCCGAAGATATCAAGGCATTACGCAGTAACGAGCTTTTACAATTGGAAAAAGAAATGTCCCAGAAATACAGGGAAGCATTTTTACATAAAACTGTAGAGGTATTATTTGAAGAAAAAAAAGTGGTGGAAGGGAGAAACTGTCAGATTGGATATACCAAAGAATATATTAGGGCAGCATTTGAAACTAATGAAAATCTTTCCGGTCAGGTGCATTCAGGAAAACTGACAAAGCTCTCAGATTCGGATATTTTGCTGTTTAAACCGTAAATACATTGAATTTTATGGTAAAATGGAGTAAGATAAGAACTAATGAAGTAATTTAAGGGGTGCAGTTATGCAGGATTTGGGGAATACACAATTTTTCAGGGTAGAAACAGACAATACAAGTGTGAAGGAAATTCTTTCGGAGGTATATCAGGCATTAACAGAAAAGGGTTATAATCCTGTCAATCAGATTGTGGGGTATATTATGTCAGGTGATCCCACTTATATTACCAGTTATAAAAATGCAAGAAGTCTTATTATGAGAGTGGAAAGAGACGAATTGGTAGAAGAAATGCTGGCAGAATACATTAAAAACAATCATTGGGAATAAGCAGAACGGAAAATATTTAGTTATGAGAATTATGGGTTTGGATTTCGGAGCAAAAACAGTAGGGGTGGCGATCAGCGATCCTCTGTTTATTACTGCTCAGGGAATAGAGATTATCAGAAGAAAAGAAGAAAATAAGCTGCGCCGTACATTGGCCAGAATAGAAGAACTGATAGAGGAATATCAGGTTGAAGAAATTGTTCTTGGCCTGCCAAAAAATATGAATGATACTTTAGGACCCAGGGCGGAGCTTACGCTGGAATTTAAGGACAAGTTAGAGCATCGTACCGGGCTTTTGGTACATATGTGGGATGAGAGGCTTACTACTGTGGCGGCAGACAAGGTCATGATGGAAGCCGGAGTACGAAGGGAAAACCGTAAGGAATATGTTGATCAGATTGCGGCAGTATTTATTTTACAGGGATTTTTGGATTTAAGAAGCAGGAAGCAAGGAGAAGATTGATTGGAAAAGATTAAATTTACACTAGATACGCAGGAGAGTGTGGAATTTTATGTTTTAGAGCAGACCAGACTTAGCGGCAATCAGTATATTTTGGTGACGGATGCCGAAGAAGGAGACGGAGATGCTCTTATTTTAAAGGAAATTTCGCTTAAAAGTGCAGATGAAAAAATTTATGAAATTGTAGAAGAGGATACGGAATTATCTGCAGTTGCGGCAGTATTTGAAACTTTGCTTGAGGACATCAGGCTTATGTAAATATAATATTCAGTTACTGTGCGGGTTTTAGTGAAACTGGCGCGGTTGCTTTGTGTATATCACGAAGCAATCGATTTTCATGCGTGAAAAAGCGCCGCGAAGCGGTGCATAAATGTTAAATACAATGGTGCGGAAGATAAATAATAAGAACAGTGAATTTCATAGCAGGCCATTAAATAAAACTCTCTACAGATACTGGAAAGAATGTGGAGGAAAATTGATTGAAAAAAAATGAACAGAAAAGCACTTCGGGGTTAAAGATCATTCCCCTTGGAGGCCTTGAACAGATTGGCATGAATATTACTGCCTTTGAATACGAGGATAGTATTGTTGTGGTGGATTGCGGTCTTTCATTTCCGGAAGATGATATGCTTGGAATAGATTTGGTTATTCCGGATGTAATTTATTTAAAAAATAATATTGAAAAGGTCAAAGGGTTTATTATTACTCACGGGCATGAAGACCATATTGGAGCACTTCCTTATATACTTCGAGATATTAATGTACCTATTTATGCGACTAAACTGACAATGGGGATTATAGAAAATAAACTAAAAGAGCATAATCTTACAGGCAATACGAAGCGTAAAGTGGTAAAATTTGGGCAGTCTATTAATTTAGGACAGTTCCGAATTGAATTTATTAAGACCAATCACAGCATTGTAGATGCAGCAGCACTTGCTATTTATTCTCCTGCGGGTATTGTGGTGCATACGGGAGACTTTAAGGTGGATTATACACCTGTATTTGGAGATGCAATTGATTTACAGAGGTTTGCTGAAATTGGTAAAAAGGGTGTACTGGCGCTGATGTGTGATTCCACAAATGCGGAAAGACCTGGATTTACGCCGTCAGAACGTACAGTAGGCAGAACTTTTGATACACTTTTTGAGGAGCATAAAAACACCCGAATTATTGTTGCAACCTTTGCTTCCAATGTGGACAGGGTGCAGCAGATCATAAACTCTGCTGATAAATTTGGACGTAAAGTAGTGGTGGAAGGCCGCAGCATGGTGAATATTATCGAAACAGCCACGAATTTAGGCTATTTGAACATTCCCGATAATACATTGATTAATATAGAACAGTTAAAAAATTATCCTGATGAGAAGACAGTTATTATTACTACCGGAAGCCAGGGAGAAAGTATGGCGGCTTTAAGCCGCATGGCGGAAGACAATCACCGGAAAATTTCCATTGGACCAAGTGATACGGTTATTTTTTCCTCTCATCCTATCCCTGGTAATGAGAAGGCTGTAACAAATGTAATTAATGAACTGCTTCTTAAGGGGGCAGATGTTATTTTCCAGGATGTGCATGTTTCCGGACATGCCTGTCAGGAAGAGATCAAGCTTATTTATACATTGGTGCATCCCCAATATGCAATCCCTGTACATGGGGAATTTAAGCATTTGAAAGCACAGGCAAAGATTGCAAAGGATTTGGGGATAGCTAAGGAAAATATCTTTATTTTAAGGTCGGGAGATGTACTGGAGCTGACGGAAGAAAAAGCGCAGATTACCGGAAAAGTTCCGGTAGGCGATATTCTGGTAGACGGACTTGGTGTAGGAGATGTTGGAAATATTGTATTAAGAGACAGGCAGCATCTTGCGGAAGATGGAATTTTAATTGTGGTGCTTGGCCTTGACGGAGCTACGGACGAATTGGTAAGCGGTCCTGACATTGTATCAAGGGGATTTGTGTATGTCAGGGAATCGGACGAGCTTATGGATGAAGCCAGAATTGTAGTAAATGATGCAGTGGAAAGCTGCCTGAGCCGGGGAATTGCCGATTGGGGAAAATTAAAAAGTTCCATCAAAGATTCTCTTGGGGAATATGTTTGGAAAAAAACAAAACGCCGTCCTATGATCCTGCCTATCATAATGGAGATATAAGGAGATAAGTACTCATGATGGAGAGTCAAATGAAAGATGCGTTAGATAATTTTGTAAAAGAAATGAAAGAGACAGAAGTATGTAAAAGATACTATTATCAATTAGGGAAAATTAAAAAAAATCCTGAATTATTTAAAAAGGTAAATGAATACCGGCAGAAAAATTACGAAATACAAAATACTTGTCAGGAAAGCGAATTATTTGAAAAAATGGATGCTTTTGAGAGGGAATATGAAAAATTTCGTGACAATCCGATTGTTGATGATTTTCTTCGCGCAGAACTTGCTTTGTGCAGAATGATACAGGAAATCAATATATTTATTACGGATGAAATCGGTTTTGAATAGGCAGCTTTTGAAAGGGCATGGTTAGTTCTATGAATGTAAAATATTTAATAGTTACCGTAGTGGAAACAATAGTTAAAGTAGTGATTATTGCTGCTGTTATTGTATTTGTTATGCGTGGGGCTGCGAAAGCCTATGACTTTGGCTATCGGGTATTTGCAGATACGCCGGTATCCGTTTCAGGAGGCCGTACCATAACCGTAGGAGTTGCAGAAGATGCATCCATAAAGGACATTGCTGAAATGTTGGTGGAAAAGGGACTGATAGAAGATGCCAATTTGTTTGTAGTGCAGGAGTTGCTTTCAGCACATCATGGAGATATTCTTCCTGGAATTTATGATTTGAGCACGGATATGACAGCACAGCAGATGTTGGAGATTATGTCTACTCCTACGGAGAAAGAAACCGGATCAAATGCTGACTCTTCGAAAGAACAGGAAAGCGGTATAGAAGAAAACACCGGAGAAGACAGCACAGACGAGGGGGCTGAAAATCCGGATGGTGAAGCGGCTGAATAAAATATAAGGAAAGAAAAATTGTGATTACGGAAGAAAGAATCAGTACATTTATTAGTTCTTTTGATACAGGAAATACATCTTTTTTAAATGAGCTGGAAGAATTTGCAATTAAAACCAATGTGCCTGTAATCAGGCCTCAGATGCAGAATCTGTTAAAGCTGCTTCTTGCAATGAAGCAGCCTGAACGAATTCTTGAGGTTGGGACGGCCATTGGTTTTTCCGCATTATTGATGAGTGAATATGGTGCGCCTGATTGCAAAATTACCACCATTGAAAAATATGAAAAAAGGATTCCTTTAGCAAGAGAAAATTTTAAAAAGGCAGGAAAAGAAGACCAAATTCTTTTGTTAGAGGGTGATGCTGCCGATATTTTAAAGAAGCTGGAGCCTCCTTTTGATTTTATTTTTATGGATGCGGCAAAAGGCCAGTACATCCATTTTTTGCCTGATATTTTAAGCTTAATGCCAAAAGGTGGAATTTTGGTATCCGATAATGTGCTGCAGGATGGTGATGTTATGGAATCCCGTTTTGCAGTGACCAGAAGAGACCGTACGATTCACAGCAGAATGAGGGATTACCTCTATGAATTAAAGCAGAATAAGCAGTTATGTACGGATATTCTTCCTGTAGGAGACGGGGTAACTATAAGTGTGAAGTTATAATGGAGAGAGCAATGAGAAAACCTGAGCTATTAATACCTGCCAGTTCGCTGGAGGTTTTAAAAACAGCAGTGCTGTTTGGAGCAGATGCAGTATATATTGGTGGAGAAGCTTTTGGACTTCGCGCAAAAGCAAAGAACTTTTCTGGTGAAGAAATGAAACAGGGAATTGCCTTTGCCCATGCCCATGGCGTGAGAGTGCATGTAACAGCAAATATTCTGGCCCACAATAGTGACTTAGATGGTGCGGAAGCATATTTTCATGAGCTAAAAGAAATGAAGCCGGATGCGCTGATTATAGCAGATCCCGGAATGTTTATGCTGGCCAGAAAGATTTGTCCGGAAATTGAAATTCATGTTTCCACCCAAGCGAACAATACAAACTATATGACTTATTTATTCTGGCATGACTTGGGAGCAAAAAGAGTTGTTTCCGCAAGGGAACTTTCTTTGGATGAGATCAAAGAAATCCGCAGAAGGATTCCTGAAGATATGGAAATAGAAAGCTTTATTCATGGGGCAATGTGCATTTCCTATTCAGGAAGATGCCTTCTTAGCAACTACTTTACAGGAAGAGATGCAAATCAGGGTGCCTGCACACATCCCTGTCGTTGGAAATATGCGGTAATGGAGGAAAGCCGTCCGGGAGAATATCTGCCGGTGTACGAAAATGAAAGGGGAACCTATATTTTTAATTCCAAGGATTTATGTATGATAGAACATATTCCGGAAATGATAGATGCAGGAATTGACAGTTTTAAGATAGAAGGAAGAATGAAGACGGCATTGTATGTGGCGGCAGTTGCCAGAACATACCGAAAAGCAATTGATGATTATTTCATGTCGGAAGAAAAGTATCGGGCGAACATGGACTGGTACAAATCAGAAATTTCCAAATGCACTTACCGCCAGTTTACCACTGGATTTTATTTTGGAAAACCTGATGAAAATACACAGATTTATGATAGCAATACCTATGTGAATGAATACGTTTATCTTGGCATGATTGAATCGGTATCTGGCGACGGGAAGGTAAAAATAGAACAGAAAAATAAATTCAGCGTGGGTGACCATATAGAAATTATGAAGCCG
>OFGC01002192.1_pt1 | contig 10569 bp, 8 predicted proteins | sample 1521691 | NCBI WGS metagenome assembly OFGC01 (sample SAMEA3504121, study PRJEB24116) | mouse gut metagenome | biome: mouse gut; feature: mouse-associated habitat; material: faeces | place: Denmark | collected 2011
AAGAGCAATATAAAAAATAAAAATAAAAAAAACTTGACATAATCTCTAAAATTAATTATAATGAAAAAGCGTGTAAAAAATCATGGTTTTTGCACGTTTCGTTCAGGTTGAAATACTTACAAGCGACCACAGACCATAATAGAACGCAGAAGTATGAAGTGATGAAAGAGGTGAAAAGAAATGCCTACATTTAACCAGTTAGTGAGAAAGGGAAGACAGGTGACGGAAAAGAAATCTACTGCACCAGCTCTTCAAAAGGGATTTAACTCTTTACAGAAAAGAGCAACAAATACTTCTTCTCCTCAAAAGAGAGGTGTTTGTACAACAGTGAAAGTAACAACTCCTAAGAAACCTAATTCGGCTCTTAGAAAGATTGCCAGAGTACGTCTTTCCAATGGTATTGAAGTAACAAGCTATATCCCAGGTGAAGGACATAACCTTCAAGAGCATAGTGTGGTTCTCATTCGTGGAGGAAGAGTAAAAGACTTACCAGGTACGAGATATCATATTATCAGAGGTACATTGGATACAGCAGGTGTTGCAAACAGACGTCAGGCTCGTTCCAAATATGGTGCAAAAAGACCAAAAGACGCGAAGAAGAAATAAAGCGGTAGGATTTTCATAATTAGGCTGGATAAAGGCTTATCGTGTTAAATAAGTGAGAGCTTAGAATGCCGGAATGCGAAAATATGGTTCCTGAAGGTTGCAGGATAATATAGAAGTAATACCGTGCATGAACACAATTAATTATGTGAGTACCAATGAATTAATCAGAGCAATAATGGAAGAAAATGTATAAAAAATCCGTTATTGGACTATAATTAAGGAGGGAAGTAACGTGCCACGTAAAGGACATACTCAAAAGAGAGATGTATTAGCAGATCCATTATACAATAATAAGGTAGTTACAAAGCTCATCAATAATATTATGTTAGATGGCAAAAAAGGTGTAGCACAAAAAATTGTATATGGTGCATTTGAAAGAGTTGCGGAAAAGACACAAAAGGATGCGCTGGAAGTATTTGAAGAAGCTATGAACAATATTATGCCTGTATTAGAAGTAAAGGCAAGACGTATTGGCGGTGCGACTTATCAAGTACCAATCGATGTAAAACCTGAGAGAAGACAAGCATTAGCGCTTCGTTGGCTCACTATTTTTTCTCGTAAAAGAGGAGAAAAGACGATGGAAGAGAGATTGGCAAACGAGATTTTAGATGCATCAAATAATACAGGAGCATCTGTAAAAAGAAAAGAAGATATGCACAAAATGGCAGAAGCGAACAAAGCGTTTGCTCATTACCGTTTCTAGTGTTATCATATTGCCGAGCAGCAAAAATAGCTGCTTGGTTATTTGAATAAGGAGGAAAATCCCTTGGCTGGAAGAGAATACCCGTTAGAAAGAACAAGAAACATTGGTATTATGGCTCATATTGATGCTGGTAAAACTACATTGACAGAGCGTATTTTATATTATACTGGTGTTAATTACAAGATAGGTGATACTCATGAGGGAACTGCTACTATGGACTGGATGGAGCAGGAACAAGAAAGAGGTATCACGATTACTTCAGCCGCTACTACATGTCATTGGACTTTACAAGAAAATTGTAAAGCGAAACCGGATGCATTAGAACATCGTATCAATATCATTGATACACCGGGACACGTTGACTTTACAGTAGAGGTTGAACGTTCTCTCCGTGTACTTGATGGCGCAGTTGGTGTATTTTGCGCAAAGGGCGGTGTAGAACCTCAGTCTGAAAATGTATGGCGTCAGGCTGATACCTATAATGTACCGAGAATGGCATTTATCAATAAGATGGACATCTTAGGTGCTAATTTTTATGGTGCAGTAGAACAGATTAAAACTAGATTAGGTAAAAATGCGATTCCTGTGCAGATACCGATTGGTAAAGAAGATAGTTTTAAGGGAATTGTAGATTTATTTGAAATGAAAGCCTATATCTATAATGATGAAAAAGGCGAAAGTATTGATATCATTGATATTCCAGAAGAAGTGAAAGATGATGCAGAATTGTATCATACTGAATTGGTAGAAAAAATCTGTGAATTAGATGATGATTTGATGATGATTTATTTAGAAGGAGAAGAACCTTCTATAGAAGATATGAAAAAAGTTCTGAGAAAGGCTACTTGTGAATGTACCGCTATTCCTGTTTGCTGTGGTACAGCTTACCGCAATAAGGGCGTTCAGAAACTTTTAGATGCGATTCTAGAATATATGCCAGCTCCTACTGATATCCCAGCGATTAAAGGTGTGGATTTAGATGGAAATGAAGTGGAAAGACATTCTTCTGATGAAGAACCTTTTTCCGCATTGGCATTTAAGATTATGACTGACCCATTTGTTGGTAAATTAGGATTTTTCCGTGTATATTCTGGAACAATGAATTCTGGCTCTTATGTATTGAATGCGACAAAGGGCAAGAAGGAACGTGTGGGTCGTATATTACAGATGCACGCGAATAAAAGACAAGAATTAGATAAAGTTTATTCTGGAGATATCGCAGCAGCAGTTGGATTTAAGTTCACTACTACTGGTGATACTATTTGTGATGATCAACATCCTGTAATTCTAGAGTCTATGGAATTCCCAGAACCAGTTATTGAATTGGCGATTGAACCTAAGACAAAGGCTGGACAGGGTAAGATGGGTGAAGCTTTAGCAAAACTTGCAGAAGAAGATCCTACTTTCCGCGCTCATACAAACCAAGAAACAGGACAGACGATTATCGCTGGAATGGGCGAGCTTCATTTGGAGATTATCGTAGACAGACTTTTACGTGAATTTAAAGTAGAAGCCAACGTAGGTGCTCCACAGGTTGCTTACAAAGAGGCTATTACTAAAATGGTAGAAGTGGATAGCAAATATGCAAAACAGTCTGGTGGTCGTGGACAATATGGACACTGTAAAGTACGTTTTGAGCCTATGGATGCCAACGGAGAAGAATTGTTTAAGTTTGACACTGAGGTTGTCGGTGGTGCGATTCCAAAAGAATATATCCCAGCAGTTGGAGAGGGTATTGAAGAAGCAACTCAGGCTGGTATTTTAGGCGGATATCCAGTAGTAGGTGTTCATGCGATTGTATATGATGGATCTTATCATGAAGTGGACTCCAGTGAAATGGCATTTCATATTGCTGGATCTATGGCATTTAAAGAAGCTATGCAAAAGGCAGGCGCAGTACTTTTAGAGCCTATCATGAAAGTAGAAGTGACAATGCCAGAAGAATATATGGGTGATGTTATCGGCGATTTGAATTCCCGTCGAGGACGTATTGAAGGTATGGACGATATTGGCGGTGGTAAAAAGATTCGTGCTTTTGTACCATTGGCAGAGATGTTTGGATATTCTACAGACCTTCGTTCTAAGACACAGGGACGTGGTAACTATTCTATGTTCTTTGAAAAATATGAACAAGTTCCTAAGTCCATTCAGGAGAAAGTGCTGAGTGCAAAGGAAAAATAATCTATGAATTATTTGGAAATAGGCTTGAAATATAAATAAAAATGAAATATAATGAAGTAAGCTTGTATCATGCGAAAGGGGTGTGCCCCTTAGCATAGTATATATTTATTGAAGGAGGACATTGTAAAATGGCTAAATCTAAGTTCGAGAGAACGAAACCACATTGTAATATTGGTACTATTGGTCACGTAGATCATGGTAAAACAACATTAACAGCAGCAATTACAAAAACATTGAATACTCGTTTAGGTACAGGTGAAGCTGTTGCTTTTGATATGATTGATAAAGCTCCAGAAGAGAGAGCAAGAGGTATCACGATTTCTACAGCTCACGTTGAGTACGAAACAGAAAAGAGACATTATGCACATGTTGACTGCCCAGGACATGCCGATTATGTAAAGAACATGATCACAGGTGCTGCTCAGATGGACGGCGCTATCCTTGTAGTTGCAGCTACTGATGGTGTTATGGCTCAGACAAAAGAACATATCTTACTTTCTCGTCAGGTAGGTGTGCCTTATATCGTAGTATTCATGAACAAATGTGATGCAGTAGATGATCCAGAGTTACTTGAATTAGTAGAAATGGAAATCAGAGAATTATTGAATGAATATAATTTCCCTGGAGATGACACCCCTGTTATTCAAGGTTCTGCATTAAAGGCTCTTGAAGATCCTAACAGTGAATGGGGAGATAAGATCCTTGAATTAATGAGCGCTGTTGATGAATGGGTTCCAGATCCTCAAAGAGATACAGATAAACCTTTCTTAATGCCTGTAGAAGACGTATTCTCTATCACAGGTCGTGGTACAGTTGCTACTGGTAGAGTAGAGCGTGGTACACTTCATGTATCTGATGAAATTGAAATCGTTGGTATTCAAGAAGAAGTTCGTAAAGTAGTTGTAACTGGTATTGAAATGTTCCGTAAGTTACTTGATGAAGCAAGAGCTGGAGATAATATCGGTGCATTACTTCGTGGTGTTCAAAGAAATGAAATCGAAAGAGGACAGGTTATTTGTAAACCAGGAACTATTACATGCCATAAGAAATTTACAGCTCAAGTATATGTATTGACAAAAGACGAAGGTGGTCGTCATACACCTTTCTTCAACAACTACAGACCACAGTTCTATTTCAGAACAACAGACGTAACAGGTGTTTGTAATTTACCAGAAGGCACAGAAATGTGTATGCCTGGAGATAACGTAGAAATGACAGTAGAATTGATTCACCCAATCGCTATGGAGCAAGGTTTAGGCTTCGCTATCCGTGAGGGTGGACATACCGTTGGATCTGGTAAGGTTGCTAAGATTATTGAGTAATCATTTTTAGAGCTAAATGATAAAAATAAATACCGCAATCCCTTGAGAAATCAAGGGGTTGCGGTTTCTTAATGTCTGAAAATAATAGCGAACAAAAGAAAAAGCCACTTGCCGGAATTTCATTGAAAATGGCTTGTGGCTCTAAAATGGCTCTATTTTTATTCGCTGTCACTCTGATTTTTCTTAAATTGTTGCTCCAAATGTTCATTTCGGAGTTTCATTCTTGTAGCAGTTGGAGCGCATGTAAGAACTATGTAAAGAGTGTAACAGCCTATATGAAAAGCAAAATGATTTGAAAGGGCAGAAATGGAAGAGTGAGAAGTCTTTGCAGCGATAAGATATGTGGGGCATTATGCTCCACATTTTTGTAGCAAATGGAAAATGGAAATGATATAATGTAATCGATACTATGAATTCGGGAGATGTTAATGTGATAGGAATATACGATTGCTTTGGGTATGGTTTGGGATATGAGGTATCTTTTGAGGAAAGATACAGATTGATTAAAAATGTTGGTTTTGATTGTGTAATGCTTTGGTGGAGTGATAAATTTGGTAGAGGGGATGGCTATGAAAAAGATGTGCAGTTTGCCAGAAATGCAGGATTGTATATAGAAAATATACATACGCCGGTTCATGAACAAAATTATTTATCATTAAATAATTTGGATGGAGAAAGTGTATTCCAAAATTATTTACAATGTGTAACTGATTGTATTCAATTTAGTATTCCAACTATGGTTATACATCTTCCAAGTGATGAGTATCCCATAGATAATTTAGGGTTGGAAAGATTAGGGATAGTTATTGGAGAAGCAGAAAAAAGTGATATACAGATTGCTTTTGAAAATTTATCTAATATTCAAAATTTGGATTTAGTATTAAGTTCCTTTCAGTCAAAAAATGTTGGTTATTGCTATGATAGTTGTCATCATATAAATTATGTGCCGAATGATGATTTACTGAAATTATATGGAGATCGTTTGATGGCATTACATTTACAAGATAATGGTGGAAAATATAATCAACATCAGTTGCCGCTTGATGGAAATATAGATTGGTTGACAGTTATGAGAAAAATATCGCTAACTGGATATAAAGGTGCTACATCATTAGAGCCAATGAATTGGGATTATGAAAATTTGTCAATTCAGCAGTTTTTAGAGTTGGCATATCAAAAAGCCAGAATAATTGATGATATGCGGACAATATAGATTCCTTTTGGAGAAGAAGATGCGTTAATAAAGGGAAAGCCGATATTTTGCCATTGGCTCTATTTTGGCTCTAAGATTTTCCAGAACAGTAAGGCTGTAGATCTAAATTGTATTTTCGGGGAGTGAGAAAACATGGATAGTATACAGGATAATGTGGAAGAACAGATAATAAGGAAAATAAAGATTGATTATACGGCTCCCTTGGAATACATTGATAAGCATTCCAAGGAAGAATATGTTGGTCCGGATAAACTGGTGTCGCCTGAGCAGCGAGCCAAAATGGACGAGCTGAAAGAGAGGGCACAAAATGCTGTAGAGCAGATCAAGAATATGATGGCACTTTGCGAAAAACGCTTTCATCTGAAAAGATTGAGCGGTGTGAAGTGGCTAGATGGAAGTAATAAGAAGACAAAACAGTATTTGTGGGGGCAGCTTAAAAATCCCGATCATATGGATAGCCCAATTTCGATCTCCATATTTGTTGATAAAAATTCTGAGACTTTACAGCCAAGGTATCGAATCAGTCTAGAGATAATGAATAAGGATGCGAACACGGCAATCATGAAACAGTATCATAGCTATCTTGATATGGAGCCAGATGTTTGGCATGGACTTACTTATTGCAATGGAAGCAATGTAAAAGTTTTAAATGAGAGCCATAATATGATAAAGGCTCAGATTGAAACAGGTGTTTACGACAAAGTTCAGTATTGTAAGCTGATAGATCGAAATGAGGCATATTCATACGAGGAGTATGAACGTCAGGTATTAGAGGGTGTTGCAGCATTAATACCGTTTTATGAACATGTTGTTGGAATAAGTAAACCAGAATACTGGCCAACAAAGAACGAATATGATCCGGGTATTTCGATTGAGACGTGGAAGAAGCTTCTTGCTGATCCAGAGGTAACTTTTGTAGAGAATCTTCAGATGTTTAAGAAGATGCTGGAGCTTGGAGGAGAAGCAACCTGTGCGAAGCTGGCTGAAGTATATGGTGGCCCATCTGCTTCGTATAATGGTTTAGGCAGAGCCTTTGGAGAAAGAGTGTACCAGAAAACAAACTGTCCACTATGCACAGATGGCGATCGAGAACGACGATACACAATACCATTTGTAGGTAGAGAAGTCGTAGAAGACGGGAAGAATAGATATTCTTGGAAAATAAGAGAGGAACTGCAGGTGGCGCTGGAAAGCATGAATTTATCAGAAATTGATTTAGAGAAAAAACAAAATAGGAATATAGCCTTTCCTAAGAATCTTATCCTGTACGGACCTCCCGGAACAGGTAAGACGTATAACACAGTAAAGTACACAGTCGCAATCTGCGACGGAAAGCCGTTGTCTGAGTATGCTCAAATGGATTATGTGGATATTCTTAGGAAATTCGAGAATTATAAAGCAAAAGGGAGAATTGCGTTTACGACATTTCATCAGTCTTATGGATATGAGGAATTTATTGAGGGAATCAAGCCAGTGCTTATATCCGATGATGCCAAGAATGAATCAAGGGATATTCAGTACGACGTGGTGCCAGGATTGTTTAAGTCCTTCTGCAAAAAAGCATCTATGAAATGGGTTAGTTTTGATAAGGCAGAGTATTCAGATATCGAAATTGGCGAGAAAATATGGAAAGTCACTATCCGGGAAGGTGTACGTCAGGATTGCTATGATAATAATCGTGTGCGTATTGACTGGACAATGGATACGGAAGGAGCCTCTGGATTTGTAAATAATATGGAAGCCGGAAATATTATCATTACTACGGACGGATCAAGAAGGTGTATCAATGGCATTGCAAAAATCGTTAGTGATGAGGCATATGAGTTAGACACGCCTTCAGATAAAACGACTAGAGACGTAATATGGTTGGCAAAAGACATCAATGTAGATATTGTTAAAATTAATGCAGATAAAATGCTTCATAGAATGACAGTGGCAAGAGTACCGCAGATGAAGTTTGAACAGCTAATTCCAATAATAAAACATGCAAATCCTGGAATGGTAGAAAAAGAGGATGAGGTGCAGGAGCCCTATGTATTTATCATCGACGAGATAAATCGAGGTAATATTTCTAAGATATTTGGAGAGCTTATTACTTTGATTGAGGAAACAAAGCGTGCAGGCGCAGAAGAGGCGATGGAAACAATGCTTCCATACTCTGGTGATATCTTTAGTGTACCAAATAATGTGTATATACTTGGAACAATGAATACTGCGGATAGATCGATTGCTTTGATGGACACAGCACTTCGCAGGAGATTTGACTTCGAAGAGATGATGCCAGATTCTAAAGTATTGTCAGGAGTTACTATCAAAGTTAATGGAGAAACGCTTGATGTTGCAAAAATGCTTGATGTAATCAATGAGCGCATAGAATTCTTATATGATCGAGAGCATACGATCGGTCATGCCTTCTTTACGAAGTTGCTAAGTAATCCAAGTTATGATGTGCTGGCAGATATTTTCCGCTCAAAAGTACTACCGCTTCTTCAAGAATACTTCTATGAAGATTATGCGAAGATACAACTTGTGTTGGGAGACAATGATAAGAGCGATACTAAGTTTCAGTTTATTTTGGATGAGCCAGTGAAGGCAAAGAGTATATTTAAAGGAAATCCAGAAGATATTGTTGATCTGCCAGAGAAAAAATATATGATCCATGATGAAGCATTTAAATACATTCAAAGTTACATAGAGATCGCGTAGAAAAGTGGTGAGAACATGGGGAAACTTGTAGAGGTGAGAGAATTCGATACTATCATCTGTAATACTGATTACAAGGATGATGACAATTTCACATGTATTGCCAAGAAGGACTTCGATGACCTGACCTCCTTTATTCATGAGTTTGCTGGAACAGAGGAAAACGCTGATGCATTAGAGTTTATGCGAATCGGGTATCGCCGGAATATAGGCGAGGCGATCTCTATTAAGAATTACGTGGGACTGATCCAGATTAGGAATGGATTTCAGCTCCAGGTCCTTCCAAAGATATCTTTTGGCGAGGGTGCAGATGAAGGGAATAAGCAGACCAAGCGCATCTTCCTAAAAATGCTCCGAAGTATGAAGGATTTTCCGAGTAAGGCTTTTCATGATGCGTCTTTAAAAGTGGATCGCATGAATCTTTATGAGATATTCATCAATATGTACCTGCAGAAGGTGCGCCAACTTGTAAAGCATGGCATTCGTTCCTCTTACGTGCAGCAGGAGGATAATCTCAAATATTATAAGGGGAAACTTCTTGTAGGAAAACATGTGCAGGCTAATTTGGCCCACAAAGAGCGGTTCTATGTTGCGTTTGAGGAGTTTCACCCTAATCGACCAGAAAACCAGCTTGTAAAGGGCACACTCGAAAAGCTGCAAAAATTGACTATATCTGCGGAAAACGCCAAGGAGATTCGACAGCTTTTAACTGCATTTGAAATGGTGGAGGCTTCGAAGAATTACGATAAAGATTTCTCAAAGGTGGTCGTCGACAGGAGTACGAAAGATTATGAGATGTTGATTTTGTGGTCCAGGGTATTCCTTCAAAACAAGAGTTTTACAACATTCTCAGGGACTACAGATTCAAAAGCGCTGCTGTTTCCAATGGAGTCAGTTTATGAGAGTTATGTAGCGCAACAGATGAAGAGGGTTTTTGTACCGGATGGATGGGATGTTTCTAGTCAGGACAGGGGACACTATCTATTTGTGGAACCAAGGAACCAGTTTGCACTTCGGCCGGATATTGTTTTGAAGCGTGACGGGCGGACTATTATCATGGACACTAAGTGGAAGCGATTGACAGATAGTGAGCGTAAGAACTATGGGATATTGCAGGCTGACATGTATCAGATGTATGCCTATTCTAAAAAATATGAAACACCAGAGGTATGGATTTTGTACCCTGTCAATGACGAAATGCGAGATCATAAAGAAATTAAATTCGAGTCAGGTGATGGAACAGTGGTCAGAATACATTTTGTGGATGTCGCGCATATTGAGGATAATTTATATGGACTAAAAAGAAAGATCGAGGAGGCCGTGTGAAAAGACGAGATTTGAAAAGGCGGTTGTTTTAGCGTTTATGATAGGGTAAGAGCAAAATGCCCAGATACGACAAAGAGAAACGTGATGTTCCTGATGAAAAGTACAGCAGAGCTGGAAAATACATGGTACGAATCCTCCAACGACACGCCCAGGGGCTGTGTCGTTCTTTTAAACGATTTGCCCGCTATGACACAACTAAGTCACAAGTTCGTGCTATAATACTTAAAATGGAGGATTGTATAGATGCAGAGAATACTGATAGTAGAAGACGAAGAAGCCATCGCGAATCTAATTAAAATGAATTTAACAGCGGAGGGATATCATTGTACTTGCGCTTATGATGGAAAAATGGGTGCAGATTATATTGAGAAGGAATTTTTTGATTTGATTTTGTTGGATATTATGCTGCCGGAGATTAGTGGGTATGAACTTTTAGAATATGTAAAGCCAATGGGAACACCGGTTATTTTTCTGACTGCAAAAGATGGCGTAGATGATCGCATCAAAGGGTTAAA
>OFGC01002205.1_pt1 | contig 10488 bp, 13 predicted proteins | sample 1521691 | NCBI WGS metagenome assembly OFGC01 (sample SAMEA3504121, study PRJEB24116) | mouse gut metagenome | biome: mouse gut; feature: mouse-associated habitat; material: faeces | place: Denmark | collected 2011
GGCCAGCCTCTGTCCCGGCTTTGGATCAACGGCAGACTGGGAGGTGTCCCCACGCCGCTATGAAAAATATTGGAATTGTCTGCGAGGGTCCAACAGACTTTATCATCCTCCAGGCTGTTGTTGATACAATCACCGGAGAGCGCAACAATTTTTATCCATTGCAGCCAGAACCCGATGTAATTGGCCGGTACGAGAATGGCTGGAAAGGTGTTTGGAAATGGTGCATAGATCATGCCGCCATCAAAAAGCAATTTATGAACAGTATCCAGCCTGCGCTGGATCTCCTGATCATCCAGATGGATGGTGATGTCTCCAGGAAAGAAAAGCCAGCCCATTGCAGCTGTGACCCCACTGTATGTCCTGACAGAGAAAGTCTGAACCCTCTGTATTGCAACACGATAACCTGCCCGGTTACACTGCCCTGCAATAGACATAGCGCCCCTGTAACCGGCTACATAGATCATCTGAAAAGTTTGATTTCCTCTAAACTGATTGACACAGATGACACCTGTATTGTGGTTCCCTGTGACAGTCTGGAAGCCTGGGTCGTAGCAGCATATGACGGCCCAGAAAATGTCGAGTCTATTGAAGACCCCTGGAAGCAAGTCATTCTCAGGGGAGCACCGTACCACGACGTTCGGATTCCACGCCAAAAAAAGAGCGCCAAAGTTTTTAGAGAGTTTGCTCCAGTTGTCTGCCGGAACTGGCAGCAGGTAACTCGGCTCTGTCAGAGCGCAAGAGACTTTGAGCAAACTATCCGTTCCTTTACATATGGACAGCGTCTTTTTCGCTATGCAGGCTAATCCCTGGGAAATGTTGGCCTGGATGGGGATGACGGTTTTGGGCGGCTTCCTTGTGTGCAGCTTCGGCCTTCAAAAGGGTCTGGAACGCATTACCAGGGTGATGATGCTGGGCCTTCTGGCCTTGATCGCCGTGCTGGCGGTTAACAGCCTGACTTTGGATGGCGCGATGGAGGGCGTAAAGTTTTACCTTCTGCCGGACCTTGTCCGGGCGCAGGAAGCCGGGCTGGGCAATGTAATCACCGCCGCTATGAACCAGGCCTTTTTCACGCTGAGCCTGGGCATCGCTGCAATGGAGGTATTTGGCAGTTACATGAGCCGGGACAATACCCTGACCAGCGAGGCAGTGCGTATCTGCTGTCTGGATACCTTCGTGGCCCTGATGGCGGGACTCATTATCTTCCCAGCCTGCTTCTCCTTCGGTGTGGAACCGGACAAGGGCCCTTCCCTTATTTTTATGACCCTGCCCAAGGTCTTTCTGAACATGAGAAGCGGACGGTTATGGGGAACGCTGTTCTTCCTTTTTATGACCTTTGCCAGTTTTTCCACGGTTATCGCGGTATTTGAAAACCTGCAGGCCAGCGCCATCGATAACTTTGGCTGGTCCCGGAAAAAGTCCGCTTTGCTGAACTGCGTTTTCCTGCTCGCTGCCAGTCTTCCCTGCGTACTGGGCTATAACGTCTGGAGCAACCTCCGTCTCATCGGAGGACGGGATGTTCTGGACAGCGAGGACTTTCTGGTCAGTAATCTCCTGCTGCCTCTGGGATCACTGGTCTATCTGATGTTCTGCGTCAGCAGGAATGGATGGGGTTATGACCGCTATCTGGAGGAGTGCAATGCCGGCAAAGGCCTGAAAATGCCCCGCTGGCTGAAGCCCTATTTTCAGTTTGTGCTGCCGATACTGATCCTGTTTATTTTGATTCAGTGGTTACTGTAATGCAATAAGACGGCGGCGAGGAGGCCCACCGCCGTTTTCTCATGCTTTGCTGGGACATTCGGTTGGGGCTGCCGTGGGTAAATAACGAATGGGGGAGAAGTGCGGGGGGATATGTTGTACTGCGATATTTAGGCCTTGTTTGAAAAATGCCAAAACGCCCAAACGACGGATCTTTTTCCGCCACTCTGCGTTGCATTCTTTTGCCGGGCGTCAGCCCTCCTGCAAAAATCTGCCTTGATTGGCGAAAAAATCTCTCGCCTTTGGGCATTCCGCCATTTATCAAGCAAGGCCTAGTCGTTACTGAACCGCCGCTTGTCACCCTTGCTGAATTATACCCGGAGTTTTTCCATGAATAGATCCAATCCATTCACGTGGATATTCGCTAAAAGTGGACTTTCTCCGGAGCCCTGTGGCGTACCACTGTGCATCTGGTGCTTCATCCAGTTCTCCAGATACCCGGCCCGGAGCAGCTTCCGAATCACATCGATGAAAGCCTCGTTCTTTCTTTACGTTGGCACAAAGAGACTGGTAAAGCGTAAAGAGTTTGAGGTTTTTCTCAGTGAAAAACTGGTGATTTGAATTTTGTTAGCTATTGAGAAATGAGAAACACTATGCTAAAATATGGAGTTGTTGCAATAGTTGCTCTCTTGCTGTCGTGAAAGTGGCAAAGCGAATGGGCAAAAACCTCAAAGGCAAAGAAATCGGCACGGGAATCTCTCAGAGAAAGGATGGTTTATACTGCGCAAGATTTGTCAATAAGCGCGGGAAATGTCAGGAAAGATACTTCTCGACTCTTCCGGAAGCTCGCAATTGGCTGGATGATGCTAAGCACACCAGACCGGTTCGCGCTGCAGACGATATCAAGTTTCTCACCCTGGAAGAGCAGCAGATATTTCTTGACACAGCAAGACGGTCGCACAACTACAATCAATATGCTCTAATTTTGGAGACAGGTTTGCGCGCAGGAGAATTGATTGGGCTGATATGGGATGCGATTGATTGGGAAAAACGGACATTGACGGCCAATAAAACCTTGGAATATCGTCATAAGCAAGGCGTTGGGCGAGCAGGTCCTCCCAAAACTCAGCACAGCTATCACACAACCCATGTAACTAATCGAGCCTATGCAGCACAGGCTATTGAAGGTGGAATGCAGCCGAAGGTTACACAGAAGCTGCTCGGCCACACCAGCATCAAGACGGCCATGGATGGCTATGTCCATGTGACAGGCGATTCGTTACCCAAGGCAATACCGTAGTTTGAAGAACACCGCGGAGCATAAACTGGCATAGTAATGGCGTAGCAGCCATCCATAAAACGCCGGAAACCCTTGAAAACAAAGGAGATGTAGAGGTATATGAAATTAGGCATCGTAAGATATACTCCTGGTTTTGTAATTCTATAAATCTCCATAAACCTTGATATATCAAGGTTTTTCAAAATCAGCACGAGTATATAGGCCCATACAATTCCATGCATCTTCATGCCAAAATGGTGTGGAAATGGTGTGGTAGATTTGGACCAACGTCATTAAGAAAGAGCCAGTGCAATACTTTCCCATATCACGAAAATTGAGCAGTAGTTGGTGCCTAAGACAAATCGCACCAGCTACTGCTTTTGCATACAATTAAAATAAAGGAGTACATCAATATGAGAGAAGGTATTTTAATTCCTGACATGCAAACTGGTCGTGCGGATATCCGCTTCGGTAGTGATGACTGCTATGGAGGACTCCACTGCGGCACCACGATGGATATCTGGCTGAATGAGCATTGGGTACCAACCCGTATTGAGATGGACGGTTGCGGTTGGTTTCTGGTCGGTGTTCAGATCGAGACATTGTGGGGACAGAGGGTGCGCATCCGCCGGTGATCAGACGGCAGCACTCTCCAAGGCTGGCTGCAAAGCTGTCAACTTTGCCGAGGCCATTCCAGTATCATGGAGCCAAGGCACCACTTCATCATCCGTCAGCAGGACCGGCATCCGGTCATGGACATTGATGATAGTGTCATTGGGGGCAGTTGTCAGAATTACAAACCGTTCCTCCCCCTGAAAAGTGTTCCAAAGCCCGGCCAGATACAGCCTGTCCTGCCCCGGCAGCCGAAAATGGTATTTCCTTTTTTGACCATCCCATTCATAGAAGCCGGTCGTAGGCACGATACATCGCCGCTCCAGCAGGGATCGGCGGAACATCGGTTTATCCAGCGCCGTCTCACCCCGTGCGTTGATGATGACCCCCTTGCCTTTGAAACTGGGGAAACCCCAGGCCATCGGCTTGGGGGTCATTTGTTGTCCGTCCGGAAGTAGGATAGGTGCGGCGTTGGTAGGAAATATCTCCCCGGTATGGATGCTGGCAGCCCCAAACCGCGCCTGCACCTCGGCCACAATCTGGGCGATCTCCTTGGACTGCTCCGGTGCTAAACTGTATCTTCCACACATAGCTGTGACTCCTTTCGAGGATGAAGGCCGGACTGCCCTCATATACTGAGGACATGAAGCCTGTGATTTTGCATTCGGATATGAACAATTTCTATGCCAGCGTGGAGATCCTGTATGATCCCACGCTGCGGGATAAGCCGGTGGCGGTAGCCGGAGACGAGGAGGCCCGTCACGGCATCGTACTGGCCAAAAACGATATTGCCAAACGGTACGGCATCCGCACCGGCCAGGTACTTTGGGAGGCCCGGCAGCAGTGCCCTGGCCTGGTCTGTGTTCCAGCCCATTATGAGCGCTACCTGGCCTTCTCTGCCCAGGCTAGGGACATCTATACCAGTTACACCGACCAGGTGGAGTCTTTCGGCCTGGACGAGTGCTGGCTGGATGTTACTGGCTCTGTGGGCCTGTTCGGGGAGGGGCCGACCATTGCGAACGACATTCGGGGCCGCATCCGGCAGGAACTGGGGTTGACGGTCTCAATAGGCGTGTCGTTTAATAAAGTATTTGCTAAACTGGGCTCAGATATGAAAAAACCCGATGCCACAACGGTCATTACCCCGGAGAACTATCGGGATAAGGCTTGGAGACTTCCTGTGAGCGATCTGCTCTACGTTGGCCCGGCCACCACCCGGAAGCTGAACCAGTATGGGATCACCACGATTGGGGAACTGGCCCAGGCCAACATGGATCTCCTGTACTGGCTGCTTGGCAAGAACGGGGTTATGCTCCATCAGTTTGCCAACGGACAAGACCACTCTGGCGTCCGGCGGTACTATGCGGTTCCGCTCATGAAAAGCGTTGGCAACTCTACTACCGCGCCCCGGGATTTGGTCAGTGAGGACGATGTGAAGATTACCCTCATGGCCCTATGCGAAAGTGTGGGGGCCAGACTCCGGGAGCAAAACTGCCTTTGTTCCACAGTATCGGTGGGTATCCGGGACAACCGACTGCTGTCCTATGACCGGCAGGCCAAGTTGGATCGCCCCACAGCGAACACATTGGACATCTGGGAGACAGCCGTGGAGCTGTTCCGGAAGCACCATATTGGACAGGAGCCTGTGCGCAGTCTATCAGTGAAGGCCAGTGGGCTGACCCCGGCGGACGGCGTTGTGCAGTTGTCTCTGTTCCCGGAGGTACAAAAAGCCCAGCGCCGGGCCGATATCGACCGGGCGCTGGATAAAATCAGGGGTAAATATGGGTATCACAGTATCCGCAGGGCCATTATACTGGTGGATCCAACCCTGGATTTGGATGCCAAAGGAGAGCATATTATCCACCCTATCGGGTTCCTGGGGACGCTCCAGGGATAGTGGTTTAGCAGTTGCCAGTGTAGACATGAGACAGATATTCCTGTGCTGCCTCAGCAAGCCGGTAGACCTGCTCCACAGGGGTGGGCGGGCGGTCCGTCATCTGATATCGGGGAAAGAACCGGGACAGGTGCAGGGGGATTTCTGGGCTGATTGAGGCCAACCATTGTGCCAGTTCACGAATCTCTTCCGCAGTGTCGTTTTCTCCGGGGACCAGCAGGGTGGTCACCTCCACATGGCACTGCTCCGCCGCCAAGATGATGGAGCGCTTGACCGTCTCCAGGTCCCCGCCTAGCCGCCGGTACCACGCAGGGGTAAATCCTTTCAGGTCGATGTTGGCGGCATCGATCAAGGGCAGGAGCGTCCGCCAGGGGGTCTCCTCAATGGTGCCATTAGTGACCAGCACGTTGACCATCCCCTGTGCATGGACCAGCGAAGCGCAGTCCCGGACATACTCGTAGCTCACCAGCGGCTCGTTGTAGGTGTAGGCCACGCCGATGTTTCCCCGGGTGCGCAGCTCCGCCGCTTTGCTGGTCAACTGCTCCGGGGATAGCTCCACCGTCTGCATATCCGTCTCCCCGGCCATTGATATTTCATGGTTCTGGCAGAAGGGGCAGCGCAGGTTACAGCCGAAGCTGCCCACGGAGAGGATCAGACTGCCAGGACGGAAGCGTCGCAGGGGCCTTTTCTCAATGGGGTCCAGATCCAGGCTGGTCAACTTCCCATAGTTCAGCGGGATAACGGCCCCATCCCGGCAGGTCCTGGCCCGGCAGAGGCTGGTTTGGCCCTCATCCAGCTTGCAGTGGTGGAAGCACAGCTCACAAATTGCGCTCATGTATGCCGCACCACCTCAAATCGCTCCAGGGTATAGTGCTCCCGGGCGCTGATGCCGCCCTTCTGACGGGCGATGTCAATTTGCTGTTCCACAGTGTCCACGTCCTCCAAATCGGGTAGCAGCAGTCCCCTTCGGCCGCCGCAGGATACGATGACGCCATACCGCTTCACATCCAACTGCGCCGGGGAGTCGATTGGCTCCGGCACACCCAGTGCATCCACGCTGTACCGCCTGTATGGTCTTATCCACGATACGGTAGCTGCCACGCAGTCCTGCAAGATCACGGATGGTCCCACCCATCCCCTCCAGCAGCAGGGAGCCGGATAGGGCAACCTCCAGGGTGATGATCGTATTAAACCCGTCCAACACCAGATAGTCCGGTGCCTGGAGCAATTCCTTCCGCTTTCTGTTCTGCACAGCGCTGGCTGTTGATACGATGCGGGCCAGTGCCATCCGTTGCCGTTCGGAGAGAAGATGATGGTTGCCTACAAAGGTGGAGGCGGATTTTGTGTCATATCCACGGTCCATCAGGAATACCAGCTCCTGGGCGGCGGCATTCAATTTTTCGGCGGCCTTTGCTCCAAACTCAACGCTATCCTTCGGGACATAGCCGCGTCTGACGATTTCCATAGCACCCTCACTCGTCCCATAGATTGGCGTTTATACGCTACTCAAATTCCTGAATCTCATCCTGTGTTGCCTCGCGGATACTCTCTTTTCCGCAGTCAGGGCACTGTTTGGCAGGGGCAGTCCGGGAAAACAGAAAGTGGCAGCTATCACACGCATATATCATTATTTTTTTGCCTTACTTTCGTGCCCATTCAGTTTAGCACGGAACGGGGCTTTTTTCAATTCAAAACAAGAAGGAGGCCAGCCAGGTGAAATGCTTGCTGAAGTACCAGTGGGTCAAGCTCCCCCGCAGTCAGATGCCAGCAGGCAAGGGCGTCATGGGTGCCTGGGCGCGGCTGGCCTCCCGTGCGGCCTTCCGCAACGGGCAGGCTCGCTACTGTGGCTATATCAATCAAGTTACCATTGGTGCCTGGGCAGGAGGCATCGTGGGGCTCAAGAGCATCCTTGGCATCAAAAACCGGAGCAAGGCCCTGGAGATGATGGACAAGCTGGCCCAGCTGGGCTGCATAGATTATGAGCTGAACCCCAAGACAAAGAAGCTCACCTATCAGATCAAAGACTGGGTGGTCCAGTGCTCCGGCGAGCCCTGCATGGGCTCCGAGGCCGTCTATGCCACCCAGGGGTATGGCTTCCTATGTCTGCCCCGGAACATTACCCAGCGCCTCGCGGAAGCGCACTATCACTTTGATGAGTCGGACGCATGGCTGGATCTTTGGTGCCACACAGTATGGCAGGAGCCCGGCAATGCGTTCTCTCATATGGCGCCTGTTATCCAGTTCGGCAAGTATGGCGCCGTTTTGACCCTGGAAACCCTCGGCCACCGTTGGGGATGGGAGAAGACGAAGGTCTGGCGCTTTTTCAAGAAGCACGCGGATGCCTTCCCGCTGCAAAAGCTGCCTGGCTCTTTCGGCTGCCTGATCTTTAACACCGGCTACCCAGCAGGAACCTCTTTTACTCTGCCGGAGTCAGCACAAGTTAAACGTATTTTAGAGGAAATACGCATTTGGGGCGGAAATACGCACACCAATAGCGGAAGCAACCATGAGCGGGTGAACCGCTGGGTCGCATGGTATAGCCGTAAGGTAATGCCGCAGATCCCGCAGCCGCAGTCTGACCCCGCGGTGGAGCAGTGCCGTGTTGCAGTTTCGGGCTGCCCTATTACGCGCGCGTATTTTTCTCCGTGTAGGCATTGTAAGAGTTTCGTTGAGGACTGCCAGGGTGTAGAGGGAATTTCCCCGGTCGAATTTGAGCTTTTGCCTAGGGCTGGCCCCCAAACCGGCCCGCCATTCGATTTTGGAGGTATTGACTATGGCAGATTTGAAGGCGACCCGTTGTGGTGAGTTGCCGAAAAATGAATTTTCTCCCCAGACGGAGCAGCTGATCTCGCTGCTGGAGCGCCGGGGGATTGTGGAAGACCACAGCATTGTGAATGAAAAAGCCCGTCAGGCGGAACAGGCTCTGCGCCGCAACATGTACCATAACACCCAGATGATGCTCAAGCACTACCGGGACATTGTCTGGGCGCTGGAATGCTTCCCGGAGCAGGTGGCGGAGGAGCTAGACCGCCCGCTGAAGGACTTGGACGCCCTACTCAGCATGGTGGATACTCAGCTGGCCATGGGGAACACCCGGCTGGAGCATCGGATGCTGAGTATCAAGCAGTCCCGGCTGCTGCTGGACCGGATCAACGATGCCCTGACGGTACTGCGGCAGAAGCCGGGGAACGGCGAGATGATGTATAATATCATTTTCCAGACCTTTGTCACCCCGGACAAGCTTACGCATCAGGAGATCCTGTACCGACTGGACATCTCGGACCGGCACTACTACCGGCTCCGACAGCAGGCGGTCAACATCCTCTCCATCCGGCTCTGGACGGCCCCAGCGGGGTGTCTGGACGCATGGCTGGAGATTCTGACCTTACTGGAGGGAAACTGATGGCAGAAAAATGGCAGGAAAATTGGCAGCGCTGCCGCTGATGACATGGGGAGTGTAAATGTGGTATGATGGTAGCGTCCAAAAGTGGGCACGGGCAGTGCGCCGGTCCCGCAGAGAGCCTTTGGCTTCCCTGCGGCCCGGCGCTTTTTGCTGTCCAGATTATCAGGAAGGAGGAACCTGTATGGCGAAAAAAGAGCACGAGAAGCACACCATCAGCCCCAGATCGGCAAGGCTGCAGCGCCGGGTACAAGCGGCAGTGTCTGCCTGCTACATGATGCTGCTGACCGCACAGCCTGCCGCAGCAGCCGACACCATGTGGACCCGCTTTTCCACGATCATTGCGGACGTCTACGGCCAGCTGGTGGGCATCTCCACTATCGTGGGCGTGACAGCCGCAGCTGTGGCGCTGCTGGTGCGCATGATCTCCCGCAACGAGCGGGCGGTTGCCGAGGCCACCAGCTGGCTCAAACGGATCGTGGTGACGTGGATTGTCCTCAACACGCTGGGATTCGCGGTGGCATACCTGCAGCCGCTGATCCAGGGCGGACAGTACACCCCCTGAGCAACCGCAAATGAACCACACAACCAAAAAAGGAGGAAACGCCCAGTGAAAAAAAGGTTCATTTCCCTGTTGGTATCGCTTCTGGTGCTGACGGCGCTGGTGCTGCCCGCCGGGGCAGCGTCTGTGGATCTGGCGGATCCGGAGGCCCTGCTGCCTGTGGACATCATCATCGACCAGGATTCCAGGGAAATCCGCAAGGTCTATGACCTCTCGCCCAACACGGACCCTGCTACGCTTCCTATGGAGGCGTTTGAGCGGGACGGGTCCAGATATGAATGCACCGACATTCTGCGGGAGGTGGTCATCGGCTCCGAGACCCAGACCATCACCCAGACGGAAACTGTGGACAGTGCCAAGAAGGACATGGAAACCGTCCTTGAACTGCTGCCCCAGGAGAAGGAGACCACTACGGAGGACGGTTTTACCGGCACCCTCCATTTGGTGCTGGACAGCATCAAGACCGAGCCTGCCGGGTATGGCAGTTCCACCAAGCCTGTCACAGCCACCCGCAGCTATCCCAACCTGGCCAGCGCCGATGCCAACCATCTGCCCAAGACCATCACAGAGGGTGGCCAGACATTGAAGCTCCAGGATGTTCAGTGGCAAACGGACAACACCTATAACGCGGATGACTATGAGATCGGGGACCGATTTACGGCCATCTGCACCTACGGAGGAAGTAAGTCGGTCAGCTATGTCACCGGCTACACTACCACTGCCAATTACACCGGAGAGGTGTATCGCACCGGCGTGACGGTTATCCGCTATACCGTCATCTACACCGGCACCCCTATCGCCCCTGCTGACCCGGAACCTGTGACAGAGGAGGAGCCGCCGCAGACTGGAGCCGGATGGCCGGTTATGACAGCTCTCGGCCTGGCCGCCCTGGCTGCCGGTGTGGGCGGAACCTATTTTGTGATGAAACGAAAGGAGCGCATGAGCTATGAAGAGACTGCTGATAATCGCCGGGGTGGCGCTGATGCTCACTATGACGATGGCCACGACGGCCATGGCGGCCGAGTATAACATCGACGGCCCGGAGG
>OFGC01002206.1_pt1 | contig 10483 bp, 8 predicted proteins | sample 1521691 | NCBI WGS metagenome assembly OFGC01 (sample SAMEA3504121, study PRJEB24116) | mouse gut metagenome | biome: mouse gut; feature: mouse-associated habitat; material: faeces | place: Denmark | collected 2011
TAACATGCCTGGAAGAAATACTAATCACTTCATAGCGGGCAAGAGTTTTTGGTATAGTTTCTCCAAACATCAATATTAAAATAAATGCAGCAGCTGCAGAAATTAAAAGAGTATATGATGAAATATACTTGCTGATTATATCTATTATTAAAAATACATTAATTACATTAAATAATGTATTAGCTAAAAATATAGTATTTAATACTTTATTTCGCTGAGTAATCCATGCAGAAAGATTGTTTTCGTCATCTTTTGTAAAAAGCTGCTTTGTTTTTACTTCACTAAGATAAGCTGCTGCTGTTTCCATTGTTGAAAAATAAGCAGATAAAAATAAAGAAATTACTAAAAATGCAATCTCCCACCAGATACTAATATCCACGGCTAAACTCCATACATAAAATTTTGTTTGCTAAAATACATGATAAAAAGAATAGAATAGTTTTGAATGAAAAAAGTAAACTTCTACAATAATAATCCATATAAAAATATCACCAATACTAAGTAATATTATATATTAACTATGAAACCGTGCCATAGTCAACAAGTTTTTTTAATATTTTTTCCTGTAATGCAAACATTTCTTCTTCATCTTCCTGACTTGTTTCATGGTCATATCCTAAAAGATGCAGTAAGCCATGTATAAAAAGAAATGCCACTTCCCTGTCTATATTTATTTCTGCTTCTTCTGACTGCCTTTTTGCAGTTTCAAAAGATATAGCAACATCTCCAAGAATAATATCATCTTCCATAGGAAAAGATAACACATCTGTTGCTCTGTCTTTATTTCTATATTCTTTATTATACTTTCTTATTGTTTCATCATCAGTTATAAGTAATGATATTTCATATTCATTACTGCTCATATCAAGCTCATTAAATACAGATTCAGCAACAAGAGTAAAAAATTCATAGCTTAAACAGCAGTTCATTTCATCAGTATATAAAATTTTCATATTATTAATCCTTTTTCATAGCTGCATCATAAGCTCTTACTATTTTTGATACAAGTGGATGACGCACAACATCTTTATCACTGAATTGTATAAATTTAATTTCTGAAATATTATTTAATACATGCATAGCTGTTATAAGTCCACTTCTTTTATCACTTGGTAAATCAATCTGAGTAACATCACCAGTAATAACAGCTTTTGAATTAAACCCAAGGCGTGTTAAAAACATTTTCATCTGTTCTTCTGTTGTGTTTTGAGCCTCATCAAGTATAACAAAAGAATCATTTAATGTTCTTCCTCTCATAAATGCAAGCGGTGCAACTTCTATAACTCCTTTTTCTATTAATTTAGTAACATAATCAATATCCATCATAGTATAAAGTGCATCATAAAGTGGTCTAAGATATGGGTTTATTTTATCAGCAATATCTCCGGGTAAAAACCCTAGTTTTTCCCCAGCTTCTACAGCAGGACGGGTTAAAATAATACGGGCAGCTTTTTTAGATAAAAACTGATTTACAGCCATTGCCATAGCAAGATAAGTTTTACCAGTTCCTGCAGGTCCTATACCAAAAATCATATCGCTTGTGCTCATAGCTTTAATATATTCTCTTTGTGATGGAGATTTTGCGGTTACAATTTTTGCCCAGCCACCTACTTTTATTTTTTCAGTTAATACACCACTTACATCAACATTATTATCTTTGTTAATCATTTTAACAGCATAAACAACATCTTCAGATGTAAGCTCTCTTTTTTCTGCAGTTTTCATTAATTCTTCAAATAATCTATATGCTTTTACAGCATTATTTTCATTTTCTGCTTCTATTGTAACATTATCGCCAAGTGCTGACAATTTAACATTCATATTATTTTCAATTACTTTAATATTGCTGTCCTGTCTGCCAAAAATATAAGGCTGAATAACAGAAGGCACTATAATTTCTTTTGTAATGCTCAAAATTTATACTCCAAATTCATTTTTTATGAATAATAATTCATCTTCTTTTGTATTAACTATACCATCTAACTTTGCTTTTAACAACACATCTAGTGCTTTTTTTATTTCAGGCCCTTTTGGTATACCTGCTTCAATTAAATCCTGCCCAGATAAATCAATTTTTACATTTTTATATTCTGTAAGATAATCTTTTATAATATCCTGCTTACTTTCCCCCATAACAGCAGCAAGAGCAAGTGCACTTTCTACTGATAAATTAGAACATACTCCATATATAAAAGAAGGTTTGTGGTCTTTATATCTTTTAAATAAACTTACAGCATACTCCATATACTTATGGTCATCTTTTAAGATAGATGCTTCTTTTGATGAAAGCTCAAATTTATCTATTAAAGATATAAAATTTTCTCCTTTTTCTGGAAAAAATAATATATTAAACCGCATTCTCCATACTTCAATATCTTCTTCAAATTGTATTTTATACCAGTTTAAAAGATGTTCTGAACGCTTAAATTTATTTATTAATTCATCATCATATTTTATTTTAGTGCTGTAAAATCTAAGCATATTATATTTATTCATTAACTGTAAAGCAAATAAATAACCATCTTCTGCTAAAATATATTTAAGCTCTAAAAACTGTCTTTGACCTATTATTCTGCTGAATAAATCAAGACTTTCGGCATGTTTTATAAGTCTGTCTGTATGGCTGCCTATCTCAAACCCAAAACGGACAGCAAACCGTATAGCTCTATATGCTCTTGACGGGTCATCAACAAAACTTAATGAGTGTAAAACTCTGATTTTTTTATCAAGAATATCTTTCTGACCCATAAAGAAATCAAGTAACAGCCCAAACTGAGCTCCGTCTAAACGAACAGCCATTGCATTTATTGTAAAATCTCTTCGGAAAAGGTCACTTTTAACTGATGATTCTACAACTTCTGGTGCAGCGGCAGGTGTTACATAATATTCTGTTCTAGCAGTTGCAAAATCTATTTTAAATCCATCATCAAAAGAAACAACAGCAGTTTTAAATTTTTTATGAACAAAAACTTTTGCATTATGTTTTTTTGCATAATTAACTGCAAATTTTGCTCCATCACCTTCTATAACAATATCTATATCATAATTATCTTTCTCCATAAGTAAATCGCGGACAAAACCACCTACTACATAAGCTTTATAATGCATTTCTTCTGCTGCTGCACCAATATTCTTTAATAATGATAATATTTTTTTATTAAGATTTTCCTGCATTTTAGATAATACATTTCTATTTTTTAATATACCCAGATTTTTTCTCTTATTTTCAGCATATTTTGACTGTAAAATCATATTTTCATGCATAAGTCTTAAAAGGTCTGTTCTTGTAATAACTCCCACAAGCCCTTTATTTGTTTCAACAGGAAGAAGTTTTTGATTTTGATAAACCATAATAGCTTCCGCTTCATAAAATAAAGTATCAGGACATACTATTTCAAACTCTGTCTGCATAATATTATTAATGCTGTCATATTCAAGACCATGTTTCACACCATGAAGAATATCTTTTCTTGAAATAATACCTATAGTTTTATTATTTTCCACAACAGGAAGATAGTTTAAATTATATTTCATAGTTAAATCCATAGCATCTTTTAATATAGAATGGCTTTGAACTGATTTAACATGAGTAGTCATAATCTCTTGAACAGATTTAACAGGTTTTACTGTTTCTCTAATAACATATTTAAGCATTTCTAATGTTTCAGCAATCATTTTATCTTTAATAATAGCACTGCCTGCAACACTATGACCACCGCCGCCAAATTGAGAAACTATACTTAAAACATTAACTCTTATATCATTGCTTCTTCCTATAAGAACAAGCCTGCCACCTGTTGAAAGCAGAATAAAAAGAGAACTTAAACCTTCTATTATCATAAGCTTATGAACAATAAAAGCTGCTTCATCTACATATTCATCTACTGTTGCACATGAATAAGCTATATCTACACCGCCTACTGTTATAATTGACAGATTTAAAAGCAGTTCATTTAAAAGCATAACCTGAATATTGCTTAACTCTCTCTGCACATAATCATTTGCCGCTGTTGTATCTGCCTTTTGTGATATTAAATATGATAAAGCTAATGCATCATTTGATGAAGTTTTACTGAAAGTGAACAGCCCTGTATCTTCATATATTCCAAGTGCTAAAAATGTAGCTTCAAGAGATGATAAAGCTATACTTTCTTCCTGCATTTTTAAACAAAATATAGAAGTTGCAGCACCTATTTCTAAAATATTTTTTTTATCTGCTGATATATCACAGCTTATACCAGCATGATGGTCATAAATAATAATTTCTTTTGCAATATCTATTAATGCTGCAAGCCTGCCAAGCCTTTGTCTTTGGTTGCAGTCTGTAATAATTAACATATCAATACTTTTTAATTCACTTAAAAGTTTATCATTATACTGCTTAATATTAATATTAAATTTACTGTCTTTAATAAAATTATATACATTATTTTCCATATTTGTACACATAGCTATATGGTCGCAGTTATATAATTTATATGCGGCATAAGCACTTGCTACTGCATCAAAATCCGGGTTAATATGAGTTATAACTATTTTCATTTTCTTGCAAATCTCGGATGAAAGTTCATTATTGTTTTTCTTTTATCATCATCAGTAACATGTGTATATATTTCTGTTGTAGAAATATTTGAGTGTCCTAAAAATATCTGCAAAGTTCTTAAATCAGCACCATTTGAAAGCATATGAGTTGCAAAAGAATGGCGTAAAGTATGGGGTGAAACATGTTTTGTAATATTATTCTGTTTACATTTTTCTTTTACAATATTCCATATATGCTGCCTTGTAAGCATATTTCCATGCTGATTTAAAAATAAATAACCACTATCTATATCCTTTATAAAATATTCCTGTCTTAAAGCAAGATAATCTTCTAAACTTTTTAATAATGATGGGTAAAGTGGCACAATTCTTTGTTTTGAGCCTTTACCTGTTACTTTTATTATACCCCTTTTAAAATCAATATCCCTGATTTTAACAGCTGTTAACTCACTTACACGCATACCTGTTGCATAAAGCGTTTCCATTATCAAATAATTTCTTTCTTTTACAGGTGTAGATAAGTCATTCCTTGATATTAATTTTTCTACTTCATCAAAATCAAGAAAATCAGGCAGTTTATGCCACTGTCTAGGTTTTGCAATAAACTCTACTGGGTTTACTTTTATCTCTTTTTCTACTATTAAAAAATCAAAATACTGACTTATGCCTGAAAGTCTGCGAAGTATAGTTTCTAATGACTGCTGATTTTTACGCATATATGACATAAAGGCAACAATATCTTCTGGTGTAATCTCTTTAATATCCTTTTTATAAAATTTATATAAAGTTTCTAAATCAGAAAGATATGATATAACAGAATTATCACTCATTCCAAGCTCAAACCGTAAAAACTGTTTAAATTCGTTATACTTATAAGGTTTAGTTTCTATATTCATATAAATATTACCTGTTATTTACTATATCATAAATTGGTTTTAATATATCATCATCTGATAAACTGCATATATCTGCACCAAGAGAAGCCACTTTCCCATTTGCTCCATGGAAATCACTCCCACATGAAATTATAAGCCCATTTTTTCTAGCAATCTCTGCAAATACATCTTTTTTATCAAAAGGGTTATGGCTTGAATATGCTTCCAAACCATCAAGCCCAAGTTTTTTATATTCTTTTACTACATCATCAAGTTTATCATTTTCAAGTTTTAATGTATAAGGATGAGCAATAATAGATATTCCACCTGCATTTTTTATTACATTTAATGCTCTATCTACTGACACCTGCTGCTTTTTAAATGCAAGGCTGCTATTATCTTTTAAATATAAATCAAACGCTTCCTGTATAGAAGTGACAATATTGTTTCTTAATAAATATTTTGCCACATGCGGTCTGCCAAGCTGAGAGTCAGGGTTATCTATTAAATCTCCTATTTTTACATTTTTTTTCACAAGTTTAGATAAAGCTGCAATCATTTTCTCATTTCTTTTTCTTCTATAATACTGCACTTCTTCTTCCATTTCCTGCAAGGTTTTATTATTTATATCTATAAAAAGCCCTACAATATGCAGCTCTCCCTTTTCTACTTCCACACTTATTTCTATACCGGGTATTCTGTTTACTATGCTTTTTTGAGCCATAAATTCACTTATTCCTGCAGTAGTATCATGGTCTGTTAAAGCAAGATGAGTAATATTTAATTTTTCAGCCATATTAATAAGCTCTTTTGGACTATATGAGCCATCAGATGCTGATGAATGGCAGTGTAAATCTATCATACTATATTCCTTATATAAATTATATAATATTATATAATATCTAGCACATAATATAACAAGTATTTTTTATCAATAATTATAAGAAATCTTTTACATTACTTACTATAAATTTATGTTTATTTTTTACAATATTTATGAAATAATAAAAGAATTACATTATGGGAGTAAAAGTATGGGAAAAAATCAAGGAAAAGAAACACTTAATATTACCCGGAGAACTCTGCTTAAAGGCAGTGCAGCTCTTATGCTTACTGCCTGCACATCTAAAAAAGCAGTAGAAGAAACAGCAGCAAAGGAAACAACAGTAGATAATATTACTGAAAATCAGCCGCTTATCCAAAATCCTGAAGCAGTATTTGATACTTCACTAAAAGTGGTTAATACTCACCACAGAATACACTGCCACGGATCATGTATGTTAAAAGCATATGTAAAAAACGGCAGGCTTGTAAACCTTACATCTATGGGTGATATTCCTAGAGAAAATTCAAAAGAAAAAGATGAAGATTTATTTATGCGTCAACGCAGAGCATGCCCTAGAGGTCTTTCTGAAAAGAAACGCTTGTATGCTCCAAATAGAATAAAATATCCTATGAAGCAGACAAAAGAAAGAGGCGATATAACAGGGTTTGTCCGCATAAGCTGGGAAGAAGCTGCTAAAACAGTAGCATCTTACTTAAAAGAAATGCAGGAAAGACAAAAAGAGCTTGGATATCTTCCTATTTTTGCAACTGGTAACTCTCCTGCAAAATATTTAGGCACAACTCTTGATATATACGGCCACCACTCTGCAGGAAACCAAATGGATGCAATGTATGCCGCTCTTGGACCAAAAGTTCAAGGTAATCCTGCTATTGATATATTAAACTCTAAATTAATAATCATATGGTCTACAGATACTAGAACTACACAACCACACTTAACATTCTTTTTAACTAAAGCAAAAGAAGCAGGTATACCTATTGTTGTAGTAGACAGCAGATTTACAGATACAGCTGCAACTTACAGCACAGGTATTGGTAAAGTTCCAGGGTTTATTGCTGTAAGACCGGGAACAGACAGTGCAATGCTTGCTGCTATGGCTTATGTTCTTTATAAGAAAAAACTTTATAATGAAAAATTTTTAAAAGAATATACTTTTGGATTTTTTCCAAATGATACAGTTACAAGCAACTCTAATATAGAAAATCCTGTTACAAAAACATTATATAAAGGTCAGACTTTTACAGTGCCAGCAGGAGAATCTTTTGCAGAATATCTTGAAAGCCTTGAAAAACAGTATAAAGATTATAAAGGGGTGCTTAACTGGGCAGCATCATTAACAGGCACAACTGCAGAAATAATTGAAAACCTTGCATTAGAATATTGTAAAGCATCAGCAGCAGCATTTTTCTGTGGCTGGACTACAGGCGGTGCACAAAGAACTAATAATGGATTATATTATTCATGGTTTTTAATAGCGCTTGCTGCAATGACTGGAAATATTTCAAGACGAGGTGGCGGCTTTGGTATGATTGCACCAAGTGATGGTTATAAAATTAAAATAGGCTCTAACCCGCCACTAACTGATGCTAAAAAATACGGCTCTATTAAATTTTCTATTTTTTCACTTCCAGAAGTTATTTTAACAGGCAGAGATGCAAGAACTGCAGAGCAGCTTAGAGATGATGTAAAATTATTAAACAATATTGATTTAGGCAACGACCCAAGGCTTCATATAGAAATGGTTATTAAAGGCGAAGGCTCTGGCGATTTCTTTACTCAAAAAGCAAATATTAACAGAAAAATAGAAGCATTTAAAAAAGTGAAATATGTTGTATGTTATGAACAGCAAATGAGTACTACTGCAAAATATTCTGATATTATACTTCCTGCTGCTATGAATTTAGAGCAGACATTCTTTACTTATGGTCAGATGAATTGTGAGCTTGATGTGGCACATAAAGTTTCAGAACCACTTTATGACTGTAAACTTGATAGAGAAATAACAAGGCTTATTTGTAAAGAGCTTGGTATTGAACTTAAAAACTATACTGATGAAGAAATAATGAAAGCTCAATGGGAAAAAGCAGAGTTTCCAAAAGGATATGCAGAGATAAATCCAAAAAGAACTATGCCTGATTTTGATACAATAATGCAAATGGGTGAATACCAGCTGCCTACTCCACTTGATAAAACTTATATTGATACTATGAACTATAAACCAGGAGAATTTCCAACTGATACTGGCAGAATAAACTTTTATTCTCCATATATGGCTATGAGACAAAGAGCACAGCACCCAGTTTACGGTCCTAGATATATACCTTCAAAAGAAGGATATGAAACAATCCAGAAAAAAGAAAAAAGCCGTAAAGGCGTTGCTTATGGTTTACAGTTTATAACTCCACATGTTATTCACAGAGCACACTCTACTTTTGATACTGTTCCTTTACTGCAAGATACATACGATAACTATGTAGAAATATCTGATGCAGATGCAAAAACAAGAGGAATAAAAACAGGAAATATTGTTTATGTTTATAATGATTATGGATGTATAAAACTTCCTGCACTTGTAAGCTCACGCCCTATGCCTGGTGTTATTGTTATTAATGAAGGAAGAATATATAACCCAAGCAGCGAAGAAACATATACAGCTTATTTTGATGTTACTGGAAAAGGTGAATATAAAGAAATAGTTACACCTGTTGATTTAGGTGCATGTGTATCTACCCTTACTGTTGATATGGAATCTGGTGCAGGTGACCCAGTTACTCATCAGTTTACAAATAAATCAGGTGGATTTGCTGCCAGTGGTAACTTATGTGAAATAAGCATTAAAAAACCAAATTAGGAGAATATTATGAAACAATGGGGTTTTTATTTTGATGAAACAAGATGTGTTGGCTGCAAAGCCTGCATGATTGCCTGCAAAGAAAATAATGAAGAATTAAGGGGTGATATTAATATTCACCAATATAATATTAATACAGATTATACAAAAGATAATAAAGTAAACATTCCATCTATAGATGAATGCAGCAAATATTATATGAAAGAAAACTGGCGGAGGGTATCGCAGACAATAGAAGGCACTTTTCCAGCATTAAAAATGACAAATCTTTCAATATCCTGCAACCACTGCATAAATCCTGCATGTATTCCTGCATGCCCTGTTGAAGCTATCAGTAAAGACAGTGAATATGGTATTGTGCAGTCTGATAGAAGTATATGTATATCTTGTGGCAGCTGCGAAGCAGAATGTCCTTGGGAAGCACCACAATATTATGATAAAAACTATGCAGATTATGCAGAAGAAGACCCTGCAAGACCGCGTATGACTAAATGCAACTTATGTATAGGCAGAATAAAAGAAGGCTTAAAACCAGCATGTGTTGCTGTATGCCCTGCTAGAGCATTAGATGCAGGACCAATTGAAGAACTGAAAATCAAATATAAAGATGCAGTTACTTCTACAGCTAATTTTAATAATATAGAAAAAATCAAGCTGCATAAACCAAACCTGTTATTAACAGCTAAATATGCAACAAAATAATGGAAAAAGAGTTATATATAAGACGGCATAGAGACTATGCCGTCTTTTCAAAAATATTTGCAGGTCCAGTTGATAGTGATACAAAACAGGTTATTATAAATTTGTTTAATAATCTTATTATATTTGCCAGACATATGCAGGATGAAAGTTTAAAAAACAGTCTTGAATTTGTTATAGATTTTTTACAAAAAATAAAAGTTTTTTTTAGAATTTTGGTGCATAATAACTATGATAGATACGGTTCAAATTATATAGTAAATTTTAAGGATATGCAATAGAAAAATACTTGAATTTATATTTGCTTTAAGATACTATACATATAGAGTCATAAAAAACAATCAGGAGGTAGGAAAATGAACAAAATTGCAAGTTTTACGGTAAATCACTTAGATCTTTTAACAGGGGTTTATGTATCAAGAAAAGATTATTTAAAGGAAGATGTACTCACAACTTTTGATCTGCGCATTACCAGACCTAATGTAGAACCTGTTATGGATACGGCAGCAGTTCATGCATTGGAACATCTAGGTGCGACATTTTTACGAAATGACGAAGAATGGGGAGAAAAAGTGATTTATTTTGGACCAATGGGATGCCGCACAGGTTGTTATTTAATTTTACATGGGGATTTCAAACCTATGGATATTATGGATTTATTAAAAAGAA
>OFGC01002217.1_pt1 | contig 10431 bp, 10 predicted proteins | sample 1521691 | NCBI WGS metagenome assembly OFGC01 (sample SAMEA3504121, study PRJEB24116) | mouse gut metagenome | biome: mouse gut; feature: mouse-associated habitat; material: faeces | place: Denmark | collected 2011
TGTATTCGGTGCAGTGGGTATGGTATCCACAAAGAAGACCGATTTCACCCGTGGGTATCCAGTGCCGTCTTCAAACCACATCATCGGGTCACCTGCGGACTCGGAGAACAGAATTTCCTCTGTCAGTATTCCTTTACATTTGTCCGTGAGGATCTCCGTCCACACATCCAGTAGCCACTGCTTGTAGCGGTTGTTGGAGCGGTAATCGATTTGCGGGCTGGCCACGTTCCCCATGCCCCAGAAAGTCACCTGGACCCCCTCCAAATTGGGAAAACCGTCCTCTGGAATATGTTGGATGAAGTCTAGGGGGGACTCCTGATAAATGTCGATAGGGTCATTCCGCACCATGTTGGCTTTCCCCACAGTGCAAATGCCAGTATCCAGAATCAGGATGTGGCTCTCTCCCCCTGGGGTGATATCCAGGATGGTCTTTGCCTCGCTGATAGCCCCCAGCAAATCCACTTCCTCCTCTCCAGCCCGGAGGGCATCGCTACGCAGATAGTCCATCAACGCCTTGACCCTATCCTCAATTCGCTTGGTGCGGGCGTTCACAGTGTTGGTCACAATCTCCGACTCAAGGACGGTCTTCTCATCCAACATAATTTGTTCGGCAACAGGTCTGCCATCGCTGACTATAATCTTAATCTGGGCCTGGGCATGCAGAGTGTTGTCTATGCCGTCATTCTCCGACCAGAGCCGGAACGCCTGGGTCAGCAGTGTTTCCACCCTGACCAACTGCTCCTCAGTAAAACAGTTGGCGTTAGCATGTTTTCCAACAATAATTACCAGAGAAATACCGGGATCGTCGGGCGGCATCTCCTCGTGCAGACAACCGACCAACAGTATGGGCATGACCAGCGCAAGAAGGCATAGGCAAAGTTTCTTCTTCATTGTGTTCATATCTCAATACCTTTCTAATGGATAGGGGGACGCCGAGGTTTTTCTCTGCGCCACAATGATTGCGTTGTCCACCAGCCTCCGTAATTCATTTTCCAGAGAATCCTTTGCCTTCTCGTAATCCCACACGTCCTCTGTACCGGTATGCATTTGGTCAAATTCCTCCAATATTTCCATGATCGATAACTCAGAGAACTCTATGGGAAGGGACGTATGGCTGCGCATAATCTCCAAGCATACGTGCAACATACTCTCCACCGCCTCGTTATAACGGGCTGCCTGGGAAGGGTAGGTGGTGATGCAGTTCTCGATGAGTTTCCCCCGGATCCTGGCAAAGCACTCCTTCCGGAATACCTCCGATTTGTTGGGCATCCACTTACTCAGTTCATTGGGAATGTCCCCGTCCAGAACATCCTCCATACTCTCCGTGCTCTCGTCGTCCTCCGGCGTCAATCTGTGGGCAGTCAGGGTCGTCCACAGGGAGGAGCGGGCGTCCTGCAAGTTCTGGTACTCCTCCAGAAATTCGCTCTGCAGGGTGATGTATCGGTGCTGTAGCATATTGACCTTTCGCTCCATAATTTTCTCATTGTCGTTTCTAAACGTGAACCATGACACTGCGAAGGCCAAGGTAGAGGTAAGAACTGGAGAGAATACCAGGAAGAGGTCAATGGGGAAGTCTGGGTATTTGTTAGTGAGAAAATTGTCCACGCCACCCTTAGAGTAGATGGTGATGGCTCTCAAACCCATCGCCAGCAGAAACATCAGTATAGAGACGATGCCACAAACCCATATCCCAATCTTCGCGTGGGGCTTGTCGTTGTTCCGGTACTGGGCCTTGTCTGTCCACACAGCTAGAGCACTTCCCAGAAATGTGGGGATCCCCTCTAGGCATAAGGCAAAAATAAAGCTGTACAGTAGGGCATCGGCACTCCTCACGTCCATATCCGGCGAGTTGAAAAGGATGCGCATGGCATTGAGATCTGCCAGAAACAGGATCAGGATCAGAAGTATAGCGCCCATTACCCTCCAGCCTCTGCCGTAAATTAAATTTTCTATGGCGTCCTGGAACTGTGCCCGCATGGCGTGATTATCTCGATCCAAATTCATCTCCCTCTCCTCCTTCCTTATCTAGTTTTTCCCAGGTATCTACCTTTGGAGGCATTATATCGTCGTTCTTTGTCTTTTTTGACTCATCACGCACCGTCTGGTCATAGGTTCTGCCCACCACACCCCAGTAGACCTGTTGCTGATATTCGTACTGACGCCGAGCCAACTGCATCCGCTCAAGCTTCGCATTGGCGCGAACGGTGTAGTGGTTGATGTCCCGGATTTTTCCATAATACTGATTGAACAGCACCCCCTTCTCTACGCTAGCGGCAATGCGCCCGGACAAACGTCGGCGCTGCCGCACGGCCACCAGGAGTACGCTGAACAGAATGTTCTTCGCGTCCTGAACGCTCAAAGGATTTTTGTCCGCACTGTAGCCCTCCAGTATCCGGTTGAGCTGTCGCATCATCTCGCCATCGGAGCCGATGGTTTCCTGAATCAACTCGTCCGTCAAACGCTCAAATTCCCCCTTCTCGTCCAGCCTCAACACTTGTAAGGGAGGTGTTTCTTTTTTCCAGAACATAAATTCTCCTTCTCTCCTTACGCAGACGGATCCGTCGGCCCCTCTTTCGTTTCATCCCCAGGCGTTGTAGGCGAGATTTTGGCCAAGATATTGTCCCGCTCCAATATAATTTCATCCAGGGAGCTCCAATACGCCCCAGTCAGCCGTTCCTTGTATATTCCCGCCATAGTATTCCGCACCAAATGCGCTACATGGAGACTTGGTTTCTTTCGTTGCACCTGCTCATAGTAATACCAGATCCGCAACATCCGCCTAGACAGCATGACACTTACTTTAGACTTCATCTCCTCGATGAGACGGATCTCCTCGGTGAGCAGGACCACCTGCATCTCATATTTACTTTGGAGCTGGTTTCGGTAGTCGTTTTTTACAGCAACCTCCCGTACGCGATACATCTGCATAATATGCGCATATTTGTGATCCTCATTGAGAGTTTTGTTATAGTTATCTTGTATAGCCTGTAACTCGCTTTCCCGCTTCAATTCCAGCAACCTAATTTCACCGTCTAAGATAGACTTCTGCTTATTCAGCCAAGCGATGGCCTCGCTAAAGCGTTTCATACCAGCCAGAGTATCATCCTCTACACTCTTAACCGTTAAGCTGCACTGTTTCTTCTCTAGCAAGCGATCCCGTTGCGCATCGAAACCCGCCAACTCTGTCCACACGAAAGGAGAAACATACCAAAGCTCTGCGTTTTCCGACTTCTCGTCAGACGGCGCATCAAACACGTTCTTCTTGGCATCGGAACGGCCCCGATAACTCAAATAGATTTTTTCTACTAGATTTAGTTTGGCATTTGCCATTGCAGCCCCTCCTCCGGGATATGCCTCAAAATGCCCCATACCGAATTCTGTTGATATTTGACTTTATTTTACCACATTATTTCCTTTTTGTTAAGAGGGAAAATGGAACTTTTTTCAATTCTGAAGGGCGAGGCACTAAGGAGATCCAAAAGTCTTGCACTGCAAAGAACATATGCTATTCTGAAGTAAAAGCTCTGTTTCAGAAGTATCCATTTACAGCGAAAAGGAGCGGGCAGCATTGCACTGTCCCGCTCCTCAATATACCAGATACTATCATTCCAGAGAACGTTTTTCCAGGAAATACTCCCAGATATAATCGTCCATACCGTTGTAATCCGGCGACCATAGGTATGTGCCAAAGGTCAGCGGCAGTCTATCTAAGAGCTGTATCAGATTTCCATAGGCAGCCTCCACATGCCAGTTTTTCAGATAATCCATATCGAAACAAGTCATCACATGGCGCACTCCCAGTTGTGTCAGTTCTTTCAGCGCCTTCTCCAGATAATGGAGAGATGTGACACCGGGGATGGCCAGGACAGTCTGCCCAGTGAAGAAATGAACGATGTCCGCCTTCATGTAGCCCTCGATCAGATAAACGCATTCTTGAACAGGACCAGCTATATGGCACCAATTTTCAGCACCTGCGCCATCCTTCTTATCTATGCTGGAAAACGTGAGAAACTTCCCGCCCTTTTTCATCTTTTTGTCCAGACGGATATGGATACTCTGGATACGGCCAAGCCGATCCCGGCAGGGGATCATAATTCCCCGCAGGTAAATAGCCATCGTCCAGCGCCCATCCTCGTCCCGATAAAATCCAGGTACACCAAACAGCTCATGCCCCTCTGAAATCAATTCCTTTGCCAACGCGGGAAAGCCTACCAGCGGCGTTGTACGATACCCCAGCCGGTCGATCTCCTCGTTAGTCAGACCGCGCCCCCGCAGGTTGTCCCGGTGATCCGAGGCAAGTGTCAGTTTGCTTAGAAGTGCCCGGTAAACGCGGTCCCTTGTTTCGATACCAACCAGCGGGGCCTGTGGCACCTCTGCAGGTTTTGGCCTGGGCAGTGCTTTCTTCTTCCCGCCTGATTTGCTGGAATAATGGCTTTCTCCGCCGCCCAGCCGATCCATTAGATCCTGGCGCACTTTATCCCGAGATACACCAGTATAGTAGGCGTAGAGGTCAAAGACACCGCCTTCAAACTGGCCGCATTTGGGGCATCGGAACACATTGCGCTTGAGGTTGATATTAAGATGCCGCTTTCTTGATCCTGCATGGTCACAGACCGGACAGGGGATATTATAGGAACTCCTTCCTATGGGCGGCTGTGGAATCGGAAGCAGCGGCAGAATGTCATTCATCTGAAAGCGCAGTTCCATTTGCGGTTCCCCCTTTCCTCTGCGCTTTACACAGCGCCGAGCCGATTGCTTTATCGCCCATAACTCACGAGGAAGACCTTGTTTCCTGGAAAACTGCCGTGTAGATATCCGTCTTGTCACAGCTCTCCTTTGTCAGCTCCAACAGCGAAAAACAACGTCCATACTCCTGAAAATCTTCCGCAGAAATGCGGTCAGTGGTATCTTCCGGGGCCAGATAGTAAACCTTGCAGATTCGGAGCTGGTCAAAGCTCCCCACAGTATAAGATTCCACATAGTCCGGTGTGTAGTAGGATACCGGATATAGGGCCGGTTTGTACGCCGAAATCATCATCCACAGCCAGATAGCCACGACACCTGCAATGCCCATGACACAGAAAATCGGGCGAATGATTTGCTTCATGCCTTTTCCTTTCCGGGGGCCGGTACAGAACCGGCCCCCTTGTTCATTCAAGCGGTAGTTTTAACCGCCTCGTCACAGATCAGCTTGGCTGCAGCCACAATTTCGGCATTGCCGGTAAACTTGGTGGCAACCCAATACAGCGCTTTCGGATCGATCTGCATAACCTCCCCCAGCGTTTTCCCGCTGTACTTGGCAATCGGGCACGAAACCTTCAGTGCCTGCTCAAAAGGCGACAGTTCAGGTTCCTGCGGCTGCGGCTTCAGGGCTGCCTGAGCGGCAGGTGCGGCAGGCGGTGGAGGCGGGGCGCTCCCAATGGAGGCATCCACAGGATTGCCGCTCCACATAATACCGCCCAGTTCGTCCACAGCCGGTGCATCAAAGGAATCACCGGCGGCCCCAAACTGGAGGCCAAAGCCTGCATTACGCAGGGCAATACCCACCGCAGCGGTCTGCGCCCACTCTCTGGGTGAGACAGTAGGTTTATCGGGCAGATAACCTCTGGAGGCAGTCGCCTCGGCCAAGAACTGATCCACCGGTGCGGAATAGTGGGGATAGACCCGGGCTGTTGCCACAAAACAGTCCTTCCCCGCCGTGACGGAAACTGCGATACGTCCCTCCGGATATTTCAGCCGGAACCAGCCGATCTGGACCATAACCGGAAGCCGCAGCCTTTTTTCACCACCATTGGCGCTGTTCAGGTCGGTATACTCCACCGCCAGCGCAGAGGGATCGAACCCCTCCACAGCGTTGATCTTCTGCAAGGCCTCCATGGCCGTCTGCTTTGCTTGTGTGTTGTCCGTAGTCATGACGCTGGCGCCTCCTTTTCCTTCTTTTTAATGGGTACAAATGTGTTTCGGAACTGAAGCCATGCGGGAAGCAGCGTCTGAATCACTCTGCCAATCTCCCGGCTGTAGCTTTCCGGAGCGGACGGCGCAAAGCTGGAAAAACGCTTGCGGTAATCTTCAATCACCCGCCCCAGATTGTTCTGGGCAGCATCCCGTTCCTTCTGCGTGTCAGGTCCGCGGTTAGGCCCATAACGGCGTTCCAGGGCGAGGCACTGCACATAGGCGTCCAGCATTTTGTAGTGTCCCTGCAAAAACTGGGCCTCCATGGTGACCGGAGCCGTCTTGCAGAACATCTGGCAGGTCTCCAGCACACCGATCCGGTACACGATCTCACCGTGCCACCAGATTGCATCAGCCGGCGCACCGCCCTGCGCGATGCGCTGGTCTACCTCACTGCGGAGATTATAGTAGTTTTCGAGAACAGTAGCCATATTTGTTTCCTCCCTTCACTATGTTGCCGTTTGGATAATACGGGCTGCCAGCAGGGTGTTGCGCCGCTCCGTATCCGTTGTCTGAATGGCCCGAATGACCGCCTGCCAGTCACCAACAATCTGCGCTCTGCATCTGGCTCGGGTAAGGCCGGTATAGACCAGAGGGCGCTTGAGCATACGGCCATGGCAATTCTGGATACTGAGCAGCACCGAGTCATACTGGCCGCCCTGGGACTTATGAATGGTGGTGGCGTAGGCGAGATCCAAATGGCTCAGACTTTCATTGTCCTCATAGGCCACAATGCGGTCATCATGGAAATCCACCTCCACCAGGAACCCGTCATCATCCCGTTCAATTTTGCGGATATAGCCGATGTCTCCGTTGCTGACCTCTTCCCGGTTCTTGGTCTGCATGACCTTGTCACCAAACCGGAAGATCCGCTGCCCCAAGGACAGCTCCGGTTTATTTGCGCCCGGCGGATTGACCAGGGTCCGCAACCGCTCGTTCATGCTTCGCACGCCGGTCTCGGTCTTTGCCCGGAACGGGGTCAGCAGCGCAACATTGTCCACGCCATACCGGCGAACCTCCTGCATATACAGCCGCTCCAGCCATTGGGCGGACTGCTGAATATCGGCGGAACCCAAGAATTGGAAGTCTCCGTCAAACTGGAGGTCCGTATCGCCATGACGGATGTGCCGGGCGTTCTCGGCGATCATGCTGCCTTCGCTCTGGCGAAACACCTTGTCCAACATCACCATCGGGATTCTGCCGCAGCGCAGCAGCTCACTGAGTACCGCGCCCGGCCCTACAGAAGGAAGCTGGTCAGCATCTCCCACCAATACCAGCCGGCACATGGGCGGCAGCGCATGGAATAGATACCAGGTCATAGCCATATCCAGCATACTGATCTCGTCTACCAATACCAGATCGGCGTCTACCTGCTCCGGCATGGTCAGGGTGTTTGTATCACCGGCAGTCAGGTTCAGCGCTTTATGGACCGTGCAGGCGGGAAGGCCGCTGCTTTGCTCCAGTCGTCGGGCCGCACGGCCTGTGGGTGCGCAGCAGATAATGTCCGCATCCGGGAACGCCTTCTGGTAGATATTCAGAAAAACACGCTGAATGGATGTCTTGCCAGTACCAGGGCCGCCGGAAATAATACAGATTGGGGATGCGAGGGCGGTCTTAACCGCCTGCCGCTGCTCCTCCGCCAATGTGAAGCCCAGTTCCTCCTGCTGCTGGTCAATCTCATCGTCTAAGTCGCCGATATAGGGCAGGCTGCTCCGCTGGAGCATTTCTCGAACACACTGGGCAACACCGTCCTCAGCTTTCGCCATAACTGGACGGTAAACATGGCTCTGATACAGGGCCAGCCGCTCAAAGATCATGTCCTCTTTTGCCCTATCCCGGATAAGGCCTGGCGTAGCCAGGTCGTAATCAGGGTTATTGCCCCAAAGTGCTGAAAAGGCACCGAAATCCACATCCATAACTGCCAGATAATAGCGTAGCTGGAACTCATAGTAGAGCGGGTAAGCTCCATCAGCCCAGTCGCTGGCCTTGTGGTAGGTACAGCTCTTGCGCTCCAGAACGCCCGGCTCCCCGTCAGCCTTTCGGGTAATGCGCCGGTCGATGTCGGCCAGGGCATAGGGAAAGTCTGCATGTTGATACATATTGGTGTCATCAGTGACGGTGTCCCCGGTCCGCTGGGCATAAAAATGGGCCGCAATCGGCTCCAGCAAATGCCCCATCTCTAATTGCAGAGGGTTGGGCTTTGCTTTTGGCTGCAAACGGCCCTTTTTAATCAACCATAGCTCCCGAGGCGTCATCCACGGTGACAGGCCAAAGATGGTGGCCACATCGCTTCCGCCCACGGTGTACTCAATGTCCCCTTTCGGGCCATGCTCCCGGCACTCCAGCCAGCGTTTTTCATCCATTCCCGCACAGTCGCACAGAATGATCGGTGCAGCCATTACCAGCTCACCTGCTTTGCAAGGTCGTAGTCACTCCAGCGGAGTGTGAGCGCCCGGGCCATGTTCTCCTGAAGGGACAGCAGCTTGCTCTCAGGCGCACCACTGACCTTCAGATTGAACAGAATCTCCTGCATGGCCATAAATACGTCATGGGCAGAGGCCGAAGCATTGCCGTTGGCTGTCTCAAACATGGCGATGGCTTCTATCGCCGCCTTTTTCGGCATGGCCAGCTTTTTACACACGGCAGTCATGGCGTTGACCGGGTTATCCAGGTGGATGGTGAGCAGGCCGCTCAGGCGGGCCACCGAATCGCCAAACTGGGCGAACAGCATATCCAGAGCGTCCACAAAATCGGGGACCTTGGACTGCCGGCGGTGCTCAATGGCCACCATGCCGCCAATGTGGATGGGATACTGCAGGCCCATCAAGAGTGCCGACACCTTCGCCGAAGCCACCCCGGTGTCCGAGGTGGAAAAGCGTATGCCCGGCATCAACTTGGCCGCCAGTGTCTTTTTGCCCTCCGCTTCCAGCAGTTTTTCATAGGTGCTGAGCAGGTCTTCTTTCTGACCGGGCAGGATCCAGGAGGCGCTGGTGATAGAGTGGTCGGAATAACCGCTCTCAAAGCTGTTACCCGGGAACCGCTCGTCCATTTTCTTCTGCAGGCCGTCCAGCAGTTGGTCAATCTCCAGGATGGAGTAGTCCCGACCGTCCCCGGAATGGGCTGCGGACACCTTCTCGTCCCGGATCAGCAGCAGGGCGCTGTCCTTGTGCAGCTCCAGGCAGGAGTTGAGCACTTCAGCCAGCTTGGCCCTGGCGAGCTTGGGCAGGGCGGTGCCGTTGATTTTTGCCCGATCCAGCAGGCTCTTGTAGGCGGTGTCCCGCAGCGGGAAATACCGTTCCCCCACTTGGATGGCCAGGCCCAGGTTCTCCGCCGTATCAGCGATAGCCTCCTGGCTGACAGCGGAATCAAAGCTGGAGGGGTCCTCATAGAGCGGGGACGCCTTATCCAGCGCGGCTACACGCAGGCGGTTGACCTCGGTGCGTTCCCAGAGGCTGGCCTTGCGGGTCTCCTCGTGATAGGCCAGCATGGCGGGGAACTGGGTAAACTGGGTGGAATAGCTGTCTTGGCATTGTTTCAGCATTTTTGATCGCTCCTTTTCTCATTTTGTTGTGGCGGTATGCCCTGAATATACAAAAACAGCGTCCCTTTCGGAACGCTGCATTTGCCAGTATGAAATTGGCCCGGAAAACAAAAAAGTGCCATCTGCAAACATGCAAATGGCACTTCGGTACACGGAAAACTAGGCGCGCTTCTCCTGCGGCACTGATACTGTATGATTAGATTATATCATCTTTATGGGGCCGCGTCAATGCTGAACCAAAAGGTTTTCCAAATACATCAAACCGTAAAATGGACCTTATCTATATTGGAATAGCCACTTGAAGGAGCAAATGGGTTCCACAAATGGATAACTCCGTTTCATAAGACAGCCAGTTATACACATTACCACAATGCTGGCTACGGCGGAATCTCATTCATGATAATATTTTTTTTAGACGCTGTGCTCCCTCTGTTAAGTCGTTGATTGTTGAGGGAGTTATGACTGAAATTCTTGCAGCTTTTTCGGCAGGTTTATTTCCTACTGTAAATCTTTCAGCACCAAATACTTGTACGCCTGCTTGTAAAGCACAAATTTCAAAACTCTTTCCAGTAAAGTAATCGGGCAATAATAAATATCTGATTGGACAAGTAAGTTTACTTTCAACTAGGTAACCGTTTAAAATATCATTTACAATGAGATTGCGGTTTGATATTTCCTTTTTCCGTTCCATAATAATCTCATCAGCAATGCCATTTATTATTAAATCCGCAGATATTGTAGAAAGTAACGATGGATTTGATATATTCATACTATACAATGCAGTTGCTAATTCACAGTGGTATTTTTCTGGAGCATAAATAAAGGCAGTCCTTAGTCCCGGTGCAATCGTTTTGGACAAACTTGCTAAACATATGACTTGTTCGGGAGCAAAGGAAGCAATCGGCGGTAAAGGGTTATCTTCCAGTAAGTTATTGATC
>OFGC01002241.1_pt1 | contig 10312 bp, 7 predicted proteins | sample 1521691 | NCBI WGS metagenome assembly OFGC01 (sample SAMEA3504121, study PRJEB24116) | mouse gut metagenome | biome: mouse gut; feature: mouse-associated habitat; material: faeces | place: Denmark | collected 2011
CAGCATTTCAATAATTTTCCAACAAATGTTTAGATAGTTTCATAGGTTTTTGGATCGCTTTTTCATTTTTATAGAAAAAAGCAGTCTTTAAAATGTACGGATTATTTTGGTATAAAGTTGTTGTTATAAATAAAAGATAAGAAAGGAATAAATTGGTAAATTTATGAGAGAAAAGTACGAATCACTTGGACTTGCCGATCTGAGAGAGATTGCGAAAGCGCGTGGCATGAAGCGCATCAGCTCACTGAAGAAGAGTGAACTGATAGAACTAATGCTAAATGAGGATGACAAGGACAAGGCGGCAGGGAAAGATGTGGAACCCAAACCAATTTTGCGTGGTATGAAAGAGCCATCTTATGCCGCCGCTGCGTCAAATGACAAAGGAAATAAAAACGAGCGTAAGGAAAAACCTGCACGTGAGCAAAAACCAAACACAGAGAATACAGAAAAGGCGGTAAAAGAGCCAAAACAAAATACAGAGAATATCAATGAAAAACAGCAGGAGGACAAGTTTCCATCCGAGCTTGACAGTGGTTTGACTGCTCATGGAATCTTGGAAGTTATGCCAGATGGCTATGGGTTTATCAGAAGTGAAAATTTCCTGCCAGGTGAGAGTGATGTGTATGTGGCACCAAGCCAGATTCGACGCTTTGGACTGCGCACAGGCGATATTATAGAAGGAAATACCCGCATCAAAACGATGAATGAAAAATTTAGTGCGCTGCTGTATCTGAAAAAAATCAATGGATATCCACCAGAGATTGCAGCCAGAAGACGAAAGTTTGAAGACATGACCCCTATTTTTCCAAATGAACGCATAAGCTTAGAAACACCAAAGGCCAGTGTGGCAATGCGCATTATGGAGTTGATGAGTCCTGTGGGAAAAGGGCAGCGCGGAATGATTGTATCGCCTCCAAAAGCAGGAAAGACAACACTTCTGAAAGAGGTGGCAAAGTCAATTCTGAAAAATGCCCCAAATATGCATATGATTATTCTTCTGATTGATGAAAGACCAGAAGAAGTGACAGATATCAAAGAAGCGATTGAAGGGCCAAATGTTGAGGTTATTTATTCTACATTTGACGAGCTTCCAGAGCACCATAAGAGAGTTGCCGAGATGGTAATTGAGCGTGCGAAGCGCCTTGTGGAGCACAGAAAGGATGTGTGCATTCTGCTGGATAGCATCACCAGACTGACGCGTGCTTACAACTTGACGGTTCCGCCAAGCGGACGTACCCTCTCCGGCGGACTTGATCCGGCAGCACTGCATATGCCAAAACGTTTTTTTGGAGCGGCCAGAAATATGCGCGAAGGAGGAAGTCTCACAATCCTTGCAACTGCGCTGGTGGATACAGGCTCAAAAATGGATGATGTGGTGTATGAGGAATTTAAGGGAACTGGAAACATGGAGATGGTGCTTGATCGGAAACTCTCAGAAAAGAGGGTATTTCCGGCAATTGATATTCCAAAATCAGGAACACGGCGTGAAGATTTGCTGATGACGCGTGATGAACTGGAAGCGATTAATATTATGAGAAAAGCATTGAATGGTTTAAAATCAGACGAAGCAGTTGACAAAATATTAGATATGTTTGCACGTACCAAAAATAATGTAGAATTTGTTGAGACAGTGAAAAAAATGAAGTTTTTATAATTGAGACATAAAACGAAGTTTTTTGTGAAGATGGAGGTCAATTATGGCAGTGATAGGAATTGATTTGGGAACAACAAACAGTTTGGTATCTTGTTGGAAAAATGGAGAGGCAGTTTTGATTCCCAATTCATTAGGCAGCGTATTGACGCCCAGCGCAGTAAGTGTATCTCAAGAGGAAGTATTAGTCGGGGATGCTGCAAAACAACGGCTTTTGACACACGGAAATGAGACAGCAGTATCGTTTAAATGCTTTATGGGGACAAAAAAGAAATATCAGCTTGGCAGCCAAATATTTACGCCGATAGAACTGTCTGCACTGGTGCTCAAAAAATTGAAGCAGGATGCACAGGAATATTTAAACGAACCGATAGAAGAGGCAATTATAACAGTTCCGGCGTACTTTAATGACAGGCAGAGGACAGATACGAAGCTTGCGGCAAAGATAGCTGGACTGAAAGTTGAACGGCTGATTAATGAACCCTCTGCAGCAGCGCTTGCATATCAGACAGAACAGGAAAAAGAAGAAGCGGTACTATTGGTGATTGATTTTGGCGGCGGAACCCTGGATATATCACTGGTGGAATGCTTTGACAACGTGATTGAGATAGAAGCGGTGACAGGAGATAACCATTTAGGCGGCGATGATATTGATGCACTGATTTATACAGATTTTATAGGACGGCATCCGGAACTTTCTGCGTTGGATGCCGCTGGAATCGCTGGATTAAAAACAACATTGATTCAGGCAAAATGCGCGCTTGGAAGTCATGAGGAATACGTATTTTCCTATACATATGGAGAGATTACCATTGAGGACTGCATAAGACAGGAACAGTTGTTGGAATTGGGGCTGCCAGTTTTGGAGAGAATGCGTTATCTGTGCGGAAAGGCAGTGCACGACGGACAGTGCAGCATTGATGAGATTGATGATGTAGTGATGGTGGGCGGTTCTTCAAATTTGGGTTTTGTGCAGAAGTTCATAGAAGAACTGTTTGGCAAACCGCCGATAGTGATGGCGAATATCGATGAGGTGGTGGCGAGAGGCGCAGGTATTTATGCTGGAATCCGTATGCGGGCAGAGGATATCAAGGATCGTATGATGACAGATGTCTGTCCATTTACTCTTGGAACCAATGTTGTGTGGGGACAGGAGGATGAACGCCCACATCTTTGTGTTATTCTGGAACGTAATTGTCCACTGCCTTTTTCAAAGACAATAAGACTTTTACCTGTGTATGATTATCAGGATATGATGCGCATTGGCGTTTACCAGGGAGAGGAATATTATGTGGATGAAAATGTTTGTCTGGGGGAGCTTGTGATTCCGATTCGGCCAAGACCTGTTGAGAAAGGAGAAGGAGTTTGTGTTACCTTTTCTTATGATATTAATGGGGTACTGCAAGTGGAAGCAGAAAATTCGATGAAGGAAGTAGTCAGAAAATTAATTGCCAATGATGCCTTAAGTGAGAAAGAGATTGAAGAGAGTCTGAGGCGGTTTGAGCAGATGAAGCTGCCAGATGCAGAGGAAGAAGAATATCAGCTGCTGCTGGCAAAATTAATGTGGCTTTTTCAGCAGCAGATAGGAGATACAAGAATTCAAACCGGAATGGTGGTTGAACGTTTGACCAGGGCGCGGGAAAGCAATAAGCATCACCTCTATCAAAAGGAAAGGGAGTTTTCCCAGAGGTATCTGGTGCAGACATCCATGACGCTCAACCCATTCTCCTCCAAACTCCTTTTGGAGGAAGAAGACGATGACTAAATGCGTCGAAGAGACTTGAGCTTAAGAGCCGTCGCGCAGCGACTAAAAAACGAAAGTCGCAAAGACGCAGGAGAAAAATTTTCATGAGAGATTTAGGGAATGAAAATTTATCTCAGAAGAATGCGTCGAAGAGACTTGAGCTTAAGAGCCGTCGCGCAGCGACTAAAAATAGGAGGAAAAATGGATCATATTTGGGAAGTCTTAAAAATAGAGCCGACTTCAGATAAACGACAAATACGAAAAGCATACGCAGAATTAACCAAAATCTATCATGCAGAGGAACACCCAGAAGAATTTTCCGAAATCCAACAAGCATATCGTGCTGCGCTGGAACAGGCGGAAGCAGGAGAACAAAAAACACCTGTTCAAACAGTGATGATACAAGAAGCACAAAAAAAGAAACCGCTGCTTAACGAACCGAAGCAAAAAGTAAACGATTCGATTCTTGCCAAGCTGGAAGCACTGCATCAGCAGCAAAAATCAGCATACAGCAGTCAGGAAGTGATAGACGAGATAGTACAAATGCTGCTGAAGCAAGATGTTCCAGACAGGCAGCAGATGTGGCAGGCGTTCTTTTTGTCCGATGCATTTTTATTTGTGCATGATAATGATGGCTTTGTAGATGAGCTGGTAGATGCAATTTCTGCATGCCCGCATCTTTCTATTGAGAAGTTAGAACCTATCTTCGTGAAGGAACTGGCGCTGGTATATAGTATTATAAGTTTTGGCGATATTAGAGATGAGGCTTATAATTTTGGCAATAAAGAAGCTATGATACGAATCATATTTGGACAAGATGACAATGCGTGGGTTTATACAGAGAAGGATATGCAATTGGATAACCGCAGATATGCATATCATTCTTTCCGCAAAATCCGTCAATTGGCCGAGGAGGGTGGACTCAAAACGTATCAATTGGAAAAATGGGGAAACCTGGCGTTTTATGCAGAAGACAATTATTGTCCAAAGATAGTTTCGGAAAATGTACCAAAATGGGAGAGACGGCCGGAACAAGTGATGGAACCTTATGCGCCTGCATGTGTGGCAATGCATACATATTTGGTGCGGCATTATGAAATTCCGGAGAATGTCTGTCATGCCATGCGCAACAATTTTGAAGTAGATGGGCGAATGGGAGAATATCCACTCTGTTCTTATGAAGCGGTATATGATCAGATGTGTCAGAAATATCCGAGAATGCGTCAGTCGGAGGCGGCTTCACTCACAGACTGGAAAATTGGACTGCTTTCAGCTCCGCCAGTATTTACCAAAAGAATGTTGGATTGGGACACAATGGAATGGCTGATACAGTTTTTTGTTATCCGGGAATGCTCCGAAGAGCTGACAAAGGCGGTGTACGAGGCATATGAATCAGAGGGAGAACGAGCCTTGCCCCTGTTAGAGCTGTTAATTGGACGGCTGTGTGAATGCGAGAATGAAAAGAGGAATGGCCAAAATACGCAGGAAGCAGAAAAAGAACTGGAAATTTCTATACAGAACCGAAGCTTTTGGAGCTATTTTTTGAGTGTAGCATATCCGTATTCCAATGATGGACGGGAGCCAAAAGATGGTGACTATCATACGGTTCTCTCGCACTATATGAAACGCGTGTATCCAGTATCAGACTATTTTGCCACACACTTTTTCAAGAAAGAAACACCGATGTCGCAAAGAGGAACCATGCATGGGGTCATGGAATGTGGAAGAACAGAGAAAACAATTTCTTTTGATGGGGCAGAAATTCGGATCGTTTTTACGCCGCATCATCTGGAATATACTTGGCAGGGGGACTCCGTCTTTTATCAAACGTTACCATTTTCAGAGCTTGCTAAACTGTCAGAATCAGAGGAGGATATGATAACATTTTTCCTGCTGCTGCCAATAACAAAGGTGTCTGTGGAGAAAGGATGCAGAGAGGAAATACTTAGACGTATGAGAGCGCTTCCTTTTTACAAAGAAACCTGGAATTATCTGGCTGATTGCATGATACGAAATACAGATTGGGAAACAAAACCCGAACATCCACAGAAGGTTTTGGAGGAAGTATATTATAGCGAAAATACATGGAACTGTTTTCGGGGAAAACTGACAGGACGCAAATTTCAGGTGGACTATCAGACGCCAAAAGGCTGGTATCCAATGAAGCTGCTTTATGGCGAATCCAAGAAAGCACGCGCAATAGAGGATAAGTCAGATCGTCTGAATTTTATGCATCAGGTGGTAGATGGATTTTTGCCGCCAGAAACAGTGCTTCTTAGGGAGATTTTTGTTGCAGGTATGACACCGATTCAAAAAGCTAAGGTTATTTTCGATGCTTTGGTTGAAATACGACACATGGATGGCATAGCCAAAGGGAAATACAGAACCCCTCAGAGACTTGACGCTACGCAGAATTTTTTGGAGCAGTGGGATTCACTGCATTTCGGCGGGTATACCTGTTCAGTGCTCCTATGGTTTGGAAAAAAGGAAGAGAATACTACCCCACTGCATTGTTATATGTTTGCTCATGATGGATGGGATGCATTTCATACATTGTTTGAAATGCGGGGCGAAGTGTACAATGCCTATTTGAAACGGGAAGTCCGTTTAGCACGCAGGATTATGGAACCTTCTGAAATTGTAGGGTATTTCAGAGTGGAAGATATTGTTCCATTCCCTATAGGAATTGGAGAGAGCGGCAGGTTTTATAGTTATTTTGCGCATCAGTTCGTGGTGGCGCAAAGCTTTGCGGAACTGGTGACAAAATGTGTGGACTTAGAACCCCTTGACAGAATTGAGATCGACAAGGGATTCCGAACAAGGAACAAATTCACAGGGAAGCTGGAAAATTGGTACTATCACAAATATGAGCATGAAACAAATGAGGTGCTCTACAACTATCCATATGAGCTTTATCGGGAATTGTTTGAGGAAATATAAGGAACTGTAGGAAAATAAGTGATGCAGATTGCGCAGGATGGTTTTCTACAGTACCTAAATGTTATCCCTCCTGCTTGTGCCTGCCATTTTCGTACCGCCATTGTCTTGGGGAAATACCATAGATATTTTTGAATGCTCTTGAAAAATGCAGTTGGTTTGGATAGCCGACTGCATTTCCAATATCACCAATGGATAAGCCGGTGAGCTTTAAAAGCTCGGCGGCTTTTGTCATGCGATAGGACATTAGAAATTCCTGCGGTGTTTTTCCCATATTTTCGTGAAAAATTTTTCCAAAATAGCTGCGGTTTAACCCGCAGGAGGTAGCGATATCTTCCACAGAGATATCGTTTTGGAAATTCTGCTCGATAAAAGAAAAGGCTTCCTTGATATAAAAATCACGCAGACTGCTTCCTCTTCCCGTCTGGGCAGCGGCAGAAGAATGAATCAGGCTGTCAAGAAACAGGTACAGGTGCCCGATTAAATGAAAAGGGGATTCCTCTTTGTGGTTTACAATATATAACATTTCTTCTTTCATTGTCTCAGAGATATCTTTATAACGGGAACGGTAAATGGGATATTCCGGTTTGATCCCGGTCAGATCCACGGCCTCCTTTACGCGCAGGCCATCAAATTCTATCCATACATATTCCCAGGGAATCTCATGATCTGCGATATAAGTACAGACCTGATGGGGAAAAATCATAAATCCCTGCCCGCTTTTGATCTGAAACACCTTGGATTCTTTTTTGTTGTTTTCTGCGTATAACTGTCCGGTTCCGGAAAGGCAGTAATGAAACAGATAGTGGTTTCTGGCGGCAGGCCCAAACGAGTGCGACGGATCGCAGTGTTCCCACCCAAATTGATACAGTCCCAAATCGACAAAGTTCTCAACAGGAAAAACAGAAAAAATTACTTCACTCATAAAAAGCCTCCCTAATTCTTGTATGTACTAAGCAATATGATACAGTATATACCAAAATGCTAGGTGACTTCAAGAATATGATATAAATATAGCAAAAAGGTATAAAAAGGCAAAATAAGGCTATTTATAGATAGCATAAAGGTATGTTATCATTGTTTTATCAAAGAGAGAGGAGAGATTCTATGAAAGGAAAAAGGTTAAAATGCTTGGGAATTGCATTGGGCTGCATGTCAGTCGCATTGTCTCTTCAAGGATGTGGTGCTTCATCGGATAAGATCGAAATTGAGATCGTTCAGTACAAACCGGAAGCAGCAAACTATTTCAAAACCGTAGAAGAGGAATTTAATGCAACACATGATGACATCCATTTGACAATCAGTTCCCCCAATGATGCTATGGCTATCTTAAAAACGAGGTTTATCCGGGAGGATTATCCGGATATCATCGGTATTGGAGGGGATATCAATTATTCCTATTTTGTGGATGCCAATATACTGAAAGATGTTTCAGATTATGGCGGACTTGGGGACATTAACCAGGGCTATCTGGATATTGCTGAAGCATTGGAGCTTGTTCCTGTAGATGGGACATACATCGTGCCATATGTGGCGAATGCAGCCGGAATTCTGTACAACAGAGATATGTTTGCAGAACATGGCTGGAAGATCCCGGAAACATGGAGTGAGATGACACAGTTGTGTGAAGAAATTAAGGCAGAAGGCATTCTTCCGTTTTACTTTGGATTCAAGGACGTCTGGACTTGCTTAGCGCCATGGAATGCGATGGCGGTTGAGCTTTCTCCATCAGACACAACCAAACAAGTGAACAGAGGCCAGACAACATTTACGCAGGAATACAGGGAGTTGTCAGAAAAATATCTGCAGCTGCTGCCGTATGGGCCAGACGATCCATTTGCCTATGGATACAATGATGCATGTACTGCTTTTGCAAGAGGAGAAGCTGCAATGTATCCAATCGGAAGCTATGCAACACCACAGATTTTGTCCGTTAATCCGGATTTGAATATTGATTCCTTTGTGATGCCTGCAAGCGACAACAAAGATGACAGAACACTGAATTCAGGTATTGACCTTGGATTCTGCGTTATGGCTGAATGTCCAAACCAAGAGGCAGCGTATGAAGTGTTGGATTTCCTTTTGGAATATGAGAATATGCAGAAATATATTGATGCTCAAAATGCAGTTCCATGCAAAAACGGAGATTTCAGACTTGCTCCGATGCTTGATGGAATGCTTGAGTTTATTGAGTCTGGAAACATGACAGATTATCAGGATCATTATTATCCTTCTGAAATGTCTGTAGATGCATTGCTTCAGACTTTCCTGCTGGAAAAGAATGTGGACAGCTTCCTTGGAACGTTTGATACAAACTGGCAGCGGTATAACAGAGACATTATCCGTCTGGTGCAGGAATATGAACAGACTCATTGAGATTCCAAACAGGAAAGGAGAAAAAGACAATGAAAAATGATAGACAAAGAACATTTTTGCTGATTACGATACCGATTTTGGCTCTGTTTGTCTGCTTTAACACAATTCCGCTGATTCGCGGTGTAATATACAGCTTTACAAACTTCAGAGGGTTTGGAAAGTATGACTGGGTTGGTTTTCGCAACTATATTGATTTGTTTTCGGATGCCCGTGTTGGAAAATCATATCTTTTCACGATTAAACTTGCAATAGTCACGACAATTGTTGTAAATATTTTAAGCCTTATTCTGGCGCTGGGATTGAACAGCAAAATCAAGGCAAAGGGATTTTTCCGCGGCGCTTACTTTTTGCCAAACATCTTAGGTTCCCTGGTTGTTGGTTATATTTTCAACTATTTCTTTACATATATTCTTCCTGCAGTAGCAGATATGATGGGACTTACTTCTATGAGCACAAGCATTTTATCAAGCCCCAGCAAAGCATGGATTGGTGTTATGATTGTGTGCGCATGGCAGGCGATTGCAATGAACACGATTATCTACATCTCAGGACTTCAGACAGTGCCTGAGGATGTGTATGAAGCAGGCGGTTTGGATGGAGCAACTGGATGGAAACAGTTCCGTCACCTGACGTTTCCTTTGATCATACCGTTCTTTTCTATAAATATGGTGCTCTGTGTGAAGAACTTCCTGATGGTATTTGACCAGATTATGGCATTGACAAAGGGAGGTCCTGCACAGAGTACAGAATCCATTTCCTACTTGATTTATAATAACGGTATGTCAGGCGGGCAATTTGGATTCCAGAGTGCAAACGCAGTTGTATTCTTTATTGTAATTGTAATTATTTCTGTAGCGCAGATGAAATTTTCCGGTTCAAAGGAGGAGCAGCTATGAAACATACATCGACAATTGGTAAATCAAATAGGGCTGTGCTGATCCTGCTGATCCTTGGTCTTTCTACCATTATATTTCCACTTTATATGACCATCGTGATTGCATTTAAGCAGCCATCAGAAATGACGAACAGTATCAGCGGTATCTTATCGCTGCCAAAAACATGGAGTCTTGACAATTTCAGAGAGGCAATGGAAGTAACCAATTTCTGGCATTCTTTGGGAAACAGCTTGCTGATTTCCGTGCTGACAGTGGGATTATCCATTATTGTTCACTCTCTGATGGGATATGCACTTGGCAGAAATAAAGCACACAGTAAGTTTTATGGATTCGTTTATCTCTTTATTGTTAGTGGTATGTTTGTTCCATTTGCAATTTTGATGATGCCTCTGGCAAAACAGACCGCAGAGCTGGGACTTGCAAACTGGGCAGGCGTTATTATTCTATACATCGTATTTTATATGCCAATGAATATCATGCTGTATTCCGGATATCTTGTTAATATTCCGATGGCGCTTGAAGAGGCGGCAAAGGTGGACGGCGCTTCTACATGGACAACATACTGGAAAATTATTTTCCCAATTATGGGGCCGATGCATGCTACAGTAGCAGTTATCACAGCACTGGCGGTATGGAATGACGTTATGACGCCGCTCATTATTATGGCTGGTTCCGGCAAGAACACATTGCCTCTGGCACAGTTAAACT
>OFGC01002242.1_pt1 | contig 10311 bp, 9 predicted proteins | sample 1521691 | NCBI WGS metagenome assembly OFGC01 (sample SAMEA3504121, study PRJEB24116) | mouse gut metagenome | biome: mouse gut; feature: mouse-associated habitat; material: faeces | place: Denmark | collected 2011
GTGTTACAGACCTGCCATTTCGTTTGATTTGCAAGGAGCAGGGAGCCGGACTTTTATGCATGGAAATGGTAAGTGCCAAAGCGGTTCATTTTCGGAATCAGAATACAGAGGCATTGATGGAGATTCACCCGAATGAATCTCCAGTTTCTTTGCAGATTTTTGGTTCAGAACCAGAAATTATGGCGGAGACGGCGGCGTATATCGAGGATCGCCCATTTGCAGTGTTGGATATCAATATGGGGTGTCCAGTGCCAAAGGTGGTAAATAATCATGAGGGAAGTGCACTCATGAAAAATCCAAGACTTGCGGGTGAAATTATCTATGCAGTGACACATGCAGTCAAAAAGCCTGTGACAGTGAAAATCCGAAAAGGCTTTGATGATTCGTGTATCAATGCAGTGGAGATTGCTAAGATTGCGGAACAAAATGGTGCGGCAGCAGTTGCGGTGCATGGCAGGACAAGAGAGCAGTATTATTCCGGAAAGGCAGACTGGGATATTATCAGGCAGGTAAAGGAGGCAGTGGATATTCCGGTGATTGGCAATGGAGACGTGACAGATGCCATGTCAGCGGTCAAAATGTTTTCGGAGACGGGCTGCGATGGGATTATGATAGGCAGAGCGAGCCGCGGGAATCCATGGATTTTTCGTGAAATCAATCATTTTTTGGATACGGGAACGATACCAGAACGACCAACGAAGCAGGAAGTCTGTGAGACGATTTTAAAACATGCCAGACTGCAGCTTCAATATAAAGGGGAGTATCTTGCAGTGCGTGAGATGAGAAAGCATGTGGCGTGGTATACAACAGGCTATCCACATTCCGCCAGACTCAGGCAGATGGTGAATGAAATACAAACCATCGCAGCGCTTGAGAAAAGTATTATGGAGATATTTGCGTGAGGCAATAAGGGCGGTATTGATTGACGCACTTGCTTTTCAATGATAAAATATAAGTATGATTTTATTTTTGCATAATCAGTGAGGTGCACCAATGAAACAGGTACGGATTTTAGAAATTAAACAGAGTGTTTTTGCAGATAATGACAGACAGGCAGAACTTCTGCGTCAGGATTTGAAAGAGAACGGTGTATTTCTTTTGAATTTCATGTCGTCCCCTGGTGCAGGAAAGACGACAACGCTGATGCGTACAATAGAAGCACTGAAAGATACGCTAAAAATTGGCGTAATGGAGGCAGATATTGATTCGGATGTGGATGCGAAGACAATTTCACAAACCGGAGTCAAGGTGATACAGCTTCACACAGGGGGAATGTGTCACTTAGACGCTGAGATGACGAGACAAGGACTTGAAGGGCTAGAGACAGGCGATATTGAACTTGCCATTCTTGAGAATGTAGGAAATCTTGTCTGTCCGGCAGAATTTGACACTGGAGCAGTAAAGAACGCCATGATATTGTCTGTGCCAGAGGGGGATGACAAGCCCTTGAAATATCCCTTGATGTTTTCAATTTGTGATGTTGTACTGATTAACAAAATAGATGTTATGCCTTATTTTGATTTTGATCTTGCAAGGTGCAAAGAATATATCCATATGCGCAATCCAGACGCAAAAATCATTCCCATCTGTGCAAAGACAGGAGAGGGAATGAAAGCGTGGACGGACTGGCTCGTGCAGGAAGTTAGCCAATGGCGCATGTAGATACAATATATATTAAGGAAGACTTTGCTTACATTCAATACAAGGGAGGGAAGATATGGAGAAAAAATTAGACAAAGAGTTGTACCCAGATTATGTTTATCCAGAGCATAAGCAGGAGCACAAAGGGCCAGCCAGGGAGAGTATCCTGAAACTGGGGAAGATGATAACAGACCGGATTCCGCAGAAACTTGGCATTCAAAAGATTACGCAGGATGATCCAGAGTATTGGGGTCTTGCGGGTGTACTAACGGACGAGGAAGCGGAAATTGCGCTGAAAATGGGAGTGCGCAAGCCAAAAACTTTAAAAGAACTGGTGAAGCTGACAGGCATTCCAGGAAAAGAATTGGAACCTAAACTTCAGGAAATGTCGGTCAAGGGGATTTTGGAGTATAACTGGGAGAATCCGCGCCGCGAGAAACAATATATGCTCCCTATGTATGTTCCAGGATCTGCGGAGTTTTTTAATATGAACCGCAATGTGATGGAAGAGCATCCAGAAGTTACATTGTTTTTTGAACATATGTCACGTCTGCCGCTTGAACATGTAACCCCGTTTGTTGGGGAAGGTGGAAATGGAATCGGCATGCATGTGATTCCAGTAGAGAAGGCAATTGCAATGGAGAGCGAATCCATTAATTTAGAGCACATTTCCTACTGGCTGGCAAAATACGAGGGAAAGTATGCAGCAAGTCCCTGTTCCTGCCGTCGCTCCCGCCTGTATCATGATGAGGGCTGCGGAGATGATCCGGAAGGATGGTGCATTGCAGTAGGCGATATGGCGGACTATGTTGTAGAAACCCAAAAAGACGGGTACTATATTACCAAACAAGAGGCGCTTGATATCTTTAAGCAGGCTGAGGACAATGGGTTTGTGCATCAGATTACCAATATTGACGGCGCCAACAAAATTTTTGCAATCTGCAACTGTAATGTAAATGTCTGCTATGCGCTCCGGACATCACAGCTTTTCAATACGCCCAATATGTCGCGTTCTGCCTATGTGGCAAAAGTAGATAAGGCAAAATGCGTTGCATGCGGCAAATGCGTGGAAGCTTGTCCAGCAGGTGCAGTCAAATTAGGACAAAAATTATGCAAAAAAGACGGCAGTGAAGTGACTTATCCCAAAATGCCGCTACCCCAAGAACAGAAGTGGGGCGAACATATGTGGACACACAATTATAGAGATGTCAACAGGATTAACTGCTATGACACAGGAACGGCACCCTGCAAAACAGCCTGCCCCGCGCATATTGCAATACAAGGATACCTCAAGCTTGCAAAAGAAGGCAATTATGAGGAAGCGCTTGCATTGATTAAAAAAGACAATCCGCTGCCGGCAATCTGTGGACGGATCTGCAACCGCCGCTGTGAGGATGCCTGTACTAGAGCAACGATTGATGAAGCAGTTGCAATAGATGCGGTGAAACGCTTTGTGGCAGAGCGGGATTTGAATGCAAAGACACGATACATACCAAAACCAACGATTCCGTCCTTAAGAGGAAAATTCTCGGAAAAAATAGCGATTGTAGGCGCTGGACCTGCAGGACTTTCCTGCGCATATTTTCTTGCAGAAAAAGGATATCAGCCTGTTATATTTGAAAAAAATGAGAAACCAGGCGGTATGCTGACTTATGGCGTTCCTTCCTTTAAAATGGAGAAGGATTTAATCGAGGCGGAAATTGATGTAATCAAAGCAATGGGCGTCGAGATAAAGTGTGGAATCGAAGTTGGAGTGGACGTCACAATTCAGCAGCTTCGGGAGCAGGGCTACAAAGGATTTTATATTGCGATTGGCTGTCAGGGCGGCAGAGTAGCAGGCATTCGCGGTGAGGATGCCAAGGGTGTTTACACCGCAGTGGAATTTTTGCAGGAGGCTGCCAAGAAGGAACAGTTTGACCTTGGCGGAGATGTGGTTGTCATTGGAGGCGGAAATGTTGCGATTGATGCAGCCAGAACAAGTACACGCTGCGGTCAGGGAAAAGTTTCGCTGTTTTGTTTGGAGAGCAGAGAGGAAATGCCGGCAAGCCGTGAGGAAATTGTGGAGGCAGAAGAGGAAAACATTGCGATCCAGAATGGCTGGGGACCCAAAGAAATCTTGGTAGAAAACCAAAAAGCAGTTGGCGTTGTGTTCAAAAAATGTACGCGTGTCTACGACGAGAATCACAGATTTGCACCAGAGTATGACGAGAATGAAACAATGACCGTTTCTTGCGACAGTGTTATATTTAGTGTAGGACAGAGTGTTTTGTGGCGAGAGCTTTTGCAGGGCACCAAAGTAGAGCTTCGGCCAAATGGTACAGTTCTTGCAAACAGGCTGACATATCAAACCGCAGAGCCGGATATTTTTGTGGGCGGCGATGTTTATACAGGGCCTAAATTTGCTATCGATGCGATTGCAGCAGGGCGCGAGGGAGCAGTTTCCCTGCACCGGTATGTACATGAGCACTGCACCCTGACAATCGGAAGGAACCGACGGGATTTTATCGAGCTTGACAAAGAAAACATTCTGGTAGAAGAATATGACAATACAGACAGACAAAGACCGCAAAGAGCAGAGGCGGAACAGCTAAAATCATTCCGCGACCTGTCCCATACATTGACAGAGGAACAGATCAAGGCGGAGACTTCCCGCTGTTTAGGATGTGGGGCATCTGTAGTAGATCCAAACAAATGTATAGGCTGCGGCATCTGCACAACGAAGTGCGTGTTTGATGCGATTTCTCTGCATAGGGAGCTGCCGGGCTGCTCTAAGATGGTGAAGTCAGAGGATAAGTTGAAATATATTCTTCCCAATATGATGAAACAGCCACTGAAGGTAAAATTTAAGAAGAAAGTTTGAAAGTAAACGTTCAAATATTGATTGGTCTGTGCGCGAAAGCGCACAGAGAGTATAAAAGCAACTTAGATATCAGATATTTCTTGACAGTTTGGAATGGAGAAAATCATGCACGAACTAGGAGTTGTATTTCATATTATGGACAGTTTAGAGCAGGTTGCCGCAGAAAATAAAGTGGAAAGTATCTCAAAAGTCGTTTTGGAATTGGGCGAAGTATCAACAGTGATTGCGTCGTATCTGCAAAACTGCTGGAGCTGGGCTGCGGCAAAAAAAGAGCTGTTTGCACAGGCCGAGCTGGTTGTTGAGACGATTCCTGCAATTACCTATTGTGATGGGTGTGGTGAAACCTATCCAACTGTTGAATATGGAAAAATCTGTCCTTACTGCAAAAGTCCGGATACCTGGCTTTTGCAGGGGAGCGAATTTAATATCAAAGAGATAGAAGTTTACTGAGAAAATAAAGATTCTGAGAGTACATGGATATGTATGGAGGCAAATTATGATATTTCAAATTTATGACGGCAGAATGATGTGGCAGATTTTAGGCTGGGTCATGGTGTTTGTTGGATTAATTCTAATCAATGAAATCGCGCGCCGGACGAAAATCGGAGGAAGCATCTGTTTTTTTGCGATTCCTGCAATTTTGACGGTTTATTTTATCGCAATCTATGTTGGTGCAGCACAAGGAGCGGAGTGGGCGCTTAACAATCAGACCTATGTACATATGAACAGCTGGTTCCACTATGCCAAGCTTTATGCAGCACTGGCTGGCTGTATTGGATTTATGGTACTAAAGTACCATTGGGGGTCCCTTGGTAAATCACATGGCTTCAAAGTATTTCCCTTTGTGATTGTAGCAATCAATATTCTGATTGCGGTGGTATCTGATTTGGCAGAGACAGGATCCAGATACTGGTTTTCCAACGAAGGCGTATGGCGCTACGGTGGATGGTGGAACTGGGTAAATGGTATTGCAGGAATCATCAACATTTTCTGTATGACAGGCTGGTGGGGAATTTACTCCTCAAGAGACAAAAAAGATATGCTTTGGCCGGATATGACATGGTGTTTTATCCTTGCGTATGATATCTGGAATTTCCAATATACATATTTGAACCTGCCTACACATTCCTGGTACTGCGGCTTTGCGCTTTTACTTGCGCCGACAGTTGCCAATGCGCTTTGGAATAAGGGCGGATGGATTCAAAACCGTGCGAATACACTGGCATTATGGTGTATGTTTGCGCAGGTATTTCCGCTGTTTCAGGACGGCAGCCGCTTTACAACCGTTTCCGCTGTATATGGAGAGGGCGGTGCAGCAGCCGCACTGGGGGAGGCAATGCCTGCCACAGCCAATCCTACAGCGCAGGGAATTATTTCTGTCGTTTCGATAGTCGTGAACCTTGTCGTATTTGTAGTGATTTTAAGACGTGCGAAAGCACAGCGCAAAAATCCGTACACCAACGAAATATTTACAGACCAGAAAGATTTTCGGATGGCAATGAACAGAGCGGAATAATAAAAATCGTTTCTGACAATTTATTTCATGTTATCAGATTGAATATACAAAATGCTTTATACGAGCAAGCTCCCAGCAGCGTTTTGTATATTCAATTTTGCATGGAATTTTACCTGTTGCGGGAATGGGTAAACCACAACAAACTTTTAGTTACAATTCACACTTACGCCAGATTTCACATATACTTACAACGATTTCGGTGTGAATTGCAACAATTGATGCACACAAAATGCTAAAAAGCACGCATTTTGGCGCTTGCTCCGACGCCATGCAGCAAGTGCATGGCGCGGGTGTGAAAAGTAACAACTTTTACAGAAAGTCTATAAAAATCAATTTATAAGGTTGACGTCTGGACATGAGTGTGTTATATTTTAGAAGCAAGATGTTCATTCGGTCTTTTTTTTATGCAATTTTTATTGTGAAAGAAAAGATAAGAGAAACATTGAACATTTCAGGTTACAATTTGGATATTGTTAGAACATTAGCGGAGGTGGAATATATGCGTACAAAAATCACATTAGCTTGTACAGAGTGTAAGCAGCGTAATTACAATACGACTAAGGAGAAAAAGAACCATCCTGAGAGAATGGAAATCAAGAAGTATTGCAGATTCTGCAGAACACACACACTGCACAAGGAAACAAAATAATCAATCGATTGGAGGCACATGATGGCAGATTCAGCGAAGACAGGAGCAAAAAAAGACAGCTTCTGGAAAAGTATGAAAACGGAATTTAATAAAATTACATGGCCTGACAGAAATGACACTGTGAGACAGTCAGTTGCAGTTCTCTGTGTTTCGGTTGTAGTAGGACTCATAATTGCCTTTTTAGATACCATTGTTCAGTTTGGCATTAATTTCCTGACAAGCATTGGAATATAAAAGTGAGGGTGGACGATATGGGAGAAAAGAAAGAACATAAGGCAGTGGCGAAAAAGCTGATTACTCCAAATATGCAGGAGTGGCTTCCGGTATCTCCCAAGATACTGCATGAGGCTGAGGAAACAGAGCAATTTTTTGAGACAGAGGACTCTGTTATTGAAGAGGAGCCTGTAGAGGAGGAGCCTGTTATTGAAGAAGAACCTATTATCGAAGAGCCCGTTATTGAGGAACCTGTAGAGGAGGAGCCTCACAGCAGGGTTGCACTCAGTGACAATAAAAGCGGTCTTGGCATGGGCTGGTATGTTGTTCATACGTATTCTGGCTATGAAAACAAAGTAAAGGCAAACATTGAAAAAGCGATTGAAAACCGACACTTAGAAAATGAAATATTAGAAGTGCGGGTTCCTTTGCAGGATGTTATGGAAGTCAAAAATGGGGTGGAAAAAACATCTCAAAAGAAATTGTTTCCAGGCTATGTACTTCTTCATATGGATGCAGACAACAATGATGCATGGTATGTGGTGAGAAATACAAGAGGTGTTACAGGATTTGTAGGACCAGGAAGCAAACCAGTTCCACTAACAGAAGAAGAACTGAAAGCACTCGATTTTGGCAGCGATATCAAGTCTGTTGAATTTGCAGAGGGTGATGTGATCAATGTGACTGCCGGTGTGTGGAAAGATACCATTGGAACCATTCAGAAAGTAGATGAGACAAGACAGACCGTGACAATTAACGTCGAAATGTTTGGTCGTGAGACACCAGTCGAGATTAATTTCACAGATGTTAAAAAGATGTGGGATTAATAACAAAATATTTAAGCATGTAATTTTTTTGATTCGTATTGACACAAGCGTACAGTTGTACTAAACTATTGTACTGTATTGGTACAATATATAACTACGTGTCGTTGTAAAAATGTGGGAGGGTTTATCCGCCCAGACAACCACAAAACAGTCTTGGAAGAAGATAGACTGAGAATGAAATAGGAGGTGCCCAAATGGCAAAGAAAGTACAAGGATATATTAAATTACAGATTCCTGCCGCAAAAGCAACACCAGCTCCACCAGTTGGACCTGCTCTTGGACAGCATGGTGTAAATATTGGGGAGTTTACAAAGCAGTTTAACGCTAGAACAGCAGATCAGGAAGGTATGATCATTCCTGTAGTTATTACAGTATATGCAGACAGAAGCTTTAGCTTCATTACAAAAACTCCGCCTGCAGCAGTTTTATTAAAGAAAGCCTGCAATCTTAAGTCTGCTTCCGCAGCACCAAATAAAACAAAGGTTGCAAAGATTTCGAAGGCGAAAATCCAGGAGATTGCTGAGTTAAAAATGCCTGACTTGAATGCAGCAAGCCTTGAGGCTGCTATGAGCATGATCGCAGGTACAGCAAGATCAATGGGTATTACAGTAGAAGATTAAGCGGAGGTAAAATAGAATGAAACATGGTAAGAAATATATGGAATCCGCGAAACAAGTTAATCGCGAAACATTTTATGAGATAGAGGATGCTGTAGCATTGATGAAGAAAACCGCTGTAGCAAAGTTTGATGAGACCGTAGAGGTTCATATCAGAACAGGATGTGACGGACGTCATGCAGAGCAACAGATTCGAGGCGCTGTTGTGCTTCCAAACGGAACAGGTAAGACAGTCAGAGTTTTGGTATTTGCAAAAGGCGATAAGGTTTCAGAAGCAGAGGCAGCAGGTGCAGACTATGTTGGCGGCGATGAACTGATTCCAAAAATTCAGAATGATGGCTGGTTAGATTTTGATGTAGTAGTTGCTACACCTGATATGATGGGTGTTGTTGGCCGCCTTGGTAAAGTTTTAGGACCCAAGGGCTTAATGCCAAACCCTAAAGCTGGTACTGTAACAATGGACGTTACAAAGGCTATCAACGATATCAAAGCTGGTAAAATTGAGTACAGACTTGATAAGACCAATATTATTCACTGCCCAATCGGAAAGGTTTCTTTCACAGAGGAGCAGTTGATACAAAACCTGAACACATTATTGGAAGCAGTTGTAAAAGCAAGACCATCTGTTCTTAAGGGACAGTTTTTGAGAAGTATTACACTTTCCTCTACAATGGGTCCTGGTGTAAAGGTTAGTGTTGCAAAGTATTAGTTGAAATAGATGATGAGCAAGACCTCGTTTTGGATAAAAGCGAGGTCTTTTTGCAATCTAGGGGTGAGTATGTGACTGGTAAAAAGGCAAGGGAACGAGCAAGAGCAAAACGCAGAAAAAGAGCAAGAATCAGAAGACAGATAAGGATATTTATGGTATCCCTTTCGCTGGTGCTCTTTTTTGGGGTGCTTATAATGGTGGGGTATATGGCTGTTGTGAAACCGACAGAACAACAACAGAAAAGTCAAAATAATCCAGAACAGATAACAATTGACTTTGCAGAAATGGAAAGACCCTCTCAGACAGCACAGGAAGAAACAGAGGAAACGAACCAAGAAGAACTGACACTTTCTCAGGCTTCAGAGGAAGAGCCTGATGAGAGTGAAAGATTATATCAGGAGGCGCTTGATAAGGGACAAAATGTATGGCTTGTAGAGTGCGCAGACAGTGCGCATGTTACGTTTGCTTTTGCAGGGGATATTCTGCTAGATGACAGCTATGCCATGATGAGTCAATTCCGAATGAGAGGGAGCGATATCAATGACACTTTTTCAGCTAGTTTGTTGGAGCGGATGCGAGGGGCAGATGTATTTATGCTCAATAATGAATTTCCTTTTTCTGAAAGGGGAACGCCTACCGAGGGAAAAACATTTACATTTAGGGCGAAACCGTCCAATATTGAATTTTTCCAGCAAATAGGAGTGGATGTGGTATCGCTTGCAAACAACCATGCTTACGATCATGGTGAGGATGCGCTGCTTGATACATTTTCGACGCTTGAGAATGCACAAATTCCCTATGTAGGAGCAGGAAGAAATATTAATGAGGCCAAAAAACCGGTCTATTTCATTGCAAATGGCATCAAAATTGCGATTGTGAGCGCGACGCAGATTGAACGAAATTCCGTGCCAGACACCAAGGAAGCAACCGCAGAACGACCAGGTGTATTGCGGTGTATGGACCCAACAGCGCTGTTAGAGGTGATTGCAGAAGCAAAAGCGAACAGCGATTTTGTGATTTTGTATGTTCATTGGGGGACAGAGAGCCAGGAAGCAACAGACTGGCTTCAGGATGAACAGGCACCTATCTATGCAAAAGCGGGAGTGGATTTGATTATCGGGGATCATCCACACTGCCTCCAAAAGATAGATGTGGTATCCGGAGTACCTGTTTTGTACAGTTTGGGGAATTTCTGGTTTAATTCCAAGACGGTGGACACGGGAATGATCAAAGCGACATTGGACGAGAACGGACTGCAGAGTCTGCAATTTGTCCCCTG
>OFGC01002245.1_pt1 | contig 10300 bp, 9 predicted proteins | sample 1521691 | NCBI WGS metagenome assembly OFGC01 (sample SAMEA3504121, study PRJEB24116) | mouse gut metagenome | biome: mouse gut; feature: mouse-associated habitat; material: faeces | place: Denmark | collected 2011
ATTTTTTTAAAAAATATTATATTATTGTTTCATGTGTTTTATGTATTTATACATTTATTTTATTTATTTAGGAGGAAAAGAATATGTTGAAAGTAAAACCGTTTTTATTCATTCTTTTTTTAACTGTTTTTGCTGCTCTTTTATCAACGGGCTGCAGCAATGATTCTTCTAGTTCTGGGGGGGGATATATAACCCAGATGGAGAAGAAGAAAAAGTAACACCTATTGATTTAGCAGGAAACCCATTCAGTCTTTTAGGTGTTTATGATGTTATTTTATACGGCATTAATGGAGAGCCAGTTAATACTCCAGCTATGAAAAGCGAACTTCGTGTTGGTTTGAATTTAAATAAAGCAGCAGGTGGTATGGAAGCACCAGAAGTTTTAATGTCCCTTGATTTTGAAGGCACACAAATCTTGTTTGATAAATATGTTATTGATTTATCAGGTTTAGAAAGTGCAGGTGGTGATTTAAATAAATTTATAGCTGATACATTTGATAATTTAGGTGCAGAATTAATTGAAGGCAGTGAATATGGTCTTTATTTCACATTAGACCCTGCTAAAAACCCACAATACAAACCAATATTAGATAACTCAATTGTTCAAGATGGTCAATATCTAAAATTAGAATTAAGAAAAACAAATGATATAGAAGTTGATGGCGGTTTAGATGTAGAACCAGCTGGTCCTGATGCCCCTGTAACCATTCCTGTAGAAAATATCGTTATAGATACTGCATCCCACTCATATTTCAGAGGCTCTAATATCACTATTGATTTTTCTATTACTCCATCAAATACTTCTGATACAGAAGTTGATTGGGCTACAAATTCAAATGGAAGTGGCACCATTACTTGTGTAAATGGCGAAGGAGAGCTTGTTTTATCAAAGGTAATGGTAGATGACACAGTTACATTGACTATTAAAAATGGTAAGACTGCACAGTTTCAAATAACACTTACTGATAGTATAGAAAATATAAGCTTTATCAAATCTTCATATCAATTAACACAAAATGAAACTCAAACTATTGCTATTGATAACTATGATACAATTAAAAATCAAATATCTAGTTTACAATACACAAGTAGTGATGCTAATATTGCTAGTGTTGATAATAATGGCAGTGTAAAAGCTTTAAAAAATGGTGTTGTAACTATCACAGCTACTGCTACATCAAACGGGAAAAATTTATCTGCAAGTTATGAATTAGATGTATTAGGCTTAGTTGATTTTTCTAGCAATGATTCTTTTATTGCATCAGCTCAAGGAACTTATAATATAACATTCTTTGGAACTAATCCAGGTAAAGCAGGTAGTTTTATGGGAGAACAAACAGAAGTGCCTGTTACAACTGACTGTGAGTTATATAAGGAATTATTTAATTCTACTAAGTGTGAAGGTGGTGGTTTTGTAAAAAATATTATTGTTAATAAAGATAAATTTGTAGGTAAGGCTACAATTACAATCCAAGATGATGGTTCAGCAGTTATACATACAAAAATATTAATGACTGCAGAATCTATGGCAAAGAATTCACCTGATGACCAATATCAATATTCTGTATATAGAACTACAAATCGTGGTGATTCTAATAACAGTAAAAACACTGTTCAAGGAATTACTGGCAGACATTTGACTGCAAATGGTACTTGGGCAACTTCTACATTTGATGTTAGACAATATAAAAATAATTTATCAAAAGAAATTATTTTATATTCTCATTTAATTGGAAAAGAAATTAGTATTCCAATAGCTGGAAATAAAACAGTTAACCCTATTACTTATGTTATTATGAGTAAGGAAAGTTCTCAACCAGAGAAAATGGGATATAGTGATATTTCTGTCGCACCATTTAATAAAGTTACAGGAATTAATCCTACAGATTTAGGTAAGGATGCACCAAATTATTAATTAAAATTAATCAACTTTCCCGCCCCGCATTATGCGGGGCTTTATTTTTATATATTTTACAGCCTGCATACTTCCTGTGCTGTTTTTCCAATTTCCTACCCTTATGTGTCTATTCCGATTTCCCTATCCCCAATGTCTATTATAAACCTTTAAAGCGAATAATCTAAAATATAAAACTACAAAACAATCTTAAAACAATATGGATAATTATTGAAACTTATATTATATAGATTCTCCGCTATGCTCAGAATGACAATATGTAGATTGCCATAACAGCATATATATAGATTTATCCAACAATATAGTCTATTAGTATAAATAGCATTGTTATTATTGTGTCATAATGAGCCTGCTTTATAAGCGAAGTATCTTAATAAATTTATATTAAAAAATTCATCCATGAATTTTTTAAATCACGCTCTGCCAAAACAAGTTTGGCTATCACTCACTAAAGACGGGACTTCCTGTCCCTGCATTGTCTTACTGAGCTTGCTTTATAAGCGAAGTATCTAAAAGATAAGATACTTTTAATATATTATGCACTGCTGTAATATATATAATTTAGATTTTTCGCCTATAAAATCAGGCTCAAAATGACTTATGTGACAAACTTTTGGATAAGTCCAAAACAACAAAGTCATAAGCTGATATTTTCCACTATTAATGCTGATATATTCTATAAACCATGATTTATTTAGAACATTATGAAGATTAATTATACACAGCAGCTATATATTCTATCATGCCATATTAACATCTATAAAACTGTCTTATTAATGAAAGCACTTCATCTATGCTGTTAGTTTTATATATATTAGTTCTAAAATCTGCTGCCATTTCAAACCCCTTGCAAAACCATACAGCAAACTTTTTCAATATATGCATATAGTGAGTTTCTTTCATACCCCTGCCTTTTGTATGCTCAAGCATATAGCTCCAAAGCTCTATTAAAAGGCTGCCAATTTCAGCAGGACTTAAATAATTATATAAATCATCATCACTGCACTTATCTTCTATGGCTTTAAATACCCATGGTGCTTTCATCATGCTTCTTCCAATCATAATACCTGCAACGCCTGTTGCTTTCATTTCCCTATAAGTATTATATCCTGCTACACCACCATTACCAATAACAGTAATATTTGCCATATCTGCTATTTCCTGCAGTATATCAATGCGGACAGTGCCGCCAAACATATCTCGTTTTGTTCTGCCATGGACAACTAATGCATTTACACCTTCGTTTTCTGCTATTTTTAAAATCTCTTTATATACAAGATTTTTCTCATCAAGCCCTATGCGTATTTTAATAGAAAATGGTTTTTCTGTTGCATGGCGGATATTTGAAACAACAGCTTTTATTCTGCCTAAATCGCCAAGCAGAGAACAGCCACCGCCTGCTTTTATTACTTTTTTTACAGGACAGCCCATATTTACATCAAAAGCATCTACCTGACATTCATTTTCTGCCACACGCACTGCTTCTGCATAGTTTTCTGGTTTGCCTCCAAATATTTGAAACACTAATGGAGTATCACTTTCAAGCCTGTCAAGATATTCCATAGTTTCTTTATTTCTTCTTGCAAGCCCTTCTACAGAAATCATTTCTGAATATATTATGCCATTAAAAAATTTACGGAGTATTCTTCTATAAGGTAAATGTGAATAACCTGCCAGTGGTGCTGCGACTAGGTCATTTTTTAATAAATTATCTTTAAAAAAATCAGACATTATAATAAACCAATACTATGTTTTGTATCATATGCACTGCCTTTATAATTTAAAAAGTTTCTAAATCTATAAAATCTATATGCTGCATAGGCTATCATTTCTCCGTTATCTGTGCACCTTGCAGGCTCTGGAAAATATACATTTATATTTTCATAACTTTCTGCCCTTTCATTAAATACACGCCTTATTTCCTGATTTGCTGCAACACCACCGCCAACAACTATCTTATCTCTTTTAAAAAGTGATGCTGCCTGAAATGTTTTATCTGCTAATGTTGATGCAACAGTCCACTGAAAAGATGCAGCAATATCTTCAAGGCAGAACTGCTCTTTTTGTATAGTATTCATAACAGCAGTTTTTAAGCCGCTGAAACTAAACTTTATTTCCCCTTTGAAAGCCTGTGGAAACTTAACTGCATGCCTGTTCCCTTTTTCAGCCAGATTTTGAATAAATATACCACCGGGATATGGTCCACCCATAACCTTTGCAGTTTTATCAAAGACTTCACCTGCTGCATCATCTATGGTTCTGCCTATCAGTGTAAAATTCAATGCTTCATCTATATCAAAAATATGAGTATGACCGCCTGAAACAATTAATGCAGTATATGGCGGCTTTAAGTCTGGATATGAAAGCTCTGCTGCAAGGATATGTGCTGCTAAATGGTGAACTGGCACAACTGGTTTATGGAGTGCATAGCCTAACCCTTTGGCAAAAGAAACACCTACGAATAATGCACCTATAAGCCCCGGTGCATTTGTTACACCTATAATATCTAAATCCATACCTGTAAGAGCAGCATCTTTCATACAGGCATGGTATAAAGGCTCAATTTTTTGTATATGGTTGCGGGAAGCTACTTCAGGAATAACTCCACCAAATGAAGCATGAATATCTGCCTGAGAAAATGTTCTACTGCATAATGTTCCTTTCTCAGAAGAATATACTGCAACAGATGTTTCATCACATGATGATTCTATTCCTAAAACAATCATAATAACCTTTAATTTATAAGAGTTTTAATATCAACTAAATGATAGTTTAATTTTTCAAGCTGTGGCAGAGCTATTTTTAATGCTGCTAATGTGTTTGGGCGAATATGTCCGATAGCTATAATACTGCCGTCATCTCTTGCCTTTTCTGCAGCTTCATAGATTTTTGCAAGTATTGCTTCCACACTATTATCATTATCTAAAAACATTCTGTTTTCACCACATTTATAGCCTGCTTTCCTGCACTCTTCATAGGCTTTTGTCTGTGCTGTTGTGCGGCTGTCTACAAACCTGTTTGTGTAAGTTTTAGATGCACTTAATACTTGTGCCATTTTATGTGCATCTTCTGTAATAGCTGAGCCCATATGATTATTAAATCCGTCCACACTAACACCTAAACTTTCAAAATTTTCTTTTACAACACCAGCAATTAAAAGCTCCGGCATATTTGGAAGAACTGCACCCCTGCCCGGGTCAGTATTTGGATAGCTTTTTGGTGCCATTGGAAAATGCAGAAACACTGTTTTTCCAGCTTTTTTTGCAATCTGTGCTGTAAAGCTGCTATGCTCTAAATGAGGAAGCACAGCAACTGCAACAGGATATTTTATCTCTGCATATTCTTTTGCAAGCTCTGCACTATTTCCACCATCATCAAGAAGTATTGCAAACTTAACCTGTTTTTTAGAATATGGCGGAAGCGGAGGATATTTCACAGCTTCTGCCACCTGTGGTTTCTCTTTTACAGGCTCTTTCTTTTCCTGCTTCTTTACAACTTCTTTCTGAGGCTCTTCTTTTTTTACCACTTCTTTTTTAGGTGCTTTTAATACAATATTAAACTCATCTTTTTTACTTATACCTACTATTTTATTTTGTGCAGATTCTACTTTATAGCCATGTTTTCTAAGTATAGAACTTATGGCAGAATTTATGCCACGCTGCATATTTTCATCACATGTAATATCAAAATAAGTTATATCCCTGCCACTGCTTGTTTTTGACTTACGCTCTTTAACGGACGAGCGGCTTATTTCATGGTCATAAAGCACAAGGCGAATTAAATCTGTTATATTTTCATTACTAACTGTTTCCTGCTCTTTTTCCTTTTTAGGCTCTTCTTTTTTTACTGGCTCTTTTTTAGGCACAGGGACAGTTTTTGCAGCCTGCTGCTTTTGCTCTTTTTGTTCTTTCTGCTCTTTTTTCGCTGCTTCTGCTTTTTTCTGTGCAGGGATAACTGTTACAGTTTTAGGCTCTTCTTTTTCCTTAGAGCCTGTAATACTCATAATGCTGAAAGATATTAAAGCAATAAGCACAGCAATAAGACCAATGCCTAAAAAGATACCGCCACCTGCTGATTTAGATTTAGATGTTTTTTTACGGGTAGTAGTTTTTCTACCCGCAGGTCGCTTATTTGTTTGTCGTGCTGCCATATACTAACATACCTTTTAATACTTGAACTGCTGAAATGTATTGTAAATCATCATTTAACGGCAGCACTTGTGATGCTCTTTTTACTGAATCATCAACAGCTGCACTATTATCTTTTTCATTTTCGCCTTTTAAGTGGCCTGATAAATCTTTTTCTTTTATAACATAATAATCAGAAGTATATTCAATTATGCCAGGCTCTACTTCCACATCAGGCTTAATGCCTACACCCTGAATAGAGCGTGCGGCAGGGGTATAATATCTTGATGTAGTAAGGCGGACAGCAGAGCCGTCAGGAAGCGGAACAATAGATTGAACACTGCCTTTTCCAAAAGTTGATTTTCCAACAATTACTGCCCTTTTATAGTCCTGCATAGAACCAGCAATAATCTCACTAGCTGAAGCTGACCATTCATTAACTATTATAACCATAGGTATAGTTCTGTTAGAAAAATTAACTGATTCCGTTTTATAATGTTTTTCCTGTTTATCTCTTTCTCTTGTGAAAACTACTGTCTGGTTTACAGGTAAAAAGATACTTGCAATAGAAATAGCTTCGTTTAAAAGACCGCCGCCATTATTTCTTAAATCAAGCACTAAACCTTTTGCACCAGAATTAGTTAAGGCTTTGACTGCATCTGCCATTTCTCTGTATGAATTTTCCTGAAACTGTGTAAGTCTTATATAGCCAAGTTCTTTATCTATCATTTCATATTTAACAGATTTTATTTTAATTATTGCTCTTGTAAGAGTTAAATCAATAGGCTTGCTTTCCCCTTTTCTTGTAATAGTGAGCTTGATTTTAGAGCCTGATTTACCACGCATTTTTTTAACAGCTTCATCCAAAGTCATATTTGCAGTAGGCTCACCATTGATTAATGCTATAACATCGCCGCCTTTAATGCCTGCCTGCCATGCCGGTGTATCTTCTATTGCACTCATTACTGTTAATAAATCATTTTTCATAGTGATAGTTATGCCTAGCCCGCCAAAAGAACCGCTTGTGCTTTGCTGAAAACTGTTAAACTCTTCTGGTGTCATAAAAGATGAATGTGGATCTAGCTCTTCAAGCATACCCTTTATTGCACCATAAATTGCTTCTTTTTTATCTATTGTTTCTACATAATTTTTATCAACTAAATCAAGAACTCCCATAAATGTTTCAAGAGCTTTATACTGGTCATCTGGATTATATTTACCTTTTTGAGATAACTGAACAAATAAATTATTTATACCATCATTGTTACTATTTGCAGCGTATGCTTCACTTTTTGTGCCGCTGCCACTTAACTGCAATAAAGCATAAGAAATAAATACTATAGGAACTACTATAAATAAAACTTTTTGGATAATTTTCATATATAACTCCAATTTAAAAATTTAACTTTATATTATATAAACTATTTTCAAGATATATCAACCTTTTTTAAACCATAAATTAGGATTTAATGCCTGCTCTTTTTTCCGAAGCTCAAAATAAAGATACGGATTATCTACTGCAGGGTCTACTATAATATCGCCTAATATATCACTTTGACGAATTTTTTTACCTGTTTCTACAAGCAGAGTATCCATATTTCCATAAACAGTATAGTATGATGAGCCATGATCAATAATTACAAGATTATTAAAATTCTTTACATTATCTGCAAAAACTACCATGCCGTCTGCTACAGCTTTTACCTGAGTTGTGCCTGCTGGAGATATTTTTATACCTTTATGCATTATCTTAATGCCAGCATCTGCCACTATATGCTCGCCATACTGCTCTATTATTTTTCCATTTACAGGAGTAGGAAGTTTTTTTACAAGCCTGCCAAATGGTGAATCATCTGCCATAGCTGTCATAACAGGCTTATCTTCACCAAAGGTTTTTATCCTGCCCTGATTATTATTTGCACTATTTTTCTGCTGATAAATAGATTCTGCATTTGTATCTTTTTCTGCCTGTAATTGTATCTGGTCATCAAGCTCTTTTCTTTGAAATTTTAAAAGCTCAATATATTCTTTCCTGCCTGCTTCATCATGCTTAATCATAGTCATCATAGAATTATAGCGTTTTTTTTCTGACTGCAATTCTTTAACAGCACTATTCCTGCTTTCTTCTAATGATGCAAGCTCTAAAACTCTGGCTTCTTCTTCTACTTTAAGGTTTTTAAGGGTTTTTACATCTTCATTAAGCTTATCTATTTTCAGCCTTAAATTAACACCTGCTTTTCCTAATATTTCAAGAATTTTAACAGTATCTTGCGGCTTTTCTGATGTGGTGATAATCTTAATATCTGAATAACCCATATTATCTATCACATACATATTGCTTTTTGCAATATCCTTTTTATTTTCATCTATTTCTTTTGAAACTTTTATTATACTGCTGCGTATACTGTTTATATTGCTTTCACACCTTTTCTTTTCCTTATTAAGCTCAGAAATAAGAATATGATAGTTGGATATTTTAGATGATAATACACTTATCTGCTTTGTAATACTCATTTTTTCTGACTGCAGTTTTTTAAGCTCCGCTTCTTCACTGCGAATATTTCTATTTATTTCTTCTAATGATGCAGTCTGAGCATATACACAAACAGTATAAAATAAAAGTAATAAACCAGTTAGTATAAACTTAATCTTCATTGATAGATGATACCTGTTTTAAAAATGATATAACACTTGCTCTTGCAGAAATCACACCTATTATACATACAATTATACATGATAATATAAAATATTTTATATCTGGCACATCATATATGTTAATACCTGCCTGAATTAATATGCGACTGTTAAAAGGAATGAAAACTGCTGCAAAAATAATCAGGCTGCATAAGTATGCAAATAATGATAAAAAAAATGACCCAAATAAATAAGGCACTGATATAAAAGGTCTGGTTGCTCCCACAAGAGAATAAAGCTTAATTTCTTCCTTATATTTGTATAATGAGAGTTTAATAGTATTATACACTACAAAAACAGCTGACAAAGCAAAAAGCACACTCATTGCTGTAATAAAAAGCCATGCTCCTCTGCCTATTGCTTTAAATTTTATCATATATTCTTTGCCATAGCTTACTTCATCTACTCCTTTAATATGTCCTGCTTCTGTAACTATTTTATCAAGAGTTTCTTCTAATGTATCACTTGGATAAATCTCTATAAACGACGGGAAAAACTCTTCTGCAAAACTTTCAAGAGTAGCAGCTTTTGGTGCATTTGCAACTGCAAAAGCCTTTGCATCTTTCTGACTGTAATATTTTGCACTTGTAACATTATCAAGCACTTTTATAGATGACAATATTTGTTCCGCTATAATATCATTATTATTTGCAAGATATACCCTTATTGTATTAGCCTGTGATAAATGGTTTAAAAAACCTGCTGTGCCTGAGCCTGCCACCCAGAAAACATGATACATAAAAATAACAGTAGTAAGAGTTAAAAAAGAAAGAAAATTACTGCGTAATATAACAAAAAACCTAATCACACCACGCATAAAAAGATAGGTAAGCTTAGAGCTCATTTCTCACCTCATCTCTCATAACTTTACCTTTTTCAAGCTCTATTTCTCGGGCTGGATATTTTTCCCGTAAAAATTTATCGTGGGTAGCCATAATTACTGTAGCACCAGTGTCTATACATTCTCTTAATACTGCCATAATATTTTCAGCATTTTCCTGGTCTAAATTACCAGTCGGCTCATCTGCTAAAATAATTTTAGGGTCATTAATTAATGCTCTTGCAACAGCTACACGCTGCTTTTCTCCACCTGATAAGTTTTTAACTATATCATCACGCTTTTCAAATATTCCCATTCTTTTAAGCAAAGGCCATATACGCTCTCTTGCTGCACTGCGTTTCATATAAAATATATCAAGCCCTAGTTTTACATTATCAAAGACTGATACATTTTCTAAAAGTTTATAGTCCTGAAATACTACACCTATCTGACGGCGTAAAAAGGGCACTTCTATTCTGCTCATTAAATTAATATCTCTGCTTTCAATAGAGACAACTCCACGGCTTGGAAGTAAATCGGCATATATAAGTCTTAAAAATGTAGACTTGCCTGCCCCTGACCTGCCTATTATATATACAAACTCACCACGCTTTATTTCCACATTAACATTATTTAAAGCCTGATATTCACCAACAAAGGAAACACCAACATTAACAAACTTTACCAATACTTTACTCTCAAAAAATTTTTAATATTTTACTAAAAATATTCTAATTATTCAAG
>OFGC01002246.1_pt1 | contig 10289 bp, 5 predicted proteins | sample 1521691 | NCBI WGS metagenome assembly OFGC01 (sample SAMEA3504121, study PRJEB24116) | mouse gut metagenome | biome: mouse gut; feature: mouse-associated habitat; material: faeces | place: Denmark | collected 2011
CATTAACCTTTGCGCTTCTTTATCGTCGCTTTTGCCTCTTTCATCAGCACCAACCCCAAGGTTGCTGCTTCTTCAAGAGACAAAATCGCCTGAAAAATAAGCTGCAAATGTTAATGAATAAAAAGTTTAAATGAGTTCCTATTTTGGGCATAACCAACATATAACTATATTCCAATAACTTAACTTCATAACGACATGAGAAAAATCACAATCATCGGTGCCGGAATGATGGGTTCCGCCCTCGCCTTTCCCGCAGCTGAGAATGGAAACGAAGTGCATATCGTGGGCACATGCCTCGACGATGAAATCATAGACGGATATATCAAAACCGGCAAACATGAGAAATTCTGCCGTCCTTTCCCCGAAAACGTACATTTCCACTATTTTAAAGATTGGGAAGAAGTAGTGAAAGGTTCCGATTTTGTAATCGGTGGTGTCAGCTCTTTCGGTGTTGACTGGTTCCTCGATGAAATATTGACAAAACTTGACCCGGCGATGCCTGTTCTTTCAGTCACCAAGGGTCTGCGTGCCACAGAAGACGGTTCACTCCTCTCCTATCCCGGCTACTGGATCAGCGAGCTTGCAAAACGCGGCATCCACCGCGACGTATGCGCCGTAGGCGGTCCCTGCACAAGCTATGAGCTGGTATTCATGGATCCGACTGAGGTTGGCTTCTGCGGTAAAGACAACAAGGCTCTCCGCATGATGAAGGAGGCAATGCAGCGTCCCTACTATCACATCTCGCTCACAAACGATGTTATCGGTCTGGAAAGCGCCGTAGCGCTCAAGAACGCTTACGCAATGGCTGTGACACTTGCCGTAGGTCTCAACACCCGCTGGCACGGTGAGGAGGAGCCCCAGCACTATAACTCACAGGCAGGCACATTCTCACAGGCTGTTAAAGAGACTCATGCCCTCATGCAGCTTCAGGGTGGCACATTCGACAGCGAATGCATCGGTCTGGGCGACCTCTACGTAACTATCTTCAGCGGACGCACACGCCGCTGCGGTGTTCTCATGGGTCAAGGTCTCGACTACGACCAGGTGACTGAAGCTCTCGCAGGCATAACCCTCGAAAGCCTTGTTATCACCCGCATCATGGGTCAGGCTATCCGCCGCAAGGCAGAGCTTGGTCTTGTGGATCTCAAAGACTTCCCATTGCTCATGCACATCGTTGATATCCTTGACAAAGGGAAAGCCGACGCAGACATGCCTTGGGAAGCTTTCACATATGAGGACCTCAAGCCCTACAACGAGTAAGAGTCCGTCTCATAAAATAAATAAGATATAACATGAAATCAATCTGGAAGACAGCATTGGTTTCCACGATGATGCTGTCACTGGCCTTACCCGCAGTGGCAGCATCTGTCGTTGAACCGGCTGAATGCGATAATGTGATAGTGGCTCACCGTGGAGGAGCCAAAGAGAGCAATACACCCGACAACTCACTTGCAGCGCTGAAATATACACAGAGTCTGGGATGCTACGCATCGGAATGCGACATATATATCACCGCTGACAACAAGCTGATTGTCGGTCATGTGGATAACGACGGGAAATTCAACGGTTATTACCCGTTCGAGGCAACTCTTGAACAGATCCGCTCCAATGGCAAACTCGCAAACGGTGAGACAATACCCACATTAGATGAATTTCTTGACCAGACCATAAAGGATGGCTCCTGCACCAAATTATGGATCGACATCAAGAATGTGACCAAACCCCGGCAACTATCGCAATACCCGATAGCCGCATGCAAGGAAGCGTGCCGCATTATCAAAGAGCGGAACGCGGAGAAATGGGTGGAATTCATCTGCACAAGCAACCCGGAGGTGATGGCTGGATGCTCATCTGTATGCAAAGCGGCAGGGATACCGATTGCATGGATGTCGAAGAAGCCAGCCTCAGATTATAAGTCAGCTGGGTATGACTGGAGCAATATGAACTCAATTTACATGCGCGATCCGCTACACAATGGGAAGCGGACAATCGATGAATTCAACAAAGCCGGTGTGAAACTGAGTGTATATGTGATAGATGAAAAGGAGACTAAGGATTATTACCTTGAAAACATTGACAAACTCAAGGCGATAACCACGAATCATCCGGCGGAACTGCTGAAAAGACTACGCGCCAAGGGGCAATAAAATCCTTTGTTGTGGCTTTATCACAACAAAATTTTGAAGTTAAAAAAATATTTCATATTTTTGCGATGCAAAAGCTGTCAATACAAAATTGCCCATGACAGCAGCGGAGGATTACATCACCACGGCAATTCATCCGAGAGCGGATGAAAGTGATGGGACGGCTCTTCCTCCGCAATAATTCCGGACTGCTTGTCAGCCGGTAAAATTCATAACATTCGTCAGCGTCCCGTCTTGCTGAATTTCTGCGGAAGCCCCCTCTGCATGGTGTAAGGAGCGCATAGGCGCGACATGCCCGCATGATAGGGGAGACTTCCATAGTCATTCGGAGCAAGACAGATCTAAGATATCCAACACTGCATTCATCCGGATGCAGTGTTTTTTTGTATCCGAACCTTGATCCGAACATAAGATATAACAGGAGATAAAACAATATCAAATAACACAATAACAACATTCGATTTATGTATCAACGATTTATTTACCTAAAAATGAAGCGATGGTTTGCAACGCTGTCGCTTATTGCAGGCATGACCCTGGCGGGACATGCCGAGAGTGTGGAAATTGACGGTCTGTACTATGAGCTTGACAGGACAGCCGGCACAGCAGCCGTAACATTTCAAACCGGATTGGAATACTCAAGCGATAACTATGCCTCACTCCCCGCAAATGTTGTGATTCCGGAGACAGTAAAATACAACAATGCCAATTTCACTGTTACGGAAATCGGGAGAAATGCCTTTAGAAATTGTACCGTAATGGAATCTATAAGTATACCCGGGTCAGTTACTTTGATTGGCACAGAGGGAACTTACTGGAATGAGAGCCATTTTCCATTCATTGGTTGCTCTGCATTAAAATCTGTAAGATTTGAGGACGGAGCGCAAGATATATCGTTAGGGTGTTCCAGTTCTGCAAAGATATTCAAAAACTCTCCTCTGGAAGAGGTATATATCGGCAGAAATATCAATTACTTGACCACTGCCAACAATCTAAAAGCATATTATTGTCCTTTTTATGACCAGTCCAAACTTGCAAAAGTGACTGTGGGACCACTTTGCACCGAGTTGCCTGATTATCTATTTTATGAGAATCAGGCCATAACCTTGATGACATTGCCTAATGTCAAGAAAATAGGAAACTCTACTTTTGAAGGTTGTTCAAAGCTAACGACTTTAAATTTAGGAAACAGTCTTGAAAGTGTAGGTAACCGCGCATTTTACGGAGACTCCAACATCACAAAACTGACATTCCCGAATACAACTACCACCATTGGTGATTATGCCTTTTATAATTGCAGCAGTGTGACAGAGGTAACTGTAGGCTCCGGACTTAAGTCAATTGGAAATTCCGCGTTCTATGGATGCAAGTCTTTTACCGCCGTTATTCTTCCTGACACATTCACAACAATGGGAGAGTCTGCCTTTGAAGGATGCACCAAACTTACGGTAGCAAAACTCGGTTTGTCACTTGAAGCTGTACCGGCAAAAGCATTTAAAGAATGTATATCCCTCTCAGAAATGGTGATTCCAGCCACATCCATTTCAATCGGCAACCAGGCATTTTACAACTGCTCCGGTCTTGCCACCATCACAATGAACGAAGGGCTTAAGACTATCGGTTCCGAAGTATTCTGGAACAACTCAGGTGTAATGCAATTCTCTATTCCGGGAACCGTAACAGAAATGGGTACCAACTGCTTCTACGGCTGCACCAGAACCACATACCTTACTTTCCGCGACGGTACAGAAGTATTGAACATAAATAATAATAATTGTAAAAGTTCAAAGATTGATGACTTATATCCATATTATTATACAAGTTATGATTATTTCTTTGATTGCCCGATACGCTTTCTGACACTGGGACGTGATCTTACATATTCATATTCTGACAATATGAGCCTTTACGAAATTAATGGAACCAGTGTACAAAATGTAAAAAGAGCATCCGCACCGTTTATCAACAGCAAGGACCTGCGCAGTGTCACCATCGGAAAGTATGTGACATTCCTGTATCATCACCTTTTCGACGGATGTTCCAACCTTTCAAAGATAGAACTTAAGCCATCGGTTGAGACTTTGTACACATATGCGTTAGCGAACTGCACAGGATTAAAAACCGCTGAATTGTCAACAGGACTTAGGGAGGCACACAATTATGCATTCTATAATTGCCCGCAATTGACTTCTCTGATTTTTCCAAATCCCCTGACTCTTCTTGGGAATTATGCCTGCGCCGAGAATATCGGTCTTAACAATGTTATCTTTAATGAGGAGACAGGAAACGACCTCAGTTTCACTATTGGAGATTACACCTTCCGCAATTGCCCCGGATTGACAACTTTGACATTCCCTTCCAAAACAATATCAATCGGCAACTATTGCTTTTTTGACACTGAAAATCTCACGGATATAACGTTCATTGACAGTAAAAGGGAGATATATCTTGGATATGGAGCAGATTCTTATACCGGTGGCAGCGGATGGGATCTAATACCATTATTCGGGAATTCCAATCTTTTATCACTATATATCGGACGAGATATCAACTATAAAGCTGATTATACCAATGGGTACTCTCCCTTCCACAATCAGCGCAATCTGTCAGATGTCCGGTTCTCGCAGGCGGGATGTGTGACATACTGCCACGATTATCTGCTATATAATGTGAATAACTGCGAATCGCTGATTTTGCCGGAAAGCCTGAAGAAAATAGGGAACAGCACATTCCGCGGCATGACCATACTGAAAGATATTGTCATCCCCAATGCAGTGACCGAGATGGGCACATATGCCTTCGCAGAAGACACCGGTCTTAAATCCGCTAAACTCTCCACCGGATGCGCATGGCTCAAAGAGGGTGTGTTCAGCGAATGCAGCTCTTTGCTGTCAATCACGATACCTCCGGTCGTGACAAAGATGGACACAAAACTCTTTGCAAATTGCAAATCGCTTGATACCGTCACATTCGAGGGCAACTCAGATATGATTGATATGGGTTACGGCGCTTCCCAAGCGGAGTATGGTTTGTTCAGGGATTGTCCCGTTGTGACATTAAATCTTGACAGATGGCTGTCGTATAACACAGAAGAGCCATCCCGTTCTCCATTCTATTCCATCGAGACACTAAAAAATCTCAATATCGGATCCAACGTCGGTGTGATAGATAAATACATGTTCTCCTATTGCACAGGGCTTGAGACCGTATACCTGCCAGACAACATCGAATCAGTGGGTCTATGGGGATTCAGAGGCTGTTCCTCACTCAAAGATGTGCGTCTAAGTGAGAAACTGAGCCAGATCAGTGACTACGGATTTTCTGAATGTACTTCTTTAGATAATGTGATTTTCCCGGCAAGCATGACATCCATCGCCGACAACAGTTTCTCAAACTGCACATCACTAAGAAAGCTTGATCTTGGAAAGTCACTGATGATAATCGGACCGGCGGCATTCAAGAATGACACCGCACTCGAAGGTATCGAAATTCCCGAGACACTATACGGACTCGGAGTCGAGGCATTCGCCAACTGCACATCGCTTCCCAGTGTAGCAATCCGTGCAATCAGCTCCGTCGGCAGACAAGCATTCCAAGGCTGCACAGGTCTGCAATGGGTATCACTCAGCGACAAAACCACATCACTCGGTGAAAACTCATTCGACGGCTGCACCGATATAAAGTATGTAAAATCATACGCGGAATTCCCCCCGGAAGGTCTTGTGAATTTCCCAGCTGATGTCGTTGCAAACGGCACGCTGTTCGTGCCTGAGTCATCGATTGACTATTATACATATTCCCCCACATGGGAAGAATGGTACAGCATCCGTCCTATCACAGACAATGTTCTCGTGTCAAGCATCTCATTGAACGAGACAGAACACAACTTCAAGGCTACAGAAACACTCCAGCTGATTGCCACCGTAGGAGCAGAAGAGGCTACGGACAAAGGTGTGCTGTGGCGCTCATCTGACGAGAACATCGCCACAGTAGACACTGAAGGTCTTGTGACAGCAGTCAGCGTCGGAGATGTAATTGTGACCGCCATTGCCGCCGATGGCTCCGGGATAAAAGCGGAATGCTCCATTTCCGTTCTTCCGACCATGGTAGAGTCTATCCAGATAGCATCTGCAAACAACACCCTTAAGAAAGGCCGCACCATTTCACTCAATGCAAAGGTTATGCCCCTGACAGCGACAAACTCCGGCATCACATGGTCATCATCAGACAGCGCGTGTGCCACTGTTAATGAGGAGGGACTTGTAAAAGCCATTTCTGCAGGTGAGGTGGAAATCATCGCTACCGCAGCTGACGGCTCTGGCATTACCGCCACATTCGCACTGACTGTTATACCACCAACAAAAGGTGACTCCAACGATAATGACGAGCTCACAATCACGGACGCTGTCAATACAGCCAACTATGCGGTTGGAAACGAGGTTGAGAATTTCAATTTCGAGGCAGCTGATGTCAACGGAGACAACCGCATAACACTGGCGGATGCATCAGGCACAGTGACAGAACTCCTCAATCAGCCCATTGAGACAACCACATCAGCAATGGTGCGCAGAATGAGCCGTGCCGCTGCTGAGATCCACACAGATAATCTTTCCATAGCAGATTACACTTGCAAACGCGGTGAAACCGCTACCGTAGATGTCACTCTCGACAACTCAATGGACTATGTGGCGCTCCAGGCTGATATTATCGCACCGGAGGGGATGACAATCGTCAGTGTCGAGATAGGGGAGCGGGCAGAAGCAACCCACACGCTGATGCAACGTCGCATCAATGACAACACAATCCGTATCGCCCTCTTTGACCTGAACAATTCCGGATTTGCCGACAATGAATCTGCGATAATACGTATAACTGTCAAGAATGACCATGCTGAAAACGGAGATATTGCAATGAGCAATATACTGGCCTCCGACGCATCCGCCAACGAGTATGTATTGACTTCGACATCCGGACACAATTCCGAACTATCCGGCATCAGTGCTATAAATGGAAATGAGGATATAAGGATTGAATCTGCCGAAGACGGCATCGCTGTGTATAATGCAGAAGGCAAAACAGTGAACATCTACACGGTTGACGGAATGCTTGCAGCATCATTCGTATGCGAAGGCAGCGAGACACGATACAATCTCGCCAAGGGTATGTATATCGTGGCTGTCAATAACACTACATCAAAAGTAATTGTAAAATAAGAACCCGTCTCATAAAAACGCATGACGATGAAAACCAATATATCATCGCGCTTGCTGATGGTGCTGACACTTCTCCTTGGAGTGGTGTCAGCCGCCACAGCGGCCGACCGTTTCTATCTTGACGCGGTCAATATCGAACCCGGAGAGACCAGAACATTGGCCTTTAATCTTGATAATTCCCAGGAATTTTTCGGATTCCAGGCTGACATTACTTTACCGGACGGATTGGAAGTAATCAATAAAAACAACAAACCGGATTGCACACTTTCAACCCGCGCAAACTCAAGTTTTGCGATTGTAAGCAACCAGCTGTCACCCGAAAAGATACGCATCGGCGCATTCTCATCGAATCATACCGCCATCGAAGGCACTTCCGGCGCTCTGCTTTATCTAAATGTCCATGCCACGGATGAATATGCCGGGGGGTCACTGAACATTACCGAGATTCTGTTTACAAACAGTGCCAACAACGATGTGAAACTACCTGACTACGGTGTCGATCTGGGAACACAGCATGATGACCGATTCTATATTCCGGACTTCAAGATTGCAGTGGGGGAGACCAAGGAGATATCCGTCATCCTTGACAACGAGTCTTCTTTTTCCGCCTTTCAGACTGACATATTCCTGCCCGAAGGGTTAATTCCTGTAGACGGTTCAATAAAAATGACAGCGAGAGGGAATGGTCATTCCGTTTCATCCAAGGCATTCAGCGATGGAAGACTGCGCATAGCCTGCCTGTCTCTGGACAACGCTGTGTTCAGCGGCAATTCCGGTGCTCTTGTCACACTGAGCGTCACAGCCACAAAGGATGTGGCGGAGAGATGCACAATAGAGATGAAAAACCAGAGATTCTCTATGGCCAATGCAAAAGAGTACATATTGCCAAACTCTACGACTACGGTGACGACAGAGCGTGCGCTTGTCACAGATATAAACCTCAGTGAAACTTCTTTATCAATCACCACAGGCGAAAGCAGACAACTTTCAGCAGAGGTGCTTCCGGTCTATGCCTCCACAAAAGATGTAGAGTGGGGCAGCAGCAATCCCGAAGTCGCAACTGTCAATTCCTCCGGTCTTATCACAGCCTTGACTCCTGGAATCACAGTCATTACCGTATCCGCAATAGACGGCTCAGGTGTAACAGCATCATGTGAAGTCTCTGTAACAGGGATACCTGTGAGCGGTATCACACTTAACCGCACATCCGGTGAACTCAAAGTGACGGAGTCTCTGCAATTATCAGCCACTGTAATGCCGGCAAACGCATATGACAAAAACATCCTGTGGAGCAGCAGCGACCCGACTGTCGCGACAGTCGATGACACAGGTCTTGTCACAGCGTCAGCTGAAGGCAATGCCGTTATCACAGCTACATCGGTATCAAATCCGGAGGTGACAGCCACAAGTTCCATCACCGTCATTCCGACACCGGTCAGTTCAATTGAGTTGAGCGACTCCGAAATCGCCATTGAGGTAGGGCAGACCTCAACTCTTGAAGCCAACGTTCTCCCTTCCACCGCCACCAACAAGACAGTCACATGGAGAAGCGCCGATAACAGCATCGCCACTATCAGTGAAGATGGAGTCATCACCGGAGTTTCCCTCGGAACCGTAAACATCTACGCAACGGCAGCCGACGGCAGCAATGTTACGGCTAAGTGCATCGTGAACGTTGTGCCGACAATGGCGACCGGTATCGATATCGATACACCCGAATCCACTTCGTTCAAAGTCGGTGAGACAATACAACTCACAGCCACAGTCACTCCCGGCAACGCCACTGATAAATCAGTAAGATGGACTTCCTCCGACAATTCCATTGCAAAGGTTGATACAGATGGTCTGGTCACGGCGGTCAAAGAAGGCACCGTAAGAATCAAAGCTACCAACAGTGCTGACATCGAGGCGGAAATAGAACTTACGGTAATCCCCACTTTGGCGGAATCTATTTCGGTCATCCCTTCAGAAGTTACTCTCAAAGTGGGAGAGGCTTTTGACCTCCAATATATTATAAGCCCGGAGACAACCACTGATAAAACTATCAATTGGACCTCGTCTGATAATAATATCGTAGCTGTCAGCGACAAAGGGAATATTGTGGCTATTTCATTAGGAGAAGCCACAATCTATGCCGGCACTGCAGATGGTTCGGGACTTTCGGCAGAATGTAAAGTTTCTGTGATACCTACACCTGCCACTGGCATCAAGATAGAATATTCCGGCAAAACAAATCTGTTTGTCGGAGAATCTGTAAAGCTTAACGCAGAGGTTACACCTGACGATGCAACCGATAAAACTGTGATATGGCAGACACAGAACGCAGAAATACTGACGGTTGACAATAATGGCAATGTTGTGGCTACAGGACTTGGCGAGGCATGGATCAGTGCCACCAACTCCGCCGGGAGGGTGGTACCATCCTCCCCCAGGGGGATGCCTTTGGAAAAGCCTTCCGCCATTTCGGTGGTAAGGAAGCTGTCCAGCCGGGCCAGGTACACCTTGGGGACGTGGCTTTTGGGGGCCAGAATGCGGTGGGCCAGCTCCCCGTCATCGGTGATGATGACAAGGCCGGTGGTGTCCTTGTCCAGCCTCCCGGCGGGGAACAGACCCTGCCGCCGCAGCTCTGGCGGCACCAAATCCACCACGGTGGGGCAGTTCTCATCCCTGGCGGCGGACACCACCCCGGCGGGCTTATTCATCATCAGGCAGAGATGGCGGCGCAGAATTAGCGGTTTCCCCCCCACCTCCACCTGATCCCTGTCCCAGTGGATTTTCTGGTCTGCCTGCCTTGCCAGGAGGCCGTTCACCGTCACCTGGCCTTTGCGAATCAGCTCCTTCACGTCCTTCCGGGACCAGGTGGACTGTGCCGCCAGCACCTTGTCCAACCGCTCTGGCTTCATTCCATCGCCTCCCCTTTGCTCTACAGAAA
>OFGC01002248.1_pt1 | contig 10278 bp, 5 predicted proteins | sample 1521691 | NCBI WGS metagenome assembly OFGC01 (sample SAMEA3504121, study PRJEB24116) | mouse gut metagenome | biome: mouse gut; feature: mouse-associated habitat; material: faeces | place: Denmark | collected 2011
GTTGATGAACTCTGGCGAAATCAAGAATACTGGTATAGAGTTCACAATCAGTGCAGACCCATTTACCGGTAAAGGCTTCAGCTGGCATACCGACGTTACTTTATCGCATAATAAAGGAACTTTCAACAGCATACCTACAGCTAACCATCGCCAACAGCAAGCCGGAAGTTTCCAAAATCAATTATTCCAGATGATTGAAGGTGAAAAATTAGGTACATTCTGGGGATATACTTTCGGAGGTATCTGGCAGGAAGATGAAGTGAACGCTCCATTCGTAGACGCCAACGGTCAAACAAATGGCAAAACAAACGGTGAAGTCTATAAAGTCGTAGCTGGTAACTCTAAATATGTAGATACCAATAAAGACGGAGTACTGAATGATGCAGACCAAGGTATCATCGGCTGTGGTCAACCGACATTTAACTGGGGTTGGAACAATAGCTTCAATTACAAGAATTTTGATTTCTCATTCTTTATGGTAGGTTTCCATGGCTTTGATATATACAATGCAACTCATCAAATGGGATTCAATACAGTTTCCGGTCAGAACATGGCTGCAGTAACTCCAATGCGTGACTTCTTGAACCGTTGGACGCCAACCAATACAAATACAGATGTACCGGGTTTCGTACAAGGAGGCACAGAAAACAAAGTATTCAGCAGTCGTTTTGTAGAAAATGGAAGCTTTATCAAGATGAAAAGTATCACCTTGGGTTACACTTTGCCCGAATTAGCCTGCAAATCACTTGGTATCAGCAATCTCCGACTTTATGTTTCCATCCAGAATCCGTTCCATATCACCAACTATTCCGGTCTGGATCCTGAAGCAACAATGGGAAGCCCACTGATACAAGGTGTTGATTGGGGCTCATATCCTAACAGCCGTAACTATCTGATTGGTTTAAATTTTGCATTCTAATGATTTACCTTTTAAACAAGAATAATATGAAAAAATTAGCATATATAGCAACAATAGCCTGCAGTATGTTCCTGACAACTTCTTGTGTAGACCTGACCCAAGAGCCACAGTCTTTCATTACTGATGAAGATTACATTGCCAGCATGGACCTAACAGGTCTTCAACAAGCTGCAACAGGACTTTATAACGATTTATGGAATGGGAACTATGGTTTTAACTGCCGTTTACAACGCATAAATGTATGTGCAGATGATATTACTTATCGTGCGGCAAAAGCAAATAATGCATTGGCCAATTACTATAGACTATCTCCCAATATCACAGCCAACACTGCAGATTTCGATACTACTTGGTCACTATTTTTTGCCGTTATCAACCACTCCAATACACTTATTAATAAGACGGTATTACCGGAAAATGCAGACCAAGCCAAGAAGTTTGAAGAAGTATTAGGAGAAGCTTACTTCCTCCGTGGACTTTCTTATTTTTATTTGGTACGCATGTATGGTGATGTACCCCTAATTCTAGCAGAAACAGACGCTTCAACGTACATGCCGAGAACTGCTGTTGCAGAAATCTATGATCAAGCGATTATTCCTAGCTTGAAAAAAGCAGTAGAAATATTACCGGCAAAAAGTCGCAGCGGCTTCAGCTCTACTCCTTCCAAATGGGCAGCCGAAGCTTGTCTGGCAGACGCTTACATGACAATGGCCGGTTGGCCTTTGAAAAGAGGACAAGAGTATTACTCACTGGCAGCGGCTGCAGCTAAAGACATCATAGACAACTCTGGTTTGTACCTGACCGAAGAATATGCAGAATTGTGGAAAGAAGCCAATAAAGCACAACCCAATGAAGTAATGTTTGCCATCCACCATAATGCGAAGATGAAGACGGCAAGTAACTATGGAAAGTCTTACTACCCCAGCGATTTTGCCCCCAATGCCGGTTGGTCTGACTACTATGCAAACGAAAGCTTCTTTCTAAATTATCCGGATGATGCACGTAAAGAGTGGAATTATATGACAGAATGGGAAACTAAAAACGGTCATGTCACTTATAAAGAAAGTGCCGATAAGCTTCCCGCCATTTCCAAGTATTATGACTATGACAACGGCGCACCCGGTAAGAGTGCCCAAGCTAATGGTATCACTTGTATCTACCGTTACGCCGATGTCCTGCTGATGTACGCAGAAGCTTCCACCCGTGCCACAAACAGTGTAAACGCACAAGCTTTGGATGCCATTCAGAAAGTACAGAAACGTGCCGGTTATGCACAAGACCAGCTGACCACAACTACTGATCCTACAGCTTTCACAACAGCTGTATTCAACGAACGCGGTTGGGAATTCTTTGCAGAAATGAAACGTTGGTTCGAACTTGTTCGTCTGGAAAAGGTAAGTGAAGTTAGAGCCGAGACTTGGAATGGTTCGCTTTTCCAAAGCAACAACCATTATTACTTCCCCATACCTTATCAGCAAATCCGTCTGACACAGTGGACTAATAATGCAGGCTACTAATACTGATAAAAACGTAATAACACAAAACTTCTAACCTTATTTATCAAGAAATCAAATAGACCTTAATCAATTTGATATGTACGAAAGGGAGGGGCCGTGAGGTTCCTCCCTTTTATTTATCAATACAATGTAATACTACCCAAACAACATCCAACTAAATCAGGGAAGACATCCAGCTGGAAACTAAAAGCTTCATGCTGAAAACTAACAATATAAGACTATCCCTAATAGATAAAACAACGATATCACTCTATTTCCAATACTCTCATTAGAGCGTGATAGATAGGTATGAAAAAACACCTATCACACCCTAATAAATTTATAATCACATATATACTCCTTTGCGTGATAGCGTGACAGATGTTTTTATTTTTTTGTGTAGAAACAAAAATACCAGTAAATGCTATTTCTTTTCCGTACTTTCAAAGTGGCGTTGCTGCTGTTCCACCTGCTTCATTTCATTGATACGTTCCTGCTCTTCCCTGGCAAGGCGCTCTATTTCATTGAAGTCAATCTCTCCGACTTCAGTTTTTCCAAAGATTTCCGTCTTTTGCGGAACCGGAAGCTCTCTATACAAGGCTACACGTTCCGCAGGCAAAGTAGCTATTTCAATCACTGCCTGGGGATGGAACTGTATACCTGGATGCAAAAGACGTGCTTTTATTTTGATAGTACCTGCTTTCGTTGTTGTACGGATCAGTGCAGGTGCAGTCCCCCAACGACTGACACGGGGATTGGCTTCTACCTCTCTTCCACCGACCAACTCTCCTTCTCCTTCCACCTCAAAAATAACGGTTTCTTGAGAAAGGCGCTTTACATAGCCATCCTTATCGGTAATGGAAGCAATCACCGTGACCATATCCGAACCATTGGCACGCAGGGGCAGTCCAGAATCAACAGTCAGTACAAGCTGTTCATTACGTTTGGAAGGCATATTCTTGGTCCTAGCAACAATCTTGCCATCCAGGAATCCCTCAGCCACAATACTACATTGTTCCGGTTTCCCGGCCCGATGAAGTGCCCGGACATCCACAAAGCTATAAGCACCCTTAAAAACAACGGGAGGATGACGAATCCCCTTCTCCTCCAGCAACGGCACTTGCACAAGGGTGTCTTTTTCGTTCACAATGACACGTACACTATCACAGTTGGTATAAACCACTATATCCTCGGGGGAAAAAGGAGTCATGGCATTAGCTATATACACCATCGGCCCACTATCAGCCTGCTCCAAGTGCAGGTGCGGATCACGCTGGCTCATCATCATGTAATAGGAATACTTTGGCTGACGGAACATATCCATCAGTCCTCCCCAGAAAGGGTCAGGATGATAACCACGCTGGTGGTCAAACGAATGCCACAAGGCACCTCCTATATGCCCCCGAGGAGATTTGTAGAACTGATCAACCGTAAGAGAGCCGCCATAATCCTTGCGGGCATAGTGTTGGGCCTGGCGAATCTGTGGCTCTTCACCCCATTCACGTGCCACACGGCTGTAAGAATTGTGGGAATTCCAGTCATCCACACAGTCACCATACTCCCGGGTAAAGCAGGATTTGCCTGCATTCCGGTAAAACGCCTCGTTCTTGGGGGCTGTATAAACTACATCATATCCCATTGCTCCTTTGCTCTTGTCATCAATGGCAGCATAGCAACCCGGAGCCGGATACTCTTCATGAGTAGCCCGATAGGCATTCTGTGCGAAAGACTCCGGAAAAGCCGTCTCATTAAGTACCGGTTCCCACAGAAGGACAGACGGATGATTACGGTCTCGACGGACCATATTACGGATGTCGGAAAGGATACGTTCTTCAAACACCGGTTCCGGATTCCAGTACTGCCAGCCGGGAGTGGCTACAATAATGAACATGCCCAGTTCATCGCAGGCATCCATAAATGCAGGGTCTTGGGGATAGTGTGCCGAGCGTATAATCCGGAAACCAGCATCACGCATTTTCTTCACGTCCAGCCAATGCAGGTTGTTGGGTACGGCATTCCCGATATAAGCATAGTCCTGATGGCGGTTTACCCCCATCAGCTTGTCTCCGAACGGCTTACCGTTGATATAGAGACCGTCGGCACCGCGAAACTCAATGCTTCGGATACCGATACGGGAAACAACAGCGTCGCACAGCTTGCCGTTAAGATAGACAGAGGTGCGGAGCCGATACAGATTCGGAGTATCGGGATGCCACAAAGACGGATTTCTGACAGTGAGCTGCTGCATGACGTGTCCATCACTTCCGGCAGACAAGCTGAGACTTTTCCTTGTACTGGCCACCTGCTTGCCAACAGCATCCAGCAGGGTTGACTCCACTACCACCCGGCAACCACTCTCTCTATCATTGACGATATGAGTCTTGACATTCACCCGAGCCTTTTGGTCCGACACATCCTCATAGCTGACAAACACGCCTCCCCCAGCCACCTGGCCAGCCTCATTGGCATCGCTTACATACACGTCACCGGTACAGATAAGATAACAATCACGGTAGATGCCACCAAATACACAAAAATCCATCGTATACTGTTTGCGCCCCGGCGGGAAAGAAGGGTCATCACTGTTATCAGCACATACGGCAACGGTTACCTCATCACCTGGACGCACACCAACAGCAGTCAAATCTATACTCACCGGGAGAAAACCACCGAAGTGCTCCTTTACCTTGTAACCATTGATATAAAAGCTGCTTTTACCCATAACCGCCTCAAAATAGAGGGACAACCGCTTACCTTGATACCGAGTATCGACAGTGAAACGCTTGGAATACCAGGCCGGCCCCTGATAATTGCGAGAACCGCTCGCCTCGGAAGGAACCAGCTGTACGGTATGCGGTAGGTTTACCAGCTCCCACTTGCTGTCATCCAGTTGCAAAGGATCAGCTTTTAAAGGAATATCCCCCCGATGAAAACGCCATCCGGGATTAAAGTCCAATACCTCGCGGCCGGAATTGGGCACCGGATAAAAACTGGCAGCAGAAAAGTGTTCTTGTGCTTGCAGTACACCGATGCAAGCCCAGAAAATAATTAATAAAAGAATCTTTTTCATAATCTATATCATTGATTTGTCATTCTATCCACACGTATTACCGCCGGTTTTCCACAAAGCATCCCCTGCGGCATAGGTACTTTGATTTCCCTTCCATTGAGAACAATCCGAATCCCTTTCAGAGCCGCATTCATGCAAGCATCGGTGACAGAAACCACAATCTCCCCTGCTTCTTCCCTTATCAGCACCGCACACGGGGCAGAAGCGGAAAGAGACAAACCTTCTGCCTGCAAACCTTTATTGCCGGGATACAAGACAGCTTCCACCACCTTTCCATCCATAGAGCAGACCGCCTGCACCAGGGTATCGTTCTGCAATACCCGGAACGGCAGTTCATCCGACGGTATCTGCCGGCCTGCATAAACCACATAGCCATAGGTATCATCAACCGGACGCTGTCCATGATTTGCCCACAGACGGAGGATTCTGGCTTCTGAGGGCAAGCCTTGTTTCTTTTCATTCACCTTGTTCCGCTTCACCCAATCTGTGGGACGAGTCTCGCAAGTAACAAATGCTTCACGGGTATACTCAGGAAGTATCCGATAGGCAAACTTACCTTTCTGCACCAGCCAGAGGGGAGTACCATCTGCCGACAAAAGCGAGTGAGTACCGGAAGCGACAAGCTCCATTTTTCCCCTTTTCATCGAGAAAACTTCATCCGTCCAAGCCGTCTGGTCGATGGTGGTACGAATCTCCCCATCCAGTTCAGGACGCTTATTGGTTACGCCCGCACCCAAAGCTACCATGTAATCTCCCAGAATGAAATAAGACTTATATGCCTTGAAGCCATAAAGAACCTCGTTCAAGCCCTCACTGTTCCCCTTGTCGTTCACACCCTCTTTCGCAGAAGCGTTCATCTTTTCGAAGATATATCCTGCAACGGCATTACTCCCGCCATCCGTAGCACCGGCAGCAAAATTACTCCTGCTGCAATAACCACGCCAATTCTCTACGGGAACCAGCTTGTCCATGCCTTCGCGTGCAGTCACACCCGGGGAAGCGGTGACATCCCAACCGCCCATAATCCGGAAATACTCATCGCCGCTGCGCTGGAACAACGTCATTCCATCCGTCGGATAGAAATTGTAGGCATCAGCAAAACTGGCGGCACTCTCCAGTCCGTCACAACGGACAGAGGCCATATTAATCGTGATATGATAGTCGGGGGTCTTCTTTATCAAGTCGTCGTTGTTGAAGAACCAACGGGTACCGGAATAGATGCCCGGAGCATACTCCTCCATCATGATGCGATTCTTCTTCACCTCTTGCTGCAATTGCAACAGTTCCCGCTGCTCTTCGGGGGTGAAAGAGTCCATCCAGTTGCCGATAAGGTTATCCAGCATTCCGGCATAAGGGATGGAAAGCTCTGTGGGATTATATACATACGAGCCACGGTCCAGGCAAGGAAGGCGATATCCCTTATAATAATACCAGGCACCACCACGCAGGAAATTAAGAAGTGCCTGCACATTATCCCGGCCCAGATTCTTGGCCCAGGGAGAGCCTTTCAGCATATTCAGCATTTTAAGTGCATTGGAAGTCCCGTCAATGGGATAACCCCAAATCAGGCATTGCTTTCCATGTCCCCAACCTGCTCCGTCGGCAGTGAATCCCTCAGTCCAGAAAGCATCGGAATACGTAGTTTGGGAGGTCATACTGATACCGCGCTGGCAAACTTCCGCCAGCAAGTCTATCATAGGAATGGAACGGTACATGGCGGCCACGGGCAATAGGGAACGATAGGCCAATGCATTGCCGCCCACCCACCACACGTGGTTGCGGAAACGGGAAATGGAAACTACATTCTCATCGGTTTCGTCGTGGCGGAGAGGTTGGGTCCAAGCTTGTAAGGCAATGGTTTTCAACATATCGCACGCCTCTTGCAGCAATGTGCCGCCTTTCCCACCTTCAGCATCGTCCATCTGTTTCAGATAGCAGAAATAAGTATTGACCGCTGCCGTAGGTATGGCAAAGCAAGATGCATGGAAACGGGGACCGTCATTGGGGCGTCCTGCCTCGATACCGCCGTAATGCAAGATTGCCTTCAGCACTTTACCGGACAAGGCCTGCTCTTCTGTCAGTTCACCTTTACGATAGGCATCCGCAACTTTCCAGATACGGTTGAAGGCATCCGCCACGAACAAGCCTATTTCAGCCTGCGGGTTGGAGTAAGGTTTCTGAAAGGCATTCTCTTTGCGGAATTGCTCTTCCTGCCCCCTTAAACCAGAAAAGATACCGTCGGCAGTGAGTTGTGCCAGGCACTCCTGCGCACTCAACCGGGTGTCCAGGGAATGATAACGGTAAGGATGCTGCGCAAAGGAAGCGCGGAAAGCCTCGATGGACTTCTCCTTCTCTGCATCCCCCCGCTGCCGGGCTTCGTTGTAGTAACGGTGATAATTATTGAAAGCAAACTGCGTTTCCTTCTCCTGCGGAAAAGCAGGTGCGGCCAAGCAAAGGCCGAGAATGGTCAGAATAAGGTTTCTCTGCATATTAGAATCGTATTGGTTATTGTATAATGTCCGATTATATTTTCAGCAAATATAATGAAAGGCAGAGGGAAGAAATGACGGCAATCATACAAAACAGATGCAGTTTTCGTACGGAACTGGCTGAGTGCGGCAGCAGGCATAAAAAGATTGGCTATCTTTGTTTCATCATAATAACCTTATTAACAACATTCCCCATGAAAAGACATCATCTGCTTTTTCTCTTTGCCGCTTTCATAGCTATAACGTCTTCTGCCCAGAAGCTGGACAATCTGGTAGAACTGAAACAGAAGTCGGAAAACCCACTGTTTCATCACTTGGACAAAGCTCCACGTACACCAGCTTTCGAGTGCGAAGGCTATTGGGCCTGGGGAAGTTCGGTAGTGAAAGGAGATGACGGCAAGTACCATATGTTCGTTTCCCGCTTTCCCAAGAGCTTGCCGTTCCATCCGGGATGGATGGTAGCCTCGGAGATTGTACATGCCGTGTCCGAGGTACCGCAAGGACCTTATCGGTTCAGCGAAGTGGCCCTCCCTGCCCGTGGTGCGCAATACTGGGACGGACGCTCCACACACAATCCACGCATTTTGAGGCAGAACGGGAAATACTACCTTATCTATATGGGTTCCACCCACCCCTTTGCCGACCCTACTTACGAACAACTCACCCTGGAAAGCCCCTGGTGTACCGTTGCCCGTGCCAACAAACGTGTGGGACTGGCCGTTGCCGACTCGCCCTACGGTCCGTGGAAACGCTTGGACGAGCCCATCTTGAAGACCAAGCCCAATACTTTCTACAGTTTTCTGACCTCAAATCCCTCGCCTATCATTCAAGAAGACGGTTCGGTGATGATGATATTCAAGGGGCGACATTACACGAACGGTTACCTGCACTCGGCCATGAGCCTCGGAATGGCTTATGCTCCTACCATAGAAGGCCCTTATCGGGTGCTGAACAATGACCGTCCCATCTTTGAAGTAGACGGTCAGGGCGAAGCGGAAGACCCTTTCCTCTGGAAAGATGCAGACGGCTATCATGCCATCTTCAAAGACCATGTAGCCAAGTTTACCGGCGAACGGGGCGGAGGCGTCATGGCACATTCCAAAGACGGCATCCAATGGACGGTGGACAAAGACCCGAAAGCCTACTCGCTCACTGTGGAGTGGGAAGACGGCAGCGTGGAGAAGCAAGGACAACTGGAACGCCCCTTCATCCTCTTCGAGGACGGAAAGCCTGCCTACATCTTCTTTGCCACGATGGACGGGCCCGGAGGATTCGAAAATGCATCCCGTTCTTGGAATATGGTGATTCCCATCAAAGATCGGAAGTAAAAATGTGTATCTTTGCAGCCATGAACGAGAACATATTACCCATCCACTTCGCCCCGCTGCAAGGCTACACCGATGCCGTCTACCGGCGGGCGCATGCACGCATATTCGGCGGCATAGAGACCTATTACTCTCCTTTCGTACGCATGGAGCACGGAGAAATCCGGCGGAAAGATGCCCGTGACATTGAGCCGGACAACAACCCGGACCTGCACCTCATCCCCCAGCTCATTGCTCCGGATGCGGACAAGCTGGAGCACATAATGTCCCTTTTCATCGAAAAAGGATACCGGGAAGCGGACATCAATCTGGGTTGTCCTTTTCCGATGCTGGCCCGGCGCCACAATGGCTGCGGCATGCTGCCCTATCCCGAAGAAGTGAAGGCGCTGCTCTCCGAAGCCATCGACCGACATCCCGACATCCGTTTCTCCGTGAAGCTGCGTCTGGGCTGGGAGCAGGCAGAGGAGTGTCTTGCCCTGCTACCGCTGTTCAACGAACTCCCCCTCGCACACATCATCCTGCACCCGCGTCTGGGCAAGCAGCAATACAAAGGAGAGGTAGACCTGGAGGGATTTGAAGCTTTCTACAAAGAGTGCACCCACCCTCTGTTCTACAACGGAGACCTGCATACCGCGAATGATATCCGTTCTATCACCACACGGTTCCCCCGATTGGCAGGTATCGTCATCGGCCGCGGGCTACTCGCCAATCCTGCCCTGGCGCTGGAATACAAGCAAGGAACCCCGATTTCTTCCGATGAAATGGCGAAAAAAGTGGGACAACTACACACCGAGGTCTTCAACGCCTATCAAGAGCTACTGCAAGGCGGTGAGGCACAGCTATTAATGAAAATGAAAAGTTTCTGGGAGTACCTATTGCCGGACGGAGACCGCAAAGCGAGAAAGACCATTCATAAGACCAGCAAACTGGCAAACTATCAGTCAGCAGTAAGCAATCTGCTCGGAACATATTAAACAAC
>OFGC01002258.1_pt1 | contig 10234 bp, 12 predicted proteins | sample 1521691 | NCBI WGS metagenome assembly OFGC01 (sample SAMEA3504121, study PRJEB24116) | mouse gut metagenome | biome: mouse gut; feature: mouse-associated habitat; material: faeces | place: Denmark | collected 2011
TCACGGCGGTAACACGGGTTCGATTCCCGTCCGGGTCACCATATATGGAGGCTTAGCTCAGCCGGTAGAGCGCTTGCTTCACACGCAAGAGGTCACAGATTCGAGTTCTGTAGTCTCCACCAGCCGAAACCCCTTGAACCGCAACGGTTTGAGGGGTTTTCGCTTTGCTTTCGAGGGCTGTTTGGAACCGCCTTATTTCCCATAATTTAGGATATTTTCGGGTCATTTGGGGGCACGTTGTTGCAAATCTGTTGCAAATTTTTTTGACCCCTTGTGTCACGCGTTTTCCCGCATAGCTTCTCTCACTTTCTCGGCGGTCTTCCCTTCCCGGGAGCGCCGGTCGTAATGGGTGTATACCCGGAGGGTCATGTCCACGGTGCTGTGGCCCGCCAGGTACTGGATCTCCTTGATGTCCAGCCCCGCCTCAAACAGCCGGGTGACATAGGTGTGGCGGAGGACGTGGGCCGTCACATGAGTGTCGGGCAGCTCCCGCTCCACCAGCTTCCACATACTCTTGTAGGCAGACTGGGTGAGCGGCTTGCCGTTCTGCATGGCCAGCACAAACCTGGAGTGGCTGCGCTTCTTGTACTTCGCCAGCCACGCCTCCAGCTCATCGGTGAGGGGGATATCCCGCCGCCCCGCGTCAGTCTTCAGCGTGTCGTGGATGGAGGTCTCCCCCTTGCCCAAGATGGCGTTGTGCCTGACGTGGACGATCCGCTGCTTAAAATCGATGTCCTCCCACATGAGGCCCAAAATCTCGCCCCTGCGCATCCCCGTATGGAGCGCGATCAGCAGGAAGGTATGGGCCCTGGGGTTATTTACCCTTTCCACCAGCAGACGGGTCTCCTGGGGTGCGAGAGCCACCTTCTCGGCGGTTTTACGGCCTCCGGGCTTCAGCATACTGCTCACGGGGGATTTCGCCACCAGTCCATTTTCCTGCGCAGCCTTGAAAATGCTGCGCAAATGGATCAAGACCTTGGATTGGAGGGAATTGCTCTTGTTGGACAGCGAGGCCATGATGGCCTGGATCTGCATAGGGGTGATATCCCGCAAGCGATATCCACCAATGAACGGCAGGATGTGCTGGTTCAAGACGTACTTGATTGCGTTGAGACTGTTCTCGCGCAGATTGGGCTTTTTGTAGAGATCGTACCACATCTGGGCGAAATGGCCGAAGGTCTCCTCACTGCAAATATCCACGCCTGAGTTGACCAGGATCTGGGCTTTCAGAACCTTTTCGTCCAGCTCCGCCTGGGTCTTGGCTCGGATGTATTTTCGGGTACCGTCCGGGAGTTGGAGTGCTTTGGTTAAGTAGTTGTACTTCTTCTTCGTTGCTGTCTTTGCCATTTGGCGTTCTCCTTTCAATAACGCCTTGCGATACAGTACCTTTATTATAGAGTGAATATTTGCAAATCACAAGGGGTTACAAAGGTTTAATTTTATTTCCTCACGCCGAAAAACGGTTTATTTGATTTTCCACACCTTATCGGGTTTCGCCTGGGCCGTAGGCTGGCAGTTTCCCGAGAGATAGGCCTCCAACGCCTCCACCGTAACAAGGTATTTGCGTCCTACCCGAGCGCACGGCACGGCTCCAGAGGAGATCAGCCTTCGGATGGCGGTTTCAGTCAGGCAGGTTTGTGGGTCTGACTCCCGGAAGTATGCCGCCGCTTCGCGGATTGTTCTTGTCCGCATCACATCAACACCTCCTTTGACGTAAAAGGGAGATGCCCCCTGGACTCCAGGAGGCATCTCCTTTTTTTGACAGCTTAATCATACCACAGAGTAAATGGACATTGCAAGTACCATGTGGCGGACAATTTGCGGACAATACCCGGAAATTTATTGGACATCTTCAGGATATTTTTTATTTGCAATTTCCCCTGTGAAGGAATACATCTCCGTCAATTCCTCAATAGCGTCATCCTTAATTCGCCGCACAGTACGGGTGGCGATTTCCAGTTTTTTTGCGCATTCTTCTTGGGAATAGCCTTCAAAATAGAGCAACTTCAGCAGTTCCGCATGACGAGGGTTCAAAAGGGACACATAATAGTTCAGCCGCTCCTGTTCCCGCTCCAGCGTCACAAGCTGCCCGACAACTTCTTCCGCGGTATCGCTATTCACGTGATTAGCTCGCGCCTGGTAGTTGAGCGCAATGTAAAGGGTTTTGTCGGAGGCATGACCTCCTGGATGCCCCTTTTCACCATCTCCGTGCGCCAAGGCCAATGCTCCAATAATTTCATTTTCTGAAACGCGGGCCGGATGGGACAATTCATAGTGCAGAAGCTCAATCTGCTTGGATCGCTTTTGGTATGATTCCAGCAGACCAATCACATACGTCTTGGTTTCTACGTTCATTTTCTCAGAGCCTTTTCAGACAGTTTCCCTATAGGAGCAGTTGCCGTCAGACCAGCACGGATCCCGAGTCGGTCTAAAGCTGACTGTTATTACCGATTTGCGTCTGTCAATGAGCATATTACTTTGGGCGGGCCCCGCATTGTGCGAAAGCAGATATTTATGCTCTGATAAGTGGGCACGATGACCACCTCCTGCGCTGTGCTTTCCTTATCTTGTAACATTCTGTAATTTTATACCGAAAATGAGAACAAAACGTGAAAAAGTTTTCGGATTTTTTTGGAATCGCTCGACAAATATTGACACAAATCGACTTGATTGACGCATATGTACTATTCACTTGTGGAAAAACGGTAGCCCACACCGAACACAGTCTGAATATAAGTTTGATCTTTTTTGTCCAGCCCCAGCTTCCGGCGAAGCGTAAAAATGTGATCGGATACCTGGGTACCCATGTAGTCCCGGCTCGCATTCCATACAGTCTCGTATATTTCCTCTTTGGTCAAAGCTGTCCCCGCTTTAGATGCCAAAAGAAGGAGAACATCAAATTCTTTGGTAGTCAGATGGATTGGCTTCTCTTGCATCTCCACCGTTCTGCACATTGGATCAATAACCAGCTCTTTGTGTTTTATGCGCGTCAGCGTTCTGCCCAGCTTCAACCGTGCGATTCTCTGTTCTCGGCGGAGAACGGCGTTGATAACAGCCAGCACCTCATCGGCAATCAGCGGTGTTTCCACGCAGGCATCCACGCCGCGATTGAGTACAGCGGCCCGCGCTGCGCCATTGGGAAAGGCATCCGCGATAATGATGTATGGCAATGGCCGCATGGCGCTGATAGAAAGTCGAGAGAAAAGGATTTCATTTCCTTTATTACTAAAATCAAGCAATAAAAAGGCAGGGTTGCACGATGACAGCCCTGCCCATAAATCCACCGCATCTTCTATTATAGCCGAGTCAATGTGATGATCGCGCAAGAAGTCGCATACATGGATAGTGTGTTCGGTTTTGCGGCAAACAAGCACGATATCCTGTTTCATGACATCTGTTCCTATACGCAACTGCAAGGGGTTAGATTGTCCTACGCGGTTGTTATTCATCTACACGCCGCCCAGCAGCTCCTCGCTCTCCACATAGAGGCGGGCAACGCTCCACCGCTGGGGGATGTTGAAGTCAAACAGTATGGTGAGCTCCGCCGCTGCTGGCTCAGGTGTAGTCGCCGAAGGGAATTGGCTTGAAACTGCTGCCGATGGTGACAGCCTTGATGCTGGCAGATCCAAATTCGATGCCGTGGCATATGTTTTTCATTGCCTCTGTCTCCTTACATCATTTCGGCTGGCAGAGCATAAGGAACCTCCAAATAAATCGACTGCGGCAGGGCGGCAACTTTCGCCCCCGCCTGGGCGAAGGCCCGGGCCATGGCGCCGCACAGCACGCCGCCCGCGCCGGTGACGACAACCACCTTGCCGGAAAAGTCAACATTCAAGGGTAAATCAAGCATTTGTAATTCCTCCTCATACGGTTTACGCCCGTTTCATTGTCAAGCTGCGCGTTGGGCGCATGGCCGGGTCGCTTTCGCTCCGACTCGGGCTGGTCTCTGGGGCCTATGGCCCTATCGCTCGCCCTCGCTCCGTTCCAAGCTCCCCGATGCGCCTACGCTCACGCTTCTAATTTGTCCAGCATATCCCACACGCCCAGCATATACATCACGCCCAGGGCGCGGTCATACAGGCCGTAACCGGGGCGGACTTTCCCCGGAACCTCGTCCCACAGGTGGCGGCCGTGGTCGGGCCGGATGTAGCCGTCAAACCCGCAGTCATGGTACGCCTTCAGGATGTCCAGGATGCCGGTGTCGCCGTCGCAGTCCCGGTGGGACGCCTCGGAGAAGTCGCCGTTGGGGAAGTGTTTTACGTTGCGGATGTGGGCGAAGGCGATGCGGCCGGCGTGCTTGCGCACGATGTCCGCCACGTTGTTGTCCGGGTTGGCGTTCAGAGAGCCCGAGCACAGGGTCAGGCAGTTATAGGGGTCGTCCACCAGTTTCAGGAAGTAGTCCACCGCGGCGGCATCGGTGAACAGCCGGGGCAGGCCGAAGATGTCCCAGGGGGGGTCGTCCATGTGCACCGCCATCTTGATGTCGCACTCATGGCAGGTGGGCATGATGGCCTCCAGGAAGTACTTGAAGTTGTCCCACAGCTTCTCCTTGGTGACGGGGCGGTACTTCTCAAACAGCTCGTCCAGCTTGGCCATCCGCTCCGGCTCCCAGCCGGGGAAGGTCATGTGGTACTTTTCCGTGAAGGACATGACGTAGTCTGCCATCTCCCGGGGATCCTGCTTGATTTTCGCCGCCTCGTAATAGAGGGCGGTGGAGCCGTCCCCCACGGGGTGGAACAGGTCGGTGCGGGTCCAGTCGAACACGGGCATGAAGTTGTAGCAGATCACCTTCACCCCGAAGGGGGCCAAGTTACGGATGGTCTGCTTGTAATTCTCGATGTACTGATCCTGGGTGGGAAGGCCGATCTTGATGTCATCGTGGACGTTCACCGACTCCACCACGTCCATGTTGAAGCCGTACTCGTCCAGCTGCTTCTTGACGGCGGCGATCTCGTCGGGCTGCCACACCTCCCCGGGCATTTTGTCGTGGAGCGCCCAGACGATCCCCTCCACGCCGGGGATCTGCTTGATGTCGGACAGCTTGATCTGATCGTTGCCCTCTCCGTACCAGCGCCAGGTCATTTTCATGCGATTTTCTCCTCCAATAAGGTCTTATGTAGTTAGCCGAATCAGCCATGCGCCGCTTCCACAATATGCCCCGCACACAACCCGAACTGCTCCAACAGTGCCCCGGCAGGGCCGGAGTGTCCGAACTCGTCGTTGACGCCGATGCGCTCCACAGGGCAGGGCAAGCCGTGCTTTGCGATGACGGCGCACACCGCCTCGCCCAGTCCGCCGATGATGGAGTGCTCCTCACAGGTGACGAGCCTGCCGCACTCCTTTGCCGCTTTCAGTACCAGACCCTCGTCCAGCGGCTTGATGGTGGCCATGTCGATGACACGGGCGCTGATACCCTGCTGGGCCAGCAGCTCGGCAGCTTCCAGCGCCTCCGCCACCAGCAGGCCGTTGGCAATGAGGGCCACATCGGAACCCTCCCGCAGGACTTCACCTTTCCCAATCTCAAAAGTGAAACGGTCTGCGTCGTGGATCACAGGCGCACCGTAGCGGCTGAATCGCATATAGACGGGGCCCTGATGCTCGTAGGAGGCCTTCACCATGGCCTTGGCCTCCACATCATCCGCCGGGGACATCACCACCATGCCGGGGATGGAGCGCATCAGCGCAAAGTCCTCACAGCACTGGTGGCTGGCCCCGTCCTCGCCCACAGAGATGCCGCCGTGGGTAGCGCCGATCTTCACGTTCAGGTGGGGGTAACCGATGGAGTTGCGCACCTGCTCAAAGGCCCGCCCCGCCGCGAACATGGCAAAGCTGCTGGCAAAGGGCACATACCCCGTGGTAGACAGCCCCGCCGCCACGCACATCATGTCGCTCTCCGCGATGCCGCAGTCAAAGTGGCGGTCTGGGAACGCCTTTTTGAAGATCTCCGTCTTGGTGGCGTTGGCCAGATCGGCGTCCAGCACCACCACATCGGGATGGGCTGCCCCCAATTCCTTCAGCGCCTCGCCGTAGCTCTGCCGGGTGGCGACTTTTTTCACATCTGCCATTTCAAACCGCCTCCAGTTCCGCCAGCTGAGCGCTCAGCTCCGCCATGCCCCGGGCGTACTCCTCGTCGTTGGGGGCCTTGCCGTGCCAGCCCACCTGACCCTCCATGTAGCTCACGCCTTTGCCCTTGGTCGTCTCCAGCACGATGGCGGAGGGCTTGCCCTTGACCTGTCGGGCAGCGTCAAAGGCCTTTTCCATAGCCTGGAAGTCGTGTCCGTCGATCTGGAACACATTCAGCCCAAAGGCCTGCAGTTTATCCGGGATGGAGCCCAGCCCCATCACCTTTTCATTGGGGCCGTCGATCTGGAGGCCGTTGTGGTCTATGATGACGCACAGGTTGTCCAACCTGTAGTGGGCGGCGAACATCAGCGCCTCCCACACCTGGCCCTCCTGCATCTCGCCATCTCCCAGCAGGGTGTAGACCCGGGCGGTGCTGCCCTGCTTTTTCAAACCTAAAGCCATGCCACAGGCGCAGGAAATACCCTGCCCCAGTGATCCGGTGGACATATCCACACCGGGGACGGTGCTCATATTGGGGTGGCCCTGCAAATAGCTGTCAATGTGCCGCAGGGTGGGCAAATCATCCACAGGAAAGAAACCCCGGTAGGCCAGGGCCGCATACAGCCCCGGCGCAGTGTGGCCTTTGGACAGCACAAAACGGTCTCGGCCCTCCCACTTGGGATTCTGGGGGTCGATGTTCAGCTCCTTGAAGTACAGGTAGGTGAACACGTCCGCGGCGGACAGGCTGCCACCGGGGTGCCCCGCTTTGGCCCCGTGGGTGGCGGTGAGCACGCCTATCCGGACCTTGCAGGCCGTCTTTCGAAGTGTGATTTCTTCCTCTTTGGTCATGATAGATTCTCCTTTTCAGCCCTGGCCATAGTAGGCCCCCGGCCCGTGCTTACGGAAATAATGCTTATCCTGAATACGCTGGGGGACGGGGCTGGCGGAGGGCCGCACCTGCCGGGTGAGCAGGGCCATTTTTGCAACTTCCTCCAATACCACCGCGTGGTACACCGCCTGGGCCGGGTCTTTGCCCCAGGTGAATGGGCCGTGGCTGGCGCAGATCGCGCCGGGGACGGCGGTGGGTTCGATGCACCGCTCCCGGAAGGTTTCCACGATGACCACGCCGGTGTTTTTCTCGTAATCCTCCTCCAGCTCCCCCTGGGTCAGGTGGCGGGCGCAGGGGATGGAGCCGTAGAAGTAGTCGGCGTGGGTGGTACCGAAGCAGGGGATGTCCTCCCCGGCCTGGGCCCAGGCCACCGCGTGGGGGCTGTGGGTGTGGACGATGCCGCCGATTCCGGGGAACGCCCGGTACAGCTCCAAATGGGTTTTGGTGTCGCTGGAGGGTTTCCAGCGGCCCTCCACCCGCTCCCCGGTATCCAGGCTGACCACCACCATGTCCTCGGCGGTCATGCCGTCATACTCCACCCCGGAGGGCTTAATCACGACCAGCCCCTTGTCCCTGTCGATGCCAGACACGTTGCCCCAGGTGAATGTCACCAGGCCGTATTTGGGCAGGAGCAGGTTCGCTTCCAGCACCTTTTGTTTCAGTTCCTCCAGCATTTACAGCACCTCCACCGCTTTTCGCTCCACATCCAGCAGAGCCCTGTACCGCTCCATATAGGCGTTGAAGCCGTTTACTGTCTCCTCATCCGGCTGGACGGTGGAGCCGGACACCCCTGCGAACACGCGGCGGTTCAGGTAGTCCTCCAGCGTCTCGCCGCCGGACTTCCACACCCGGTACGCCGCCAAAAGCGCCATGCCGTAGGGGCCGCCCTCCCCGGCGGTCTCCATGCAGGTGACGGGAGCGTTGCAGGCGGCGGCCATATAGCTCTGGCCCACCACCGGGGTCTTGAACAGCCCGCCGTGGCCGGTGAGGGAGTCAATAGCCACCTGTTCTGCCGCCAGAATATCCATGCCGATTTTCAAGGTGGCCATGGTGGAGTAGAGCTGGGCGCGGAAAAAGTTTGCCAATGTAAATCTGGTCTCCGGGGTACGGGCCACCAGGGGGCGGCCCGCGTCCATGTGGGTCACGCCCTCTCCGGCCAGATAGTTGCACACCAGCACGCCGCCGCAGTCCACTTCTCCCTCCATGCTCTTTTCATAGAGCTTGGTGTACAGCTCCCCTGCCTCCGGGTTTGCTCCGAAGAGACGGACCGCCTCTCCCAGAACCTCCACCCAGGCGTTGGTGTCGTTGGTGCAATTATTGCAGTGGACCATAGCCACTGGAGCCCCGGTGGGAGTCGTCACCAAGTCGATCTCCGGGTAGACCTTCTCCAAGGGACGCTCCAGCACCACCATGGAGAAGATAGAGGTCCCGGCGGACACATTGCCGGTCCGGGGCGCCACCGCGTTAGTAGCCGTCATGCCGGTGCCCGCGTCCCCCTCGGCAGGGGCAAAGGGTGTGCCCGCAGGAAGCAGGCCGTCCAGCAGGGCGGCGCCCTCCTCTGTAAGGACGCCTGCATCCGCTCCCGCCGTTAACACCTTGGGCAGCAGCTCTTCCAGCTTCCAGGGCAGCTCTAGGGGGGAGATAAACGCATTAAACTGCTCCACCATCCTCTTGTTATAGTCCAGTGTTCCGCTGTCAATGGGGAACATGCCGCTGGCCTCGCCCACACCTACCGCGTGAACGCCAGTGAGCTTATAGTGGACATATCCGGCCAGTGTGGTCAGGTGGGCAATCTGGGACACATGGGCTTCTCCGTTTAAAATGGCCTGATACAGGTGGGCAATGGACCACCGCTGAGGGATATTGAACCCAAACCGTTCGGTCAGCTCCGCTGCGGCGGGACCGGTGTTGGTATTCTGCCAAGTGCGGAAGGGGGTAAGCAGATTCCAGTCCTGGTCAAAGGCCAGATAGCCGTGCATCATGGCAGATACACCGGCAGCCGCGATTGCATCCCGGTCATTCACCTGGGACAGAGCGGTTTTCAGTCCCGTCCATACCTCATCCAGGGGATAGGTCCATATGCCGTTCTCGTACCGGGACGCCCAGGTATAGTCCCCCGATGAGACGGGCTTGAAGCCTTCGTCAATGGCAATGGCTTTGATCCGGGTGGACCCCAGTTCAATGCCCAAACAGGTCTTCATAGCGTTCCCTCCTTATTTTTTGTTCTTCCGCAGCAGAACAATACTCTGAACCACTAGGAACAGGCAGAGCATGGCCGCCACGGTGATATTGGACCACCACGCCTCGTCAAAGCCCAGGGAGGAGACGATGCGCTTGATGGTGTTCAGGCTGAGCACGCCGAAGAAGGTGCCGATCACATTGCCCACGCCGCCGGTGAGCAGGGTCCCGCCGATGATGGAGGAGGCGATGGCGTTCATCTCGTCCCCCGCGCCGTTGGCCACATCGCCGCTGCCAACGTGGAGGAAGTAGAGAATGCCGCCCAGGCCCGCCAGCAGACTGCACAGCACATGGGCCAGGAACTTGGTGCGGCGCACATTGACGCCCAGCATATTGGCGCTCTGGTTGTTGCCGCCCACAGCGTAGAAACTGCGGCCCAGCCTGGTCCAGCGCAGCAGGCAGAAGAGAAGCACCACCACCACCAGGGCGATAATCACACCCACCTCCACATACGCCGGGATATACTGGCCCAGCTTGTTGTTCGCACCCAGACCGGGCACGATGATGCGGGTGTCCTTTACCGCCAGGAAGCCCTCGTTGGTCACCCGTACGGGTTCCTTGCTGACGATGGTTGTCATGCCCTTGGCAAAGAACATGCCCGCAAGGGAGACGATGAAGGGCTGGATGCCCAGATGAGCCACCAGAAAGCCCTGGACCAGGCCGAACGCCAGGCCGATGCCCAGTCCGATCAGGATGGCCGTGAGAATGGTTCCGCCCTGCTGTTCCAGGTTCACCGCGCTGGCCATGCACACCAGGCAGGTGACGCCGCCCACGCTGATGTCGATGCCGCCGGTGATCATGACGATGCTCATGCCGCAGGCCAGGACGATGAGGGACGCGTTGTTATTCAGGATGTTCAGGAAATTCTGGGGCTTGGTGAAGCTGCCGCCCAGGAACAGGACGGCGAACAGGTACAGGATGAAGAACACCGCGATGGTGATGGTGAGCAGCAGGTTGGTATCGCTCATAGCGGCACGGCTTTTGAGCCGCCCCTGCTTGTCAACCGAGATCGCCTTCGGCATCTCACGCCACCTCCTTTGCGGC
>OFGC01002265.1_pt1 | contig 10200 bp, 7 predicted proteins | sample 1521691 | NCBI WGS metagenome assembly OFGC01 (sample SAMEA3504121, study PRJEB24116) | mouse gut metagenome | biome: mouse gut; feature: mouse-associated habitat; material: faeces | place: Denmark | collected 2011
AGCGGCCCGAAGGGCCGCAGAGAAGAAAAAAGGAATCGACTATGTCCCTCTATGCCATCGGCGACCTCCACCTGTCATTAAAAGTGAATAAACCGATGGACGTCTTCGGCCCCGGCTGGGCGGACCACGTCCGCCGTCTGGAGGAGGGCTTCTCCCGCCTGGGAGAAGACGACGTGACCGTCCTCTGCGGAGACACCTCCTGGGGCATCGACTTTGAAGAGAGCCTTGAGGACTTCACTTTCATCGACCGGCTCCCGGGCCGGAAGCTGGTCATAAAGGGCAACCACGACTACTGGTGGAACACCGCCGCGAAAATGAAACGCTTTTTCGGGGAGAACGGTATTACCACCATTGACATCCTGCATAACAACTGCTTCTTCTACGGGGACTATGCCCTCTGCGGTACCCGGGGCTGGTTCTACGAGGAGGAGCAGTCCGGCCACAACGAGAAGGTCCTCAACCGGGAAGTGGGGAGGCTGGAAGCCTCCCTGAAGGCGGCGGAGGGACGGCCCATCCTGGCCTTCCTCCACTACCCGCCCCTTTACACCGGCTACCGGTGCCCCGAGATCATCAAAAAGCTGGAGGAATACCGGGTGGAGCGGTGTTTTTACGGGCATCTCCACGGTCCCTCCCACAAGCGGGCCGTGGAGGGGACGGTGGGGAGCGTGGCCTACAGCCTGGTGGCGGCGGATTATCTGGGCTTTGTTCCGAAAAAAATCTTGGATTAAGCAAAAAAACACTGGAAATCTTCAACTTGTTGTGATACAATACACAGTTGGCTGACTGTATACCCGATATACGGCCACAGTAAACGGAGGAAATATAAAATGAGTGTGAAAAGCTGTGAAAAATTGGAAAAGAGCATGGTCGCTCTCACCGTGGAGGTAAGCGCCGGGGAGTTCGAGGCTGCCGTTGAGAAGGCTTACAGGAAGCAGCGCGGGAGCATCCGGGTGCCTGGCTTCCGCCCCGGCAAAGCCCCCCGCAAGATGATCGAGAACATGTACGGCGCCGGCGTCTTCTACGAAGAGGCCGTGAACGAGGCCCTGCCCGACGCCTATACCGCCGCCGTCAAGGAGCAGGAGCTGGAGGTGGTGGGCTATCCCGAGGTGGAGCTGCTGAGCGTGGGCAAGGAGGGTTTCTCCTTCAAGGCCACCGTGGCGGTGTACCCCGAGGTCACTCTGGGCCAGTACAAGGGTGTCGAGGCCCCCAAGGCCGAGGTCTCCGTCACTGATGAGGACGTGGAGGGCCGGATCAAGGAGATGGCCGACCGCAACAGCCGCATGGTGTCCGTGGAGGACCGGGCTGTTGCCAAGGGCGACATTGCCAACATCGACTTCGAGGGCTTCCTGGACGGCGTGCCCTTCGACGGCGGCAAGAGCGACAGCTTTGATCTGGAGATCGGTTCCGGCCAATTTGTTCCCGGCTTTGAGGATCAGGTCGCCGGCATGAGCATCAGCGAGGAGAAGGACATCAACATCACCTTCCCCGAGGACTACCACGCGGACCTGGCCGGCAAGGCCGTGGTGTTCCACGTGAAGGTCAACGCCATCAAGGTCAAGGAGATCCCCGCCCTGGACGACGAGTTTGCCAAGGATGTCAGTGAGTTCGACACCCTTGAGGAGCTGAAGAAGGATGTGCGGGAGAAGATGCTGGCCGAGCGCGAGGAGGGCGCCAAGCGCGCCTTTGAGGACGCCGCCATGGCCAAGGTGGCCGCAGGCATCCAGGCCGACATCCCCGACGCCATGATCGAGGAGCAGGCCCGGCGGTTCGTGGACAACTTCCGGATGCAGCTCCAGTCCCAGGGTGTGCCCTATGAGCAGTACATGAAGATGACGGGCATGGAGGAGGAGAAGCTGATGGCGGATGCCAAGGCTCCCGCCGAGGGACAGGTGCGCATGGACCTGGCCATCGCCGCCATCGTGAAGGCCGAGGGCCTGGAGGCCTCCGACGAGGACGTGGAGGCCGAGTACAGCAAGATGGCCGGTCAGTACGGCATGGACGTGGAGAACGTGAAGAAGTACCTCAACGATGACGTCATCAAGGAGCAGATTGTCCGCGCCAAGGCTGTGGAGCTGGTCGCCGCCGCCGCCGTGCCCGTGAAGCCCGAGGAGGTCAAGGCAGAGGAGACCAAAGCGGAAGAGACCGAAACGGAAGAGCCCAAGCCGGCGAAGCCCAAGCGGACCCGGAAGAAGAAGGCCGAGCCCAAGGCGGAGGAGGCTCCTGCGGAGACCCCTGCGGAGTAAGGCGGCCCTGTACTAAATTTTTCCCGTTTTGGGTATGATAGTGTGGTCCCGGGGAGGGCAGAAGCATCTTTCAGGAGGTAAATCAACATGAGTTTAGTCCCATATGTAGTGGAGCAGACCAACCGGGGGGAGCGGTCCTATGATATCTTTTCCCGTCTGCTCAACGACCGCATCATCTTCCTGGGGGAAGAGGTGAACGCAACCACCGCCAGCCTGGTGGTCGCCCAGCTGCTGTATCTGGAGGCTCAGGACCCCGACAAGGAGATCCAGCTGTATATCAACAGCCCCGGCGGCTCCGTCACCGACGGCATGGCCATCTATGACACCATGCAGTATATCAAGTGCGACGTGTCCACCATCTGCGTGGGCATGGCTGCCAGCATGGGTGCGTTCCTGCTGTCCTCCGGCACCAAGGGCAAGCGTCTGGCCCTGCCCAACGCGGAGATCATGATTCACCAGCCCTCTGCCGGCACCAAGGGACAGGTCACCGATATGGCCATCCATCTCCGGCGGCTGGAGATCATCAAGAAGCGGCTCAACAGCATCCTGGCGGACAACACCGGTCAGAGTCTGGAGACCGTGACCGCCGACTGCGAGCGTGACAACTTCATGACCGCCGAGGAGGCCAAGGAATACGGTCTCATTGACAAGGTCATCTATGCCAGATAAATTTTTGGAAACGGGGGAAGGGAACTGCCCATGAATGACGAACCGAAAAAGCCCGTACGCTGTTCCTTCTGCGGCAAGCGGGAGTCCGAGGTGCGGCGGATGCTGCAGGGCCCCGGAGCCCGCATCTGCGATCAGTGCGTGGAGCTGTGCATGAGTTTGCTGGAGGAGGAGCTGGGCGCCGGAGGCGGCGTACCGGCGGAGCTGCCCGAGCGCCTGCCCACCCCCAGGGAGGTCCGGGAGGTTATGGACCAGTACGTCATCGGCCAGGACAGCGCCAAGGTGTCCCTGGCGGTGGCCGTATACAACCATTATAAGCGCATCCAGTTTGGCGGCAGCGGGGAGGATGTGGAGCTGCAAAAGAGCAACATCCTCATGATCGGCCCCACCGGCAGCGGCAAGACCCACATCGCGCAGACCCTGGCCCGGATATTGCAGGTGCCCTTTGCCATTGCCGACGCCACCACCCTCACCGAGGCGGGTTACGTGGGCGACGACGTGGAGAACATCCTCCTGCGCCTCCTTCAGGCGGCGGACTACGATGTGGAGCTGGCGGAACACGGCATTATTTATGTGGACGAGATCGACAAGATTGCCCGGAAGAGCGAGAACACCTCCATCACCCGGGACGTGTCCGGCGAGGGCGTGCAGCAGGCCCTGCTGAAAATTCTGGAGGGTACTGTGGCCAATGTCCCGCCCCAGGGCGGCCGCAAGCATCCCCAGCAGGAGTTCATCCAGATCAACACCAGAAACATTCTCTTTATCTGCGGCGGCGCTTTCGACGGTCTGGAGAAGATCATCGAGCGGCGCACCGACAAGCGGGCTCTGGGCTTTGACGCGCCCATCCAGAGCAGGAAGGACCGGGATGTGGGGCTCATCCTCAAGGAGGTCCAGCCCCATGACCTGCTGAAATTCGGCATTATCCCGGAGCTGGTGGGCCGCCTGCCCATCATCGCGCCTCTGGACTCCCTGAAGCGGGAGGATCTGGTGCGCATTCTCACGGAGCCCAAGAACGCCCTGGTGAAGCAGTATGAGAAGCTGTTTTCCTACGACAAGGTGGAGCTGACCTTTGCCGAGGGCGCGCTGGAGGCCGTGGCCGACAAGGCCATTGAGCGCAACATCGGCGCCCGGGGCCTGCGGGCGGTGATGGAGGGCCTTCTGACGGAGATCATGTACGAGATTCCCTCCGATCCCTCGGTGCGGCGGGTGGTCATCACCCCGGCCTGCGTCCATGGAGAATGCGGCCCCACGCTGGTCCGGGGCGAGGAGGAAGCGGCCAGCCATGCGTCCTGAGAGGACGGCAAGGAAAAGAAAAAGGGGGGCGGATTTCTGCCCCCCCTTTTTGCAGGTCCCGGAAGGGGACGGAAACCAATAAAGGAGCGACCTTTTTCCTGACCGGCAGCTCTGCCGGGGAAAGGAGACCGAGCAATGGATACGATTGAAAATACAACGATGAACATACCTGTGCTGGCCCTGCGGGGACTGACCATTTTCCCTGGGTGCGTACTCAGCTTTGATGTGGAGAGGGACATCTCCATCCGCGCGCTGGAGCGCGCCATGGAGCGGGACCAGTACATCTTCCTGGTGGCCCAGCGGGAGCCGGGCACCGGCCTGCCGGAGGAGAGGGATCTGTATGCCGTGGGCACGCTGTCGCTGATCCGGCAGATCCTGCGTATCGGGGACGCCTCCGTGCGGGTCATCATGGAGGGCAAGAGCCGGGCGCGGCTGCGGCGGCTGTGGCAGACGGAGCCCTATCTCCAAGGCAACGTGGAACCCCTGCGGGAGGGCCGGACCCGGATCTCTGAGTTCCAGCTGGAAGCCCTGCTGCGGCAGACCTACGCGAATTTCGCGGGGTACGCCTCCCTGGCCCCCCGCCTGGGGGAGGAGATTGCCGCCGCCGTGACGGAGGACCGGGATGCCGGACACCTGGCGGACTTCATCGCCCAGAACATCTCCCTCCGCTACCAGGACAAGCAGGCCATCCTGGAGGAGCTGCGTCCTCTGACCCGGCTCCGGAAGGTCAACGAGCTGCTGGCCCGGGAGGTGGAGGTTCTCTCCTTTGAGCATGAACTGGAGGGCCAGATCCGCCGGGAGATGGGGGAGGTCCAGCGGGACCACATCATCCGGGAGCAGATCCGCCTCCTGCAGCAGGAGCTGGGGGAGGACGAGGACACCGAGCTGACGGAATACCGGATGAAGATCGATGCCCTGAAGCTGACGGAGGAGGTTCGGACCAAGCTCCTCAAGGAGGTGGACCGGCTGGCGAAGCAGCCCTACTCCAGCGCCGAGGCGTCGGTGATCCGGAATTATCTGGACACCTGTCTGGAGATGCCCTGGGGGAAGGAGACGAAGGAGCGGGCCAGCGTGGCCGCCGCCCGGAAGATTCTGGACCGGGACCACTTCGGACTGGAGAAGGTGAAGGAGCGGATCCTGGAGTTCATCGCCGTGCGGCAGATGAACCCGGACGCCAAGGGGCAGATCATCTGCCTGGTGGGGCCTCCGGGTGTGGGCAAGACCTCCATCGCCATTTCCGTGGCGTCGGCCCTGAACCGGAAGCTGGCCCGGCTGAGCCTGGGCGGCGTCCGGGACGAGGCGGACATCCGGGGCCACCGGAGGACCTACATAGGGGCCATGCCGGGGCGGATTGTCAACGCCATCTCCCAGTCCGGCAGCATGAACCCCCTGCTGCTGCTGGATGAGATCGACAAGATGGGCAGCGACTACCGGGGGGACCCCGCCTCCGCCATGCTGGAGGTCCTGGACGGGGAACAGAACTGCGCTTTCCGGGATCACTTCCTGGAGATCCCCCTGGACCTGAGCCGCGTGCTGTTTATCACTACGGCCAACACCACCTCCACCATTCCCCGGCCCCTGCTGGACCGGATGGAGGTCATCGAGCTGACCAGCTACACCGATGAGGAGAAGCTGGAGATCGCCAAGCGCTACCTCCTGCCCAAGCAGATGAAGGAGCATGGGGTGAAGAAGTCCGCCCTGCGGGCCAGCGACGAGGCCCTTCGGGCCGTCATCACCGGCTACACCCGGGAGTCCGGCGTCCGGACCCTGGAACGGATGATGGGGAAGCTGTGCCGGAAGACGGCTATGCAGCTGGTGTCCGGCGGCGTCAAGCGGTGCTGCGTCACGCCGGAGAATCTGGAGGACTACCTGGGCGTGCGCCGCTACCAGCCGCCCACGCTGGACAAGGACCCTGTGGGCGTGGTCAACGGCCTGGCCTGGACGGAGTCCGGCGGCGAGCTGCTGGAGGTGGAGGTCAACGTGATGGAGGGCACCGGGAAGCTGGAGCTGACCGGCAACCTGGGGGACGTGATGAAGGAGTCCGCCCACGCCGCCGTCAGCTGCATCCGCAGCCGGACGGCCCAGCTGGGGGTGGACCCGGAGTTTTACAAGAACCGGGACATCCACATCCATTTCCCGGAGGGAGCGGTACCCAAGGACGGGCCCTCCGCCGGGGTGGCGATCACCACCGCCGTGACCTCCGCCCTCACGGGGCGGCGGGTCCGGTCCGATGTGGCCATGACCGGCGAGGTGACTCTCCGGGGCCGTGTGCTGGCCATCGGGGGCCTGAAGGAGAAGACCATGGCCGCCAAAAGGAACGGGATCAGGACGGTGCTGATTCCCCGGGAAAACCTGCGGGATTTGGCGGAGATCGACCCGGTGGTCCGGGAGAGCCTGCGTTTCGTGACGGCGGAGAGCGTGGACACCGTGCTTGCAGAGGCCCTGTGCCCGCAGGAGCCCCAGAAGGCGGAGGAGCGGGAGCAGCCCATCATCACCGCCTTTGTGCCCATGGACCAGGCGGTGCAGGAGGCGCCGCTCCGGCAGTAAGGCGGCGCTTGCGCCGCCCGAGCGGTCGTTGGACGAAGTCCAATGACGCGAGCCGCGTGCGCTGCCCGAGCAGTCGTTGGACGAAGTCCAATGACGCGAGCCGCGTGCGCCGCCCGAACAGCCGCTGGACGAAGTCCCGTGACGCGAGCCTCGTGCGCCGCTCGGGCAGCCGCTGGATGGAATCCCGTGGCACGGGCCACCTGCCATCAGGAGAGAAAAGGAGCCGGTATGGAGCTGAATTTTAACAAAGTGGAATTTATCCGTTCCGCCGTAAAACCGGCGGACTTTATCCGGGACGGACTGCCCCAGCTGGCCTTCGCGGGCCGGTCCAACGTGGGGAAGAGTTCGGTCATCAACCGGCTGGTGAACCGGAAGAACTTCGCCCGGGTGGGCGCGTCTCCGGGGAAGACCAGTCAGATCAACTACTTCCTTCTGGACGGGCGGGCCTACCTGGTGGACCTGCCGGGGTATGGCTACGCCAAGGTGTCCAAGGCGGAGCGGGACCGGTGGGGGCGGCTCATGGAGAACTATTTTGCCTCCGGGCTCATCACCCTGGGGGTCATGATCGTGGACGCCCGGCATAAGCCCACGGCGGACGACGTGACCATGGCCGGATGGTTCTATGACGCGGAGTGCCCCCTTGCGGTGGCGGCAAACAAGCTGGACAAGCTGAAAAAGTCGGAGATTGAGCCCAATCTGGAGCGCATCCGGGAGACTCTGGACCTCCGGGAGGGTGACGGCCTGATCCCCTTCTCCGCCGAGCGGGGGGACGGCAAGGAGCAGCTCATCGCCCTGCTCCGGGCGATGCTGGAGGTGGAGGTATGAAGTTGGACCGGCCCCTTGAGGGGGAACGGATCGTGATCCGGAGCTATGCCCCGGAAGATCTGGATTTTTGCACCGGCATGTGGTTCGACCCGGAGAACGGACGGTATCTCAGCGACCCTGCCAGGGAGTATGTGGACGAGGTGTTCCAGCGCGCCCTGGATGGCCTCCAGGACAGCGGGGACGGGTACTATCTCGTTGTGGAGCGGAAGGACGGCGGGGAGCGGATCGGTACCTGCTGCGTTTTCCCGGACGAGGCCGGGAAGGTGTACGACATTGGCTACTGCGTCCACAGGAGCTGCTGGCGGCAGGGGTTCGGCAGGGAGATCGTGGAGCTGCTGCTGGACTGGGTCCGGGACCAGGGCGGGACCGCCGTCACGGCGGAGGCCGCCCTGGAGAACCGGGGTTCCTGCGCCCTGCTGGAGAAGTGCGGGTTTACCGCGGTGAAGGAAGCATCCTTCAAAAAATACCATATGGATGTCGTGTTTGAGAGCTTTATTTACGAAAAAAAGCTGTAGGCTTCGCGCTTTGATGTATCAAAAGCCCCCCTGTTGTGTGAGAACAGAAGTGTCTCGCACAAGAGGGGGGTATTGTAAAGATGCTGTCAAGGGGAACTGTAAGATTTGATCTTTTAAGGGAATCAGACAGATAAAACGCATTTATTGTTGAGAATTTTTGTCATCAGGGTCGTTGGCGTGGATTACTAATTGATAGAAGTCTCCCTTTTTCGCCATCAATTCATCCCATGTTCCCTGCTCAGAAATTCTTCCATCGTTCAGAACGAAAATGGAATCAAACTGCCGCATATTTTCTTCATAAATCCGATGTGTGATCTGCAATATTCCAACGTTTTCTAATGAAAGTATCGACTTTTCAATTTCCCGCGCATTTTGATTGTCCAAGGAGGCAACAATTTCATCAAATATGATAAACGATGGCTGTCTTGCCAGACACCTGGCAAGGCAGATTCTCTGTGCTTCCCCGCCTGAAATGTTCTTACCATTTTCGTTTATCATCGCAAGCTCTTTATCTGGCAGTCTGTTTAACACATCATCTAAACAAGACGCCGATATAATTTGGTTCCAGATATTCTCGGGGAGATTTTTCCCCAATAGTATGTTTTCTTTGACCGTGTCGTCAAAAAACGATATCGCCTGATTTTGGTAAGCAACTACGTCATACAGAGTATCCCGATCTATTTCACCAACAGGAGTACCGTTAAAAGATACCGTTCCATCAACAGGATCTAATATTCCCACAATAATTTTAGCCAAGGTACTTTTTCCAGAGCCGCTTTTGCCAACAACGGCATATTTCTTTTTCAAGTTGAGGGAAAGATGAATATTACTTAATATGAAGGGCTGGTCCGAACCGTATGCAAAAGACATTTTGCTGATCTCAATATGATCGTCCGTATGTGTCAGGCAAAGTCTCTTATTTCCTCCCGCTTTCATATTTTCCTGCAATTCTGCTTCGTTTTCTGTATAAATATTCTTTCCAGTTCGGTAAGATAGCAGATAACCGGGAAGCATTTCAAACGGAAACATGATGCCACCTAAGAGCTGACTGACCGACATCGTATAGCCCACACTAAGTTTGCCCTGCAATACCAGCAGCATACAGGAAGCTATAATTAAAACGAAACTGATACAACTGATCGCGCTGGCAACCGCATCAATGGCAAAAAGCTTTTTTTGCCGGACATTATTCTTCTTTTCTACATCGGAGATGGCTCTCTCATATTTATCCATTTGAAAAGAGACCAGTTTAGAGAGACGGATCACAAGGTAGTTTCGGATACTCTCCTGGACTAAATTGATATGGGCGTTGCTGCTGTCCAGGTAGTCCTTTTCGGAATAGGTTGCTTTTTTTTGAAATAATTTTGGCAAATTTACAGATAAAAAAGAGAACACCAGAACATATATGACCAATTCCCATCGCGTTAGAGCGATACACAAAAAAGAAATGAATAAGCTCCAAAACGATCTGTAAATGTTCAGGAGGCTTTCACAAAATTTTTGACCAACCACCTCCGCATCTACCGTAAGCTTTGATAAATAAGCTGCGCTGTCTTTTTTAAGAAAACCGGCGATATCCTGCTGGAAAAACGTACTGAAATAATGTACCCGCAAATTTTTTGTATATGATGTTACCACTTTATTTTTTTGAATATCTGCCATATATGCGAGTAAAACGTCTACTATTGCAATAACGACAGCTGTAACAGAGGCTAAAATAAAGGCTTCCGCATTTCCTGAAAGTCCCACATCAATGATCGGCTGCAAAGACATTGCAAAGGCCGTGGATGCTAACGTGGAAAGCGGCAGTATCAAAGCGTAACACAAAAGTGAAATTCTATTAGAATGTTTGAAAATTGTTATCATAGATTTTATGTCCTCTCATATGCGTCTGAGGCACAACAATTAAATTTTATTATAGCAGAATATATCAAAAAGGGGGGGGATTTGTCAACAACAAAAGATATAACTGCACGAAAATAAATTTTAAGGATAAACACTCGCAATATTCAAATCGCGTTCTAAGAAGGTTTACCATTTAGTTGTTTTGCAGAAAATCTGCTGCTGAGGAAGTCACTTGAAAAAGCTTTTTTAATGGAAAGACAGATAAC
>OFGC01002266.1_pt1 | contig 10199 bp, 7 predicted proteins | sample 1521691 | NCBI WGS metagenome assembly OFGC01 (sample SAMEA3504121, study PRJEB24116) | mouse gut metagenome | biome: mouse gut; feature: mouse-associated habitat; material: faeces | place: Denmark | collected 2011
CGCGACCCCGACCTTGGCAAGGTCGTGCTCTACCAACTGAGCTATTTTCGCATTTGCTTTATCGGGGCTTGGTGTCTCTCCCGAATTGCGATGCAAAGTTAATACCTTTTTTTGAATTGTGCAAGTTTTATCGCAAAAAAAATTGCACAATTTTCAACAAGTGTTATTTACTCCAGATCCACGCTTCCTTGAAAGTCTCGCTGAATTCTTTGGAATTCAGAATATTGGCAAGATTTTTCCGATCGGAGTCCTTTACCGCCGAAACTCGCCACAGCCGTTTGCCTCCTACGGATTCAAGTTCGTATCCGCAGTCTTGGCGCATGGCGATGAATCTGTCTGCCTCCTCTTCCGTCGCGAAGGTTCCCACCACAAGGTAGTGTATCGGACCCGACAAGGTGTCCGATACTTCGGTTTCTTTCTCATCACTGATCCCGGAGGCGCTGTTCTCCACTTTGCGGATGATGTTCTCCACTGGAAGCACCGATGCCTGATCCGGCATGACTGTCCTGTCGTGCGAGGGCAGGAACAGAGAGAGTGCGACTGCTGCCACAAGCAGGAAACATGCCGAGGTGCGGGCAAAGCGTTTGTTGACGGCTATGTAGTAATTGCGGCGCGTATCAAACCTTCGGATTCTCGTACCCGGATCCGATACCTTATCCTCTCTTTCGGAGGTATTGTCGGCAATGACATCCGTCATGGCGTCATCAGTAGCAGTCCTGACCCATGAAACAGGGTGATACCCCATGTGCGCTGCCTCGTCGTCGGCTCCATGCATGGGAACAAAACTGAGCGTGTCGGATTCCGAGCTGATTATACCGATCCTGCCGATGGTTACTTCTCCGTCGGAAGCCATCGTCCTGCGCAGGGATTCGATGCTCTTGCGGAGCATCTCCCTCCCTTCAGCGAAAGGAACTCGGTATTTGCGTGCGAAACTGCCAGCAAGCAGACCGTCGTCATGCACCAGGGCTGAATTGAAACGCACCTCCCGCATCATGGGATACACCTGGCCGGACTCCGAGTCGACACGCGCCTCGCTCCTGGCGTTGATGAACGCGCCGAATCCCGGCACAACCACGCAGTCATGCCGAAGTAGAAGATATTCTATGTGTATGGAAAGGCGCTCCATAATTATAGTAGTAGGTGATTTTAATGTCGGGTGGTGTGTATGTTCGCGGTGGCGTCTCTGCACCTGTGGCGAAAGTGTCTGCAAAGTTAATAAAAAAAGAGTGAACCTCCAATTAAAGAAGGTCCACCTGTAGATAAATTTAGAGCGTGCTCAGAGCGGTTCAGGATCTCTGCTATGTCATTTTTTTGACTGCGGGAGCATTGCGTCGACAAGATCAGGGTCCGCTCCATATTCAAGCGCGAGTTTACGCTCGATCTCCGCTTCCGCGTTCTGGTATTTTCTCTTATGGAGCACTCCGCGCAGAAGATGCAGTCCGCCGCTGCGGGGAAATTTCCCTATGGCAGTGTGCATCTCCTCTTCTGCAGTGTTGGTGTCTTCGGCACCGATGAGGGCAAGAATCTTTTTGAAACGAAGGTTTTCGCTGTCTGCGATTGCGATTTCCCGTGCATATTCCTCCGAGGCTTTCCGGTTGTCACCCTGCAGCGAGGCCACGTCGCCAAGTCCTTCATGCCCTCCGGCGCTGTCAGGATGTATGGAGACAGCGGCTGCATAGTCCTTCCCGGCTTCAGCAAGGCGTCTTGCATTGAGATGCAGTCCGGCGCGAGAGAGGCGTGGCACCAGCAGAGTGGAGTCGAGCTCAAGCGCGAGGTCGAGATCTCTCAAGGCCTCCTTGTCTCGTCCTGTTTTCATTAAGGTATAGGCTCTGTTGGCGAGAAGCACGGTGGAGCGGGGCGCCGATGCGAGACCTATGTCGAACGCCTGGAGCGCGCCTTCGGTGTTGCCTATGCGGTCGCGGACAATGCCGAGATTGGACCAGAGCAGATAGTTCGACTTGTTGGCGGGTTCCAGCCGGAGAGCGTTCACTATCATGCGTTCGGCATCCACCCAGTTTTCGTTGCGGATATACCTGTCGGCCGAGTCGGCATATTCCACGTATGTCCGTGTAAGAGTCTGCGCCCCCGAGAGGAGGGCGCAGACAGTCATAATCAGTGAGAGGATGATCTTTCTCATTTTTTGTTGTAGTTCTCAAGACCGGTCTTGAGGAACTTCAGGTATTTCGGAATGTTCTCTTCGTAGGGGAAGGAATGGTTCAGAGGCATGCCCTCCTGGTTGACGATCACATAGTAGGGCTGGGCGTTGGAGCCGAATTTGGTACGCTGCAGATAACTCCACTTGTCGCCGTATGTGCGCAGCGTACGTTCGGTGCCGTCGGTCTCCTTTACTTTCATGGGCTGGGGGAGAGGTTTCTTGTCATCGACCATCAGGGTGACGAGCACATAATCCTCATCGATGGTGCGCTTGATTTCAGAATCGGTGAGCACGGCGGCTTCCATCTTGCGGCAGTTCACGCAGCCGAAGCCGGAGAAGTCGATAAGGACTGGTTTATTGAGTTTGGCTCCGAGTTCCATGCCTTCCTCATAACTGTCGACCTGAGCGTGGACGTCACCTTCATAGAGGTTGAAGTCCTGGGTATAGATCGGAGGAGCGAAAGCGGAGATGCTCTTGAGCGGAGCTCCCCAGAGGCCCGGAATCATGTATACTGCGAAAGCGAGGGAGATCAGGGCCAGCGAGAAGCGTGTCAGACCGACTTTCTCCACTTTGTCGTCGTGCGGAAGTCGGAGTTTGCCGAGGAGGTAGAAGCCGAGGAGTGCGAAGATCACGATCCAGAGCGATACGAACACCTCGCGGTCGAGGATACGCCATCCGTAAGCAAGGTCGGCGACGGAGAGGAACTTGAAGGCAAGAGCCAGCTCGAGGAATCCGAGCACCACCTTGACAGTGTTCATCCAGCCTCCGCTCTTAGGCATCGACTTGAGCATTGTCGGGAAAATCGCGAACAGTGAGAAGGGGATGGCAAGCGCGAGAGCGAAGCCGAACATTCCGATCGCAGGCGATATGAAGTTGCTTGTTGAGGCTGCTTCCACGAGGAGCGTACCGATGATCGGGCCGGTGCAGGAGAAGGATACGAGCACAAGCGTGAACGCCATGAAGAAGAGCGAAAGATAGCCGGTGGTGCTGTCCACCTTGGAGTCCATCTTGTTGGTCCATTTTGCGGGGAGTGTGATTTCGAAGCCTCCCATAAAGGAGATCGCGAATACCACGAGCAGCAGGAAGAACGCTACGTTGAAGCCGGCGCTTGTGGCGAGTTCGTTGAGGGCGGAAGCTCCGAATATCGCCGTCACTATCAGCCCGAGCGCCACGTAGATCACAACGATCGAGGCTCCGTAGATGATGGCCGACGAGACAGCTTTGCTGCGGCTCTTGTTGCCCTTGAGGAAGAAGCTTACGGTCATCGGGATCATCGGCCACACGCAAGGGGTGACAAGTGCGATGAGACCGCCAAGGAAACCGGCTAAGAATATGTACCAGAGGCTGCGGCCCTGCTGGTCGGGGGCATCCTCGAAGACGCGCATCTCCGCCTCGACGTTGGCCCACCATTTGTCGGCGTTGACTCCCGACATGTTGGCGCCCGGCGTCATGAAGCCCTCCGCGCTCTGCAGCGAGTCGGTCATTTCGGTGATGGCGTTGACCATGCTGTCCTTTTGGGCCTCTTCGGCTTTTTTTGCCTCTTCCTTCATTTCTGCCGAGAGGGGAGAGGTACCGGTGAAGGTGTGGCTTCCGATCACACGCAGACAGCCGCTGTCGTTGCAGGCTTGTCCGCCGATTTCAAGCCTGACTGTCCATTTTTCGGCGAGAGGCTTGATTTTCTGGGTGAATACGACAGTCCCGGAGTAATAATGCTCGTCGACTTCAAGGATGTCGTCGTATGCTTTGGTATATGCTTTGTTGGCTTTGGCAGGGCCGTCGAGGCGGCAACCGCTCAGATCGAAATGGAATTCGAGCGGAACTCCTCCTCCCGCGGGATTGTCCTGGGAGTACATGTGGAATCCAGGAGCAACTTTGGCTGTCATTTCCAGAGCCGCCGCCGTTTTGTCACCGACAAGGCGGTAGCTCCATGTCACTCCCTCCTGGGCCATTGCCAGGATTGACGTGAAAAGCACCGCAAACAATAAAAGGTGTCGTTTCATGATATGTATTTGGTTTGTTTTTTATTTTGTTGATTCTTATTTCATTAGATAAAAAAGTTTCAAAAAAAACGAGACATGCCCGCAAAACTTTTTGCTAAATTAGTAAAAATCCGTTATATTTGCAATATTGTTCGCGCTAAACTTGTTTTGCGCAGAAGTCAGATAAACTTACCATAATATAAAGCCGTGGCGGCCGCAGACGCTGCCTCAGGCGGAAACTAAACCACCATGAAAACAAAACGTTTGTTATTGGGCGACGAAGCTCTTGCTCTCGGAGCCATCAATGCGGGGCTTTCGGGAGCATACGCGTATCCGGGCACACCGTCGACAGAAATTCTGGAATATGTCCAGAAAAATCCAGTAGCCCGCGAGCGCAAAATCCACAGCCACTGGTCGTCGAATGAAAAGACCGCCGTCGAGGAGGCTCTCGGCATGAGTTACTGCGGTCTGCGTGCCATTACATCGATGAAACATGTGGGAGTCAATGTGGCTGCCGATCCGTTCGTCAATTCGGCGATGACGGGAGCCAACGGCGGCCTGCTCGTGATAGCTGCCGACGATCCCTCCATGCATTCCTCGCAGAATGAGCAGGATTCCCGTTTCTATGCGGATTTCGCCATGATGCCATGCCTTGAGCCCTCCAATCAGCAGGAGGCCTACGATATGGCGCGATATGGCTTTGAATTGTCGGAGCGCAACGGCATTCCCGTCATGGTGCGCCTCACCACCCGCCTGAGCCACTCCCGCTCCGTGGTGGAGACCGACGACGAGCCTATGGCTCAGAACAAGCTGCACTATCCCGAAAATCCGAGGCAGTGGGTATTGATGCCCGCTATCTCTAAAATTCGGAACCGTCAGCTCATAAAGGATTTCGACGCTTTTGTCAAGGAATCGGAGGAGTCTCCGTTCAACCGCTACGAGGAGGGCCACGACCATCATCTCGGAATCATCGCGTCAGGAATAGCATACAACTATCTGATGGAATGCTTCGGAGGAAACTGCCCGTTCCCGGTGGTTAAAGTCAGCCAGTATCCTCTTCCCGAAAAATATATGCGCCGTGTCTACGACTCCTGCGATGCGCTGCTCATCCTCGAGGAAGGTCAGCCGTTTATCGAGAAGAGTCTCCGCGGACTCGCTTCCGAGGGTAAAAAAATCTATGGCAAACTTACAGGACAGGTGGTCCGCGACGGAGAACTGTCTCCCGACAGCGTGGCCGAGACTGTCCGCAAGGTCGCTCCCGGTGTCAAAGAGCTCATTCACCGCGAAGTACCGGGTGCTTCGGAGATTGTCGTTAGCCGTCCGCCGGCACTGTGTCCCGGATGCGGACACCGCGATGTCTACGGAGCGCTCAACGATGCCCTGAAAGAGTTCGAATCCCCGAAAGTGTTCGGCGACATAGGCTGCTACACGCTCGGATTCCTCAAGCCTTTCAACGCAATCGACTCCTGCGTCGACATGGGAGCGTCGATCACTATGGCCAAGGGAGCGGCCGATGCCGGCCAGTTCCCCGCGGTGTCCATAATCGGTGACTCCACTTTCACACACTCCGGAATGACCGGTCTTCTTGACGCCATCAACGAGAACAGCAATATGGTAGTGATCATATCCGACAACCTCACCACCGGCATGACCGGAGGACAGGATTCGCAGGGTACCGGCAAACTCGAAGACATCTGTCGCGGACTCGGAGCCGATCCCGCACATGTCCGCACCATCGATTCCCTCCCCAGACTTCATGAGGAGATGAAGCAGCTTTTCCTTGAGGAAATACGCTACGAAGGTCTTTCCGTGATTATTTCCCGCCGCGAGTGCATACAGACCGCACGCCGGCATGCCGTTAAGAAATAAGACTTCCACACCAATCCAAAATCTCAAGCAAATAATGAAAACTGACATAGTATTGGCAGGTGTAGGAGGCCAGGGCATCCTCACCATCGCCACGATTCTCGGGGCTGCCGCCCTCAAGGAGAATCTTTATCTGAAGCAGGCAGAAGTGCACGGAATGAGCCAGCGTGGCGGAGACGTACAGTCCAATCTGCGCATCTCTTCCTCTCCCATCCATTCCGATCTGATCCCGCAGGGAGGCGCCGACCTCATCGTATCTCTCGAACCGATGGAGGCCCTCCGCTATCTTCCATTTCTCTCTTCCGAAGGCTGGATAGTGACGAACACGGAGCCGTTTGTCAACATCGACAACTATCCGGAGATGACAGCCGTGGAGACAGAACTCGCACGTCAGCCCCGCGTTGTGGCTTTCAACATGGATGAAAAGGCCAAGAGCGTAGCCACCGTCCGCAGTTCCAATCTCGTGCTTCTCGGAGCTGCATCTCCCTTTATCGACATTGACACGGCCAGGATCGAGGAAGCCATAAAGGGCGTTTTCGGAGCCAAGGGAGAGAAAATCGTCGAGCAGAACATCGCCGCTTTCCGGGCAGGACGTGAGGCGGCATTGAGCACGATCCATAAATGATATTTAATTAAAATCAGGGAGCGGAAACCGGCAGTGGATTCCGCTCCCTGCCATGAAAAAAATACATAGACAATGTTTCCGGTAGATAACGAAACCTATCGCAAAGCCGTGGAAAACGTCGGCATCATCGACGTGTCCACAGCGACAATACGACAGATATGCTCGCTTGCCGCCGAACTGGAACGCCTCGCCGACGAACGGATGATCCATCTTGAAATCGGCAACCCCGGTCTTGAGGCCGAGCGCGTCGGTGTTGAGGCCGAAGTGAAGGTGCTCGAAGAGGGCATCGCCAACAAATACCCGGCAATCCAGGGGATCCCCGAACTCAAGGAGGCCGGCTCTGAATTCATCAGAGCGTTCATTGACATTGATGTTCCGGCACGGTGCATAGTGCCCACCGTAGGCTCCATGCAGGGAAGCTTCACACTCCAGCTTCTCCTCTCTCAGAGACTGAAGGAGAAAGACACCATATTGTTCCTCAATCCGGGATTCCCGGCCAATCTGAGCCAGGCAAAAGTACTCGGCATCAATACGGAGGAATTCGATATTTACGAATATCGGGGCGAAAAACTTGAGGCAAAGCTGGAGAGCGTGCTTAGCAAGGGTAATGTGACGGCGCTTATGTACAGCAACCCGAACAACCCGGCCTGGACCAACTTTACCGAGAAGGAACTTGAGATAATCGGTCGCCTTGCCACTAAATATGACTGCATAGTCCTTGAGGACATGGCTTATTTCGGCATGGACTTCCGCACCGACATCTCCGTTCCGTTCCAGGCTCCGTACGCCAGCACGGTGGCCCGATATACCGACAATTATATCCTTCTCCTCTCGGCTTCGAAAATATTCAGCTATGCCGGCCAGCGCATCGCTCTGGTATGCATGAGTCAGAAGGTGTACGACCGCAAGTATGAATTCTTCGAGAAGTTCTACGAGATGCCGGCGTTGGGAGACGCCTACATCTACGGAGTACTGTATGTGGCGTCTTCTGGTACGGCGCATTCCGCGCAGTATGCGCTTGCCGCCATGCTCCGGGCCGCATCACGCGGAGAACTGAAGTTCATAGCACACTGCAGCGAATATGGCCGTCGTGCCAAAATAGTCAAGGAGATCTTCGAGCGCAATAATTTCCATATAGTCTACGACATGGACGGTGACTGTCCGATTGCCGACGGATTCTTCTTCACCATCGGTTATCCGGGATTCAGCGGCGACGAGCTGCAGGAGGAATTGCTCAAGTACGGAGTTTCCTCCATCGGCCTCCGTACCACCGGCAGCGACCAGCCCGGTATCCGGGCATGCGTATCCGTGATCAACAACGAGGAGGATTTCAACCGTCTCGACAAGTTCCTGTCCCGTTTCGCCCTGGACCATAAGTAAGCCTGATATGGAGCATAAAATCAATTATGTAAGTGCGGCAGAAGCCGTAAAACTCATCGAAAGCGGCGATCATATATATCTTCAGGGATCCACTTCGATTCCCGAAGCCTTGTCGCAGGCTCTCGCCGACCGTGGGCCGGAATTGCGCGATGTCACCGTCTATACCGGTTTCGGCGTTGGCAGAGGCCCCTCGCCGTTATGCCGTCCTGAATACAAGGACTCATTCCTGATCGATTCCTTTTTCGTAAATAACACGGTGCGGAAGTGGATCGATGAAGGCTATGGTTCCATGACTCCACGTTTCCTCGGCCAGGTGCCGGCGCTCATACGCGACGGCTCATGGCGTGTGGATGTGGCAGTCCTGAACTGTTCTCTCCCGAACGAGGAGGGACTGGTCAGCTTCGGAGTGTCGGGCGACGTGGCTTGTTCGGCGGTGGAATGTGCTGACCGCATCATAGCCCAGATCAATCCCAAGATGCCTTTCTCATACGGCGATCCTACGGTGCATATCTCCAGGATAAATGCCTGCGTGGCGGTGGACGAGGATCTTGTGGAAGTACCCACTCCGGCGCCCACTGAGGCGGAGATAGCGATCGGTGAGCTCATCGCCGAGCGGATTCCGAACGGCGCGACTTTGCAGATCGGTGTGGGAGGAATTCCAAATGCCGTAGTGCAGGCTCTCGGAAACCATCGTCATCTCGGACTCCACACCGAGGCAATGACCGACGGAGTGTTGCCGTTGCTGCAGAGCGGAGTGATCGATAATTCCGAGAAGAAGGTGCTTCCCGGACTCTCCGTCGCCTCTCTCGCACTCGGCTCGCGACATCTCTACGACTATATGGACAAGAACCCCGATATCATTTTCCGGGATGTGGCATGGACCAACAATCCATACGTCATAGCGCAGAATCCGAAGGTGGTTTCGATAAATTCATGTCTTGAAATTGATCTCACCGGTCAGGTCTGTGCCGATTCCATAGGCAAGCGGATATTCTCCGGTGTGGGAGGGCAGCATGATTTCGTCTACGGCAGTTCGCTCAGCGAAGGGGGAATGTCGTTCATCGCCATGCTGGCCACCACCAACAAGGGGCTCAACAAGATCAAACCGGTGCTCACACCCGGCGCGGGTGTCGTGACCACCAGGTTCCAGACACACTGGATCGTAACCGAATATGGAGCGGTCAATCTTCGTGGAAAGAATCTTGCGGAGCGTGCGAAACTGATGATTTCGGTGGCGGCCCCGCAATTCCGCGAAGAACTGGAGAGAGAGGCCGCCGAGAGATTCGGCTACTCTTTCCTCCGTCTCAAATAGTATGTGACGTGATAATATAGTACATCCGGATTATAATATCCCGGCGGAATTTATTGATTTTGCCGGGATATTTATATTGAACCGCATGGCATGGTTGAATGTTGGAAATGGTAAACAATAAGGAGCACGCTCTTAGGAAAGAATGATAAAAAAGTCAGATAAGATACATCACGCACATTGTCATGGTGTTGCCGTGGCAGACGTGATGGGGCATACGAATGCGCGTAAAATAAGGAGGGCCGTAGGCATAGGATGCATAGTAAATGCGGTTCTGATGGTGTTGAAGATGGTAACGGGACATTACGGGCACAGCGACGCACTTGTTGCCGACGGGTTCCATTCGCTGAATGATTTTGCCGCCGACCTGATTATGCTGATGTTTGTGGGGATTTCGTTTCGCGGACCCGACAGCCGTTATTCGTACGGATATGGGAAGTTCGAGACGTTCTCGACTTTTCTGATGTCGTCGTTTCTTATCATTGTGTCGCTGATCATCGGTTATGAAGGAATCGAGTCGCTTGTGGGATATTCCCGAGGCATGGAGCTTGAGCAACCTGACATCTGGACGGTGATCGTGGTTTTGTTTGCCATGGCAGCCAAGGAGGGACTGTATCATTTCTATTCCTCGGCAGGGAAGAAAGCGGGTTCGAAAGCATTAGTGGCCAATGCATGGCATCACCGCAGCGATGCGCTCGCTTCGCTGGCCACTCTCATCGGGGTCTCCTTCTCACAGCTTTTCGGTCCTGCATTCCGGGTTCTCGACCCGGTGGCCTCGATTCTGATAGCGGTTTTCATTCTTGTGGCCGCATGCAGAATGATAGCGCCGGCATTCGGCGAGCTCATGGAATGTTCGTTGCCTGAATCAGACAGTAGAAAGGCCCG
>OFGC01002274.1_pt1 | contig 10167 bp, 11 predicted proteins | sample 1521691 | NCBI WGS metagenome assembly OFGC01 (sample SAMEA3504121, study PRJEB24116) | mouse gut metagenome | biome: mouse gut; feature: mouse-associated habitat; material: faeces | place: Denmark | collected 2011
GAAAAGGTGGTCTTTTCAAAAACTCACACTTTTTCCGTCCTCTCTAAATATAACCCTTCGGATCGGTGACGACATACGAACTATGGAGCTGCATGAGGTTGGGTTTTATAAAAAATCTCGTCTTGCCGGAACCGGAACCGCCGACTACCAGCACATTTTTATTGCGGGCATGGGCCGGATTCTTCGGCCTGCCGGACATCATAAGCCCCTCGGTCTGCGTCAGGATAATGTTGTTTTCCGGTTTCGGGTCCATAAAAGGGGCAATGTCTGTTTTGTTCCCCCAACGGGCAGAGCCGTACTCCACATCTTTGCGGTACTTTTTTGCATTTTTTCCTTTCACATATACCGCCAGCCGCACGATAGCCGCCCCGCATAATCCCGCCAGCCAGTCCAGTGCCGCACCCGGCCACATGCTTTGAAATGCCAGCGAGAAACCTTCGGACAATCCTAACAATTTCTGTGAGGCGTCCGTTCCGGGGGCAAGGCGCACCGCCTCGCCCAGCTTCGCAAATACCAGAAGGAACAAAAGATAGGGCAGGTGGAGGATCACCTGCTTTTTTAAGGCATCCGTGTCTATCTTCATCGTTCCGGCCCTCCGTGTTCCTTGTTCTTTACCCGGTCACGGCCAAGCGCCTGCGCCAGCTCCTTGAATTTATGAAGCTGGGAGAGCAGCGACGGCCTGGCGCTCCGGGCAAGGTCTTTCTGGGTATATTCCTTAAAAGCTGCCGTCAGCGCGTCCGCCTGGTTCGCTTTGAAATAGACCGTCCATTTAGGCGGGTCAGTCCCCAGCTCTTTTTCAATATGGTAGCGGACCTGGTGTTTCCTGGCGTACCGCTCAAAGGAGCGGATTCTGCCGGACACTTCAATAGTGTTGGCTCCTGGGTCCTTACAGGTCAGCCGTTTCATGCTGTTCCTGCCGACTTTCGGGGTAGTGCGTTCCTGCTCCATCTTCTGGAGCACGGCGACAATGGCAGAGCGCAGCACCCGCCCGGACAGCTTCGCCGCCTGGATGGAGACCGATACGGTCCGCTGTTCCAAATCTTCCTGCATAAGCATCCTCCTTCCTGATAAAATCTGTAATTATAAATGGGAAACAACTGCCTTACCGGGCGTCCCCGATCACCTGCTGGCGGGGTGCGTGCTCAAAGGCTTTTGCCGCCTGGTCTGCCTGGATTTTCGCATGTTTCAAAAGCGTCTTAATGATGGTCGCCGGGTGGCTCTGTTCCTCTAAATGCGTCACCATATCCTTACAGCCCTCCGGGAGATATTCAGCCATATCCTTACAGGCATCCTCCAGGCCGCCCATGAAGCCCCAGCAGCTATCCGACAGCTCGCCGTTTTTGTAAAGCTCAAAGCCGTAGCACTCGCCCCGCAGGTAGGAATCATAAGCGGCCACTTCGCTGCGCATCAGATCCTCCGCCTTTTTCCGAATGGCGCCGGTCATTTTTTCGCCGCCAAATTCCTTTAGCGCGTCCTCTTTGGAAACATAAATCCATCCGACCTGCCCGCTGTCCCAGGGGTCATTGAAACTTGTGGTCTGCATGGCAAGGCCGCTGTGGTCCATCAGATAGAGGGGCAGCGTAATGTATTTTTCGGAGATCACCTTCAGCATGGCGTCATCAACCGCCCGTTCCTCCGTCTTTGGCCCGTGCCGGAACCGGCTGCTCACAATGTTTACCATGTGTTCATAGCGTTTCAGCCCCGCTTCATCATGCCCCACGGTATCTAAATACATCTCCCGCAGGAAATCGTCTTTATCCATGTAATTGTGGCTGTCACCCAGCGCATAGCGGGAATGGAAGCAGGCCATTGTCCCAAAATGTTCGTCTACCTCACGGGGAGAGATTAAAATATCGTCCGGCTGCACCATCAGCGCATACGGGCCTTCTACTGCCATCAGCATAAGCCATCAACTCCTTTCCGGTTCCCTGGGCTTTTTATCCGGCGCTTTCGGCTCTGCCTGCGCCGCCTGTTTCCTCGCATTGTCAAGCTGTTCCCGCACGGAAACATCCCGCTTTGTCTCCGGCGTCCCTGCGCCGAAAAAATCCGGCAGCTCCTTAAAGCCGATACTGTCCACGTACCAGGCGGCATCCGCGCCATTCCCATGCAGGACTACCACGTCAGAAACGGAAAGGGAATGGCCCTTAAAATCTTCCGGGTGGTCGATATTGAACCGCCGGTAAATATCCTCCAGCGTTTCGCCCGGTTCCCGCTGCATGGCATAGACCATCCGGTAATTGTCCCGGTCCACGGAGAGCCCCCTGCTTTCCAGCCAGTCCAGGGACATAAAACGCAGGTTGTCTGTATTGTCCGATAAGTCAAGCTGGTAAATGGAATATGTGCTGATCCCATACTCTTTTTCATAGGAAGAAATACGCTCCAGAAGCGGCGCCGTTTCTCCCTCCATGTGTTCCTCACGCTCAAATGCCGCCAGCCTCATGCGGATTTTCCCGGTATCTCCTGAAAGCAGCCCGTCCGCCATGCACTCTTTTTCCGCATGGGAATCCGGGTACAGGCCTGCATAGGCCCCGCTGTTTTTCCTGAAAAATTCATCCAGGTCGAAAGCCAGGTCCGTGGATTCGTCAAGCCTTATATCATCCCCATCCGGTTCCTCCATAACAGTGGCTGGCTGCTGCTTTTCCTCCGGCGGGAGGGGTTGCTTCACCGCAACAATCTCACCCGCCAGCCGGTAAAATTTTTCCGGGTATTTGAACTGTTCCTTATACTGCTCCATGAAATAATCGGGAAGGTCGGCAAAACTTTCCTCGCCGAGACCGACTATGAAAAAGGTCCCGGCCATAATCTCGATCATTTCGCCGTCCTCATTATAAATTGCCCTGTTCAGGGGCAGCCCGTTTATTTTCCCTTCATCATTGCAGACAATCGCGACAGGCTCCGCATAAGGGTAGTAGCCCTCTATGCCTCCCCCGACTGCCTCCTGCATGGATTCAAGGCTCCCGTCCAGCTCGGCCTCATAAGGCGCTTTCCCCGGCTCTATCATCAACACTTTCAAATCTGCATATCCTCCTTCTTTTTAATTGGCGCCTTCGGCTCTGCCGCAGCCTTTTCCCGTTCCTTCGCCGCAGACAGCTTTCCCAGCACAGAAGGTTTTTCCGGCTTTTCAGGCATAGAAATGCCGCCCTCCGAAACATCGGCGGCATGGCCTGGTTTTACCAGTTCCCGGCCCTCCACGGTATATCCGGGGAGAAGCACGCCATTGACCGTAAAACAGTTTTCATGCTCTTTCGGAATAGGCGGTGAAATCTCCGCGAACAGATGGGAATAGGCTTTCTTTCTCCCGTCCAGGTACCTCTCGGCGGCGGCCTTGTCCGTGTAGCGTTTCTTATCCTGCCCTGCAAGATGGATGTTGTAGCCTTTCCTGGGTGAATTGATATACAGGTCCCATGTCACATACCAGGCAGTCGGAACATCCTGTTTTGCCTCCCTGTTATATGTTGTCTGTTCCCTGATCTGGCAGAACATCTTATAAACCCGGTTGCTGATCTCCATCCAGTCCTTGTTGTTGGAAAAGGGCTGCCAACAGTTCCCGGTATGCTTTACCTCCGGGGTGCGTAAGTATGCCAGCGCCCGGTCAAGCCGCTGCGTGGCCGCCGCCTGCTGTTCCCATTGCTTTGCTGCAGCCACTACGATGTCATAGGCTTTCTTTTCTCCCTCAATGCTGTCCTGGCGCATGGCCTGTACCGTTTCTGCCCCCTGTGCAATCAACGCTGAAATATCCGTGTTCTCGCATGATACCGTGTGTTCCACCTGCAGCTTGTAGCCTTCCGACAGGTCCCCGGAGCGGTGCACCCGGTAATCTTTGTTTTCCTCCAATCCTTCCACCTCCTTAAATCTCCGGCGCATGGCTCTTTTTCGGTGCCGCCTGTGCCGGGGTAGTTTTTTCTGCCGGTTTCACCGCTGCAAGCTGCGCCATGACCGAAGGCCGGTCCGACGTAAATATGGAAATCTGTTCATTCTCCGCCAGCGGCTGCGCCGGAAGGGGCAGTGTTTCATCCGAATGGGTAAGTATCTGCTCCCGTTTCAGGTCTGCCACGATCTCGTCAAATGCCGCATTGATGGCTCTGCGTTCCTCACCCTCCGGGAAGGCTTTCAGGACTGCCATTTCCCCGCTTTTATCTGTCGCGAAAGTAACGGCACAATCCGCATGTCCCGCCAGATAATCAGAGCTGTAAGGCAGCTTATCCTTGATGTAACAGGCAAAGGCCCTGGCGGTCATTTCCACGTTGCTGTCCCAATAGCCGCCGTCCTTTTCGCACTCCTTACCCATGCGCACGGAATTCCGGTAAAAATCGGTTTCCACCCGCCCGATCTGCGGCGCCTCCTGTGCCTGCATCCCGGACAGCATGTGCTCGAATATTTCCAGCCGTTCCCGCTCACTTTTGGGGATCACCCGCCCGGTGACAGACTTCTTGAAAGCGCTGATCTGCTCCACGGAACCGGCCTCGCCGGATAGAAACGACTCTTTAAGAACCGCGTAGGTTTTCATCTGTTCCTCATTGCCATGCCGTTTCAGGGAACCGAGCACCGCAGAATCCAGCCAGCCTGCCGCATTTTTCCGGGTACGCTCTGTCTGCGCTTCGGTACGGGCTGCCGCCTGCTCCGGCGTCTCCGGCTTATATTTCATGGTATCAATCAGCTTCTGGAACGGCGCATAGAGGCGGGGCTGTTCCGAGAGCATCCCATTCGCGCCCATCTTTGTACCCAGGTAATCGTCAAACCCGTGCCACCATTCATGGGCTAAAGAGCCGGCCCCGTGCATCTTCGTAAGGTTGATGACCTTCCGCAGCGGTTCATAATGGGCCGCCGCGTTGCCGCTGCCCCTGGCGCCGAAAGCGATGGCAAGCGTTCCCTGATAGGCAATATCTTTATCACTGATCTGCAAGGCCGACGCCAGATCCTTCAGCGCCTCAAATCCCATGTTGAGGGAAGCCTGCCGGTCATTCTGGTTCATCCAGTTCCCAAATTCACCGCCGCGGAACCCGAAGGTATCAAGGTAGTGCTGCCCGGTGATCTCCATGCCGTTTCTGTAATCCGGCCCGGTGCGCCGCACATGGGAGAGCTGGGGAGGCACAAACCGCGTCTTTCCGCTTTTGCTGCGGCCCTTTGCCAGCTCCTGCACCCATTTCAGGGCAGCCTCCCGCGATTCAAAATTTGTCTTTACGATGGAATAGCCCTTCGTCACATAGTAGGTATCAGGTTTCCAGTCATTATTTTTGGAATAGGTATTCTTCCCATCGTTGAAATGGATCGCATAGCCCTTCGGCACCTTCTGGTCTTTGGAAACGCCAAACTGTTCCTTCTGCGCTTTCTGTGTGAAGTTCCGCTCAAAATGCGCGGCAGAGTGGACCATCAGGGCATTGGACAGCTTGTTTGTAATGGCCGGGTTCTCCCGGCCCTTCTCCGTCGCCTGGTAATGGATGCCGCCGCCCCAGCCCTGCACCTGTTCCAGATACCCGTTTTCCACAAAGAAACGGTCATAGGCTTTCATGGCATCCTCCACGGTGCGGACTTCCGAAACCACGCTCTGCAGCTCCCGTACCGTCTGGATATATTCTTTCTGTCTTGCAAGGCGCTTCTCCGGCGTGTCGTCCCTGCGGTAATACTGCGGGGAGGCGTTCAGCCCGTCCCTCGCCTTTTTGATAAAATAGACCACGCCAAGGGGAATCCCGTCATCAAGCATGGCTACATAATCCGGTTTCTTCCAGATATTATCCTTTTTTACGAATTTCTCGGCCTCACGCTCATTCATGGCGTCCAGGTCGTTCACATAGAGCCCCCGGTCCTTCCATAAATCTTTTTTTGCGCCGCCGATCTTTTCCCCGAAATCTTCATGCTGCATGTTATCCGCCAATCATTATCACCTCCAGTCTGTCATAAAAAATCACCGCTCCGGGGAAGGGCGGCGTTCCTGTAATTTATCATGCTGCGGGCGTATTCCCATGATCCGGTCCGTCTCCCTGCGGACCAGCCGGTCAAGCTCACCCAAATCCTCCGGGGTAACGGCAAACTCCCGGTAATTCTCATACCAGAGCCCCGTGACCGCCGCAATCGGCAGTAGCTTTTCCGGCCCTCCGGGAAAAAGGCGGTAGACCGGACCGCCGTCAAGGAGCATCTGCTTCGCTGTCCCCAGGGGTATGCGGTACATATCTGTGTCCGGGTTCTGCGCCTCCTCCATATACTCCACATTCAGCCGTTCCTCCAAATCCTGGGGCATATAGGAAAATGCCTGCTCCTTCCATTGGCTGAACCGGTTAGAATAGCGGTACTGCCATTCCGTCACCTGCTCCGGCGCATAGAGGTAGCGCCAGGTTTTCAGGGCGTCCTTTTCGCACAGCTCCATTGATTCCCATTTTTCAATGCCTGCCTCCGCCTTCGTGCCGTCCCGGTATTCCATGCTGACGCCGTAAGGGTAGAGGGTATTTCTTTCTATGTCCTGCCGCAGCGTGTCAAGGCCCATCATCAGGACATCCCCGTACAGCCGTCCGTCCTCTTTGCGCTCCGTGTGGAACAGGAAGGCCCTTGCGCCGGGATATTCCGTCATGGCAGCTGTCCGGTAAAGCTCCGCCGAAGGGCAGTAGGCAAGCAGCGCGTCCGAAAGCCACATGTGATTCTTCCCCATGACGGCAATGGAATCCGCCCCGGTATTCGTGGCAAGCGCGCGCAGGTTATATTCGCTGTCCCGCAGGAAATCCCCGGCCAGGATATGGAGCTCATAGGCAAATACGCCTAAATCCGTATCGCGGACTAAGTGAATCTGCGGAAGCGGTTCCTGTTTCAATTCCATTTCCTCCCTTCATCCTGTTTTATCACCGGCTGCCTTTATCATGGGAAGTTGCCGGCTGGTTCCTTGCCGGCTCCAGCTTTGCCGCCTGTTCCCGCATGGCTCCCAGAACGGAGGGGCGGCGCCCCGCCCGCTGCTCCAGCCTTGCAAGGGCATTCAGGGAAAGCCCTACATTCTCGCCGATGGCAGACGCAAAAGCGCGCTCTATCCTGAAAGCTCCCTTGAAGGCATCTGCGACCCTGCCGTTTTCCTTCGCCTCCGCCTGTGCGGGTTTCCCCTGGATGGAGCGCCCCATGTTCTTCAGGTGCCGGCCTGCCTCATGGAATTCCGTGCTGAACGCATCAATCCTGGAGACTGCACGGTCACTGGACTGCACGGTCCTTTCCGCCGCTGCCTGCACCGCCTCCAGCGCTGGCCCAAGGCGCAGGAACCGGGAGACGCCGTTCAGGGCCACGGCGCCGCGGTCGGCGAAATCCTTAAGGATATTCTTGCATCCTTCCACGACCTGCCCTTTCAGCTCCAGGATGCGCTGGCGCATGGCGTCCACATTCCCCTCCAGAGCCTTACTGTTCTTCTGCAGCAAGGCTTTCAGGGAGCGGTCCTGCACCTCCTGTATCTTCTGGCGCATCTCCCCCAGTTCCTCCAGTGCGGCATCAAGCCTCCGCTCCATGGACGCCACCTGGCTGGCCAGCTCTTCAAGCTCCCTGCCGCCCACGGGGTCCTTCCCCATCAGCAGGACGATCAGCGCCTTCACCTGATCATTTTCATCTGCAGGCACCTCCTGGGCTGCCTGCAGCGCAGCCGGTTCCGCTGCCGGAAGTTCCATATCTGTCATCTATGAATCCCTCCTGTCTGCGGAGGGCTCCCCGGCAATCTTGCCGACAATCTCCGGACCGGTCTCGTAAATCTGCATGAGCCGCCTGGCCGTTCCGCTTGGCTGCGCGGCGCCGCTGGTCCAGAGCCGGACCGTGGAAGGGGCGACATTCATCAGGAGCGCAAAGCCTTTCTCGTTCATATCCAGTTTTTTCATCAGCGCCTTAACCATGTCGGGGCCATAATCCGGGCACCGGGCAGCTTCGGCGATCATCTGTAAAGCCGTGTTCTCTGTGTTCATCATTTCTAAAATCCTCCTGTCAAATTGAAATAGCCGCCTGTTTCTGGCGGCATTGTTGTTGATGGTCTTTCATTTTCTCCGTAACATGGAGCAGCATTTCGTTGTAGTCCTTTCCCATGCGGGGCGGGTTGACGCCCACCCGGATATGCCGGAACCGCTGATCTTCATGGAGCATTGCCTTGATCCTCCTGGCATTTTTAAGGCCGCCAAGGTCATTGTCCATGTAGAGGCTGACGCGCCGGATTTCCGGGTGGCGTTTCAAAAATGCAATCAGCGCCACATGGGAAGTGCCGCCCAGGGACAGCCGGTAGCCGTCCCATTTCCAGCCTTCTAACTCCTGCAGCGTGGCATGGGAGAGGGCGTCAATGGGCGCCTCAAACACTGCAACATGCCGGCTGCCCGGATTCCGGGGTGGATAGCAGAAGCTGTATTCCTTGTCGCTGCCGTAGACATCTTTCCTAAGGCTGCCGGCAATGCTCCGCATACAGGCAAACTTTGCTTTGCCGGCTTCATCCTTTCCCACAAACACACAGACCGGCTCGCCATGATACCGCGCCTCATAGAACAGCCCTTCCCGGAGACATCTGCTGATCACATCAGAACTGATCCCGCGCCGCTGCAGATAAGAAACGGCAGAAGTGGCGCACCGTCTGGCCCAGGGGAGGGAAAATGCTTTCTTCTCCGGTTCCTTATGCACACGCCCTGCCGCTGCCGTGCTCCGATAGGCCGGCGTCTGCTGGATTTCCCCGCCGACCAGCGTATGGACCGCATCCACCAGCCCGTAGCCCCGTATCTGGATCAGGTAATCCAGGGCGTTGATACTCCGGCCCCGGCTGTTCCAGTACCAGTACCTTTTCCCGGTCACATAGACCAGGCTGTCATGTTCCTTGTGGCGGTAATTGGGCCCGTCCCGTTTCAGCACCCCAGGCTCATGGAACTGCAGGTAGGCAAACAGGTCCGCCTCACGCGCCGCCTGAATCTGCTCCTTTGTTACGCCGGGCATGACACCGGCACAGGGATTCTTTTCATCGTGCCCCGCCTCCTTTCTGTGATGAAAAAAGACGCCAGAAGGCGCCTAACAGCCGTACAGGTCATGGTTGACCTCGGCGCGGTAATAGCTGTCCATTGTTGCCGGGGCATTATAGAGCGCCGCCAGCAGGTATGCCTTGATGTTCCCGACTTTCGTGGTGTTCCTGTCAATGCAGTCAAAGACATACTCCAGGTGGCCGGAATTGATCTTCAGGAAACGGCCCTTTACCACCTCCCTGGGAAAATCATCCCCGGCGATACGGATATATGGACGTTTGGATAAAACCACTTCAAGCATAAGCTCCACCGTCTCGTCTAAGCGTTCTTTCCCATACCGGGAAACCATACAGCCATACTCAATATTTTCTTTCAGGATTTCACGGTAAGCGTCTGCCAGCTCTATCCGATCCATCCCATCCGAACGGCCTGCCGCCTCCGGCCCTGACGGATAGATTGATGGATGGGTCCTTGATATATCCGTTTTTGATTTTTTAGTTTTTAATGGATTAGTATTTAATTGTGCGGGATTTTCCTGTCCAGGTTCGGCCTGTTCAGGTTTTGCCTGTCCTGGATTTACCTGTCTTGGATTTTCCCGTTTAGGTGAATCCCCCTGTTTTTCAGCATTTACAGGCTTTTCATGGATCGTATACTCAATGTCTCCGAGCTGTCCGTTCCCATAGCGGAGGCGCTGCCTGGTGAGATACCCGTGCCGCTCCAGCTCTTTCAGGGCGGTAGTGATTGAATCCACGCCGTCCTTGCAGATATGGGCGAGCCCCTTTGTGGTATAATCCCAATCTTCCGGCAGCGACAGCATGAGCGAGAGGAGCCCCTTTGCCTTTAAGGACAGTTCCGTATTGCGCAGGTGGTGGTTGCACATGATCGTGAAGTCCTTTGTTTTTTCTACCCGGAATACAGCCATTTCAAAGCCTCCTTTCTCCGGTTATCCTGTTACAAGACGCGGTCCCTGCGGTCATAGTGGAGATGCCCGTCTGAGACCTTCGCATGGTTTTTCAGTTTGACTTCGCCCCGTTCCTGGCTGTCTAAGAATTTCTGATAGCCGGCATCCGTAAGGAACAGGCGCATCTTATCGCCCTTGTCACCCACAGGGGAATCACATGAAAGCACGTCAAAGACGATCATGTGCCTTACCTCCGGGTCAAAGCGTTCCAGCGCCATGATGTCATGCCCCTTCAATTTCTCGGCGCCGGATTTCTGCCTGGCC
>OFGC01002280.1_pt1 | contig 10139 bp, 9 predicted proteins | sample 1521691 | NCBI WGS metagenome assembly OFGC01 (sample SAMEA3504121, study PRJEB24116) | mouse gut metagenome | biome: mouse gut; feature: mouse-associated habitat; material: faeces | place: Denmark | collected 2011
TTTAGCCGGGCATGACGGCACGGTCACGCTGGCAGGAAATGCGGGCGGCTATGGCCTGTGCGTTGCCATTGAGGGCGAGGCTTACGAGAGCCACTCCCTTACCACCAAATACGGCCACTGTTCGCAAATCTTAGTATCTGCCGGACAGGAGGTAAAAGCCGGGGATGTGATTGCGAAGGTCGGCAGTACCGGAAATTCCACCGGTCCGCACCTGCACCTGGAAGTGTTGGTTGACGGCCAGTATATGAATCCTTTGTATTTTGCTGATACCGGCGATACCAGCGAGCGGCACCTTCCGGAAGTTCCTGCAGGCGGCGGAGGGAATTATTTTGACTATGATGTACCGCCAGAGGCCCTTGCGGATGAAAAATTCGCGGCTATGCTTGCGGAGGCTGAAAAGTATCTAGGCTATCCGTATGTATGGGGCGGCGCAAGCCCTTCCACTTCCTTTGACTGTTCCGGCTATGTTTCCTGGGTAGTCAACCATTGCGGCGTGGGCTGGAACTTCGGACGGCTTACCGCAGACGGGCTTTTAGGCGTGTGCACGCCTGTATCAAGCGCGGATGCAAGGCCCGGCGACCTGATATTCTTCCAGGGCACCTACAATACCAGCGGCGCAAGCCATGTGGGAATCTATGTGGGCAACGGGATGATGATCCACTGCGGGGACCCGATCTCCTACGCAAATATCAACACAAGCTACTGGCAGCAGCACTTTTATACATTTGGGCGTCTGCCCTGACAGATTGGAGGTAATAAATTGAACCCTAAGATTGAAAAACTGGAGAAAGAGATCGACAAGACTAAAAACAAGATTGCGGAGATGCAGGCCAAGCTCCGCGACCTGGAAAAGCAGAAAACGGAGCTGGAGAATACCGATTATGTGGCGATTGCCCGCAGCTTCCATCTGACACCCCAGCAGTTGGCCGAATTTCTGAAATCGCAGCAGTCCGCCCCGTCCGGGGATGGCCCGCTGCAGAAACAGGAGGATAAGAATGAGGACTAAAAAAATCTCTCTGCTACTGGCGCTTATGCTTGCCGTAAGCGCCATAGCTTTCCCCCTGACGGCCTATGCCGCCGGGGACAAAGATACCACGCCGCCCGAACTTACGGCTTCCCTGGACGGCGACACGCTGAAAATAGAAAGCAGCGACGATAATTCCGGCGTGGAGGCGGTCTTTGTGGACGGGAACCGTATCAATTCCCTAACCAATGGGGCGGCTTCCGTCACCTTAAAGGATTATGCCGGCACGGAAAAGCAGGTAAGCGTGTACGCCCAGGATTATGCCGGGAACCGCTCAAAGACCGTGAAGTTTGAGAATCCCTATTATGAGGAACCGGCGCCCACGGAAAAACCTGCGGCTGCAACACAGCAGAACCAGGGCGGCACGGCGGCAAAACCTGTGCAGGCCCAGGCTGCTTCCCCTGGCAGCACAAACAGCAATGCCGGGAACAGCAATTCCGGGAACGGTTCTAATACAGGTACGAATACGGGCGCCAATGGCGGCGGTAATACAGCCTCCGGCACAAACGGCGGCAGCCCCGATTCCCAGGAGGAAACGGAATCCGCTTCCGCTATCCCGGACGGCGCATTTACCCCGGAGGGCACCGGCACGGTGTTAGATACGGCCACCGGGGAAGATGGGGATAAACAGTTTTACACCATCACCTCCGAGGACGGGAATGTGTTCTATCTGATTATTGACGGAAAGCGGGACGGCAACAACGTCTACTTCCTGAACGGCGTTACCGAGGCTGACCTGATGGCGCTGGCGGAAAAGAGCGAGGACACCATGAGTGCGATCCCGGCAGAGGATGTCTGCACCTGTACGGAGAAATGCGCAGCCGGGGAAGTTGATACCGCCTGCCCGGTCTGCAAGAATGACCTGAAAGGCTGTGCCGGGAAGGAAAAACCTGCGGAAACGGAGGAACCCGCGCAGGCCGAGCAGCCAAAAAAAGACAAGGGCAGCGCCGGCACGATCATTTTTATTATCATTGCCCTGCTTGCAGCAGGAGGCGTTGGCTATTATGTGAAGATCGTCCGTCCGAAACAGCAGGCGGAGGATGACGAGGATTTCGAGGATGACGGATACGGCGAAGGCTTTGACCCGGATGAGGCTTACGGCGAGACGGAATTTCTCTCCGAGGACGATTTTGAGGACAGGATCAACGATGAACAGGAGGACAGCGAGTAAAGCTGTCCTTTTATATTCCAATCAAATACAAGAAAGCGAGGATTTCTATGGTAAATATGAAAAAGCACGGCCTGAAAAGGCTCCTGGCGCTCCTGCTCTGCGCAGTATGCCTCTGCGGGGTGTTCCCTTCCCAGGCGTCCGCCGCCTCCGTGGGCCAGAAGGCAAGCTCCTGGCTCGGAGACCAGTACGTCGGTTCTGACGGGCGGCATTATTATGCGCCGGCGCCTTACACCTACCTTGTTTACAATTCTGACGGGACGATGGATGTGCGCACCAGCTCTGGCGGCAGCGCCTACCGGCATTACATGCTGACAGATTCGGGCGGGGTGAGCCACCATGTCTATTGCGTGGAAAGCGGTATTGCCTATAACACTTCCGACAATACCTATACGTCGGAAAGCGGCACCAACAGCAATTACTTAAACCTGCCCCCTTCCGAGGCAAGACGGGGGATCACCCTCACGGCGATTTACGGCTGGAAACCCGGCGCCTCCCTCCCTGTGTCCGGCATTAACGAGGACGATTATAAAATGGCGACGCAGATCATCCTCTGGGAATACCAGCAGCAGCTCCGCAGCGACCCTTACAGCCGGCATGGGAACGGCCAGGCAAATGCAGACCAGTATTTCAGCGTGATTGCCGGACGTCCTGCGGAAAAAGCCTATCACTGGATTCTTTCACAGGTCGCCTCCCATTCCACGGTCCCCTCCTTTACTTCCACGAAGAAAAGTGAAGCCCCGGAACTGGAGCTGAAATGGGACACGGAGAAAAAAGTCTATACCCTGACCGTCACGGACACCAATAACCTGAAAATCAACCTGGAGACCTTGAAAGGCAGTGGCGTTTCCGTCACGAGAAGCGGGAACAAGTACACGTTCACCAGCAAGAACATGATCATGGACCCTGTCGCCTTTGAATTCCGAAAGGATATTCCGGTTGCTAACGACATGCTGATCTGGGGGAGGCCCGGCTACCAGACCATGATGACCGGCGCCAGCGACCCGGTCTCCTTCTTTGTAAAGATCAAGACCGAGACCTACGGCACCGCAAAGATTGTCAAGACCAGCGAGGACGGCATTGTGTCCGGGATTCCTTTCCAAATCTCCGGCACGGACATCCTGGGGAACAAGGTGGATGAAACCGTCACTACCGGGGAAAACGGGCAGATCAAGGAAAAGCTGCTGCCCGGCACCTATCTGGTGAAGGAGCTGCCGGTGGACCGCTATGTGACCCCTTCCGCGCAGTATGTCACCATTGAAAGCGGCCAGACCGCCACGGTGCATTTCAGCAATATCCTGAAAAAATTCCGTGTCCATGTGGTAAAGAGTGACGCAGATACCGGCGCCGCCCAGGGCGACGCCACCCTTGCAGGGGCAGTTTACGGGATTTATAACAACGGCGAGCTGGTAGACACCTACACTACCGGGCCGGACGGCAGCTTTATGACCCGGTACTATGTCTGCGGCGATAACTGGACCGTGCGGGAGATTGAGCCGAGCACCGGCTACCTCTTAAACGATACGGTCTATGAGGTGGGCGCCTCCCCCACGCTTTATGAAGTGGAGCTGAACACCACCGAGAACCAGGTCACGGAAACGGTCATTTACGGAAACATCCAGCTTGTGAAGCATACGGACGACCTGGACCCGGATGTGTCCGGGGATGAAAATACGGACGAGCCCAATGAGGGCGTCATTGAGCGCCCGGAGGCCGGCGCAGTTTTTGAGGTCTATCTGAAAGCGGCTGGCAGCTATGACGCAGCGAAGGAAAGCGAGCGTGACCTGCTCACCACGGACGGGGACGGCTTCGCTTCCTCCAAAATGCTCCCCTACGGACATTACACGGTGCACCAGGTTTCCGGCGAGGAAGGGAAGGCATTTATCCCGGATTTTACGGTCTTTGTTTCCTCTAACGGACAGACTTACAGCTATATCCTGAATAACCGTACCATTACCGCAAGGCTGCGTGTGGAGAAATGCGACGCGGAGACCGGCAATATTATCCCGATGACGGGCACCGGCTTCCAGATCAGGGATTTGTCCACCGGGGAACTTGTCACCCAGGAAATCTACTACCCGAACCCGGAAACCCTTGATACCTTCTATGTTTCGGATGAAGGCTGGCTGATGCTGCCGGAGCCTCTGCACACCGGAGATTATGAATTGTATGAGGTGGCGGCGCCCTACGGTTATGTGCTTTCCAGTGAGCCGGTGCCGTTTACCATTGACGGCAGCGAGTCGGTTGTCACGGTCACACAGCACAATATGCCGCAGAAGGGGCAGCTTACCATCACCAAGACCGGCGAGGTATTCGCTTCCGTCCAGGAGAACGATGGCCTGTACCAGCCGGTGGATGAAGTTATGGGGCTTCCCGGTGCGGTCTATGACGTGATCGCGGATGAAGATATTTATACCGGCGACGGTACGCTCAGGGCGGCAAAGGATGCCGTCGTGGAGACCCTTACCACCGGGGAGGATGGAACGGCACAGAGCGGGCTTTTGTACCTGGGCCGTTACCGTCTGGAGGAACGCCAGGCGCCGGAGGGGATGGTCTTAAACACCCAGCCGGAATACGCGGAGCTTACTTATGCGGGGGAAACCGTGGAAGTGACACATGCCGCAGCCGGCCTCTATGACGAGCGCCAGAAGGTGGCGGTAAGCCTGTCTAAAGCGCTGGAAACGGACGGGCTGTTCGGGCTCGGCATGAACGAGGAATACAAAGACATTTCTTTCGGGCTGTATGCTTCCGCTGATCTGACGGCCCTTGACGGCAGCGTGATCCCGGCAGGCGGGCTTCTGGAGGTGGTTTCCATTGACCCGAATGAGGCGGGCGGCTATGGAGCTTCCTTTGCCTCCGACCTGCCTTTTGGCAGCTACTATGTGAAGGAGCGCACCACAAACAGCGCTTATATCCTCCCTGATACGGAATATCCGGTTGTTTTTGAATATGCCGGCCAGGAGGCGGCGCTGGTGCAGGTTCTTGTAAATGAGGGCGGGGCGGTTCCCAATGACCTGCTGCGCGGGCGTGTGGACGGCGTGAAAACCGGCGAAAACCCGGATGGCGGCGAGGATGTGAAGCTGGCCGGCGCGGTCATGGGATTGTTTAAGCCCGATATCGAGGAATTTACAGGGGAAAATGCGCTGCTTACCGTTACTACTGGCGAGGATGGCAGCTTTGCCTTTGAGAATATCCCTTACGGCCACTGGATCGTAAAGGAAATTTCTTCTCCGGCGCTTTATACGGTAAGCCCCGAACAGCACCATATCTATATCGGTGTGGACGGCCAGAGCATAGAGATTAAGGTGGAAAACACCCTGATCCGGGGCAGCGTGCAGGTGATGAAAACCGAAGCGGTAGACGAGCCTTCTTCTGTGGAGAAAAAGGACAAGGATAACAACACCTTCCTGCGTTTCCTCTCCGGCGCGGTGTTCGATCTGTATGAGGACACCAACGGCAATAAGGAACTGGATTCCGAAGATACGAAGATCGGCGCCCTGAAAGAATCGGATGCGGGCTACCACACGGCGGAGGGCCTTCTGGCAAAGGGCTATTTTGTAAAAGAAAGCAAGGCGCCGGAGGGCTACCAGATGGATGAAAACGCCTACTATTTTGAGATCACCGAGGACGGCCAGGTGGCCGTTGTGGAAAACGGCGAGGCCGGGCGCGGCTTTACCAATGAGGCGTACCGCGGGAACCTGAAGATCACGAAGGATTCCAGCGACGGGCGCAAGGATGGGTTTGCTTTTGAGGTCAAGAATGCGGACGGCTCCTACTGTGAGACCTTTACCTCCCCGAAATCCGGCGTGATCGAGGTCAAAGGGCTGCGTGTCGGCATTTATACCGTAACGGAAATCTCCAACCGGGCAAGCAGGGACTATATCATCCCCGACGCTGCCACGGTGGAGGTCAAGGCGGACGAAACCGCAACGGTCCAGTTCTTCAATGAAAAACCGGAGAAACCGGAAACGCCGGACAGCCCGGACAATCCGGAAACACCGTCCACCCCGGATAATCCTTCAAATCCGACTGTCCCGTCCAATCCGGGCAAAGCGGTACCGCAGACCGGGGACGATAATTTTATCTTCCTGTATGGCGGGCTCCTGGCGCTGGCTGTGATCGGCGGCGGGCTGTCTGCTGCGGCCTATTTCAAAAAGGGAAAGCACGGCAGAAATACCGCCAGGACAAAGGCTGCCGGCATTGCGGCACTTTCCCTCTGCGGGTTGCTGGCTCTTGGGAGTGTCTTTCTGATCGTCCGCGACCTTGGCCAGTATGCCGAGAGTGCCGGGACTTATGACGGGCTGGCGGAACATGTGGAAATACCGGAGCAGGCTGGGGAACCGGAAGAACCGGGGACAGAGGAAGAAACAGGCAGGGAGGATTCCAGTGTGGTCCTCCCTGTCGTTGACTTTGAAGCCCTCAGGGAAAACGGGCCGGACATCATCGGGTGGCTTGCCCTTCCTGATACGGCCATCAACTACCCGGTAACGCAGACAGACAATAACGAGTATTACCTGCGCCATCTGTATGACGGCACCTATAACAAGGTGGGCTGCCTGTTTGCAGACTATGAGAATCAGGAGGATTTTTCGGACCGCAATACCATTATCTACGGCCACAACATGCGGGACGGCTCCATGTTCGCCGCGCTGAATGAATATGGCGGACAGAGCTATTATGACGGGCACCCGCAGATGTACCTTGTCACCCCTGGCGGCGGCTATACCGTGGAAATCTTCACGGCGTTTGTGGCAGAGCCTGGAGAGTCCGGCAGCGACGCCTCCCCCTGGAGGCTTAGCTGGAAGGATGACGGGGCCTACACCACATGGCTTTCTGAAATGGCGGACCGGTCTGTCATTGAGACCGATGTTACGGTGACTTCCAGTGACAAGGTGCTGACCCTTTCCACCTGTACGCCCGGAGGTAAGAGCCGCTTTATCGTCATGGGAAAGCTGGCGGCTGTAAACGATTAACAAGCATATGGAAACCGGTGCGAGGGCATTTTGCTCCCGCACCTGCTATATAGGAGGATTTTTCTATGGTGAATACCATTGTTTCGATACCCGGCTACGTCCATCTGTACCGCTCCCTTCTGCGGTTCTATGATATGCCGGAGAATGAGGTCCGGGAAATGCTCTATCTTCTGAATACGGCAAACCTGGACTGCTACGAGTATTACCACCCGGAGCGTGATGTGGTCCAGAGCGGGCCGGTGGCCTTTAGCGGCTGGCTGGAGCATGGGGATTACCGCCCTTACCGGACGGAGGTACAGCTTTATAAATCCCTGCTGTTCTTAAAGCGCAGCATTGACCGGGACCTGATCGTGACTTCACAGCGGGAGGCGCTGCAGACGCTGCGGTGTATCATTTCCAACCTGGAATACCGCTTCTACAAGGCGTATGGCATGGAGATCGAGGACAAGCGGACCGTGTACGGGGAATGTACCTACCACCTGGTCCCCAGGGAGGACGAACCCAGCGTGTGCCTGATGCACGACTGGATTTATCTGCCGAGCGCCTGAAATGCAGCGGATAAGAGCTATAATGTGTATTTTGTTCTGCTTTTAGTAAAACTGTCCCGGATTCTATACAGTATTCGGGACAATCCATTTTTCAAAGGAGGGATGCCATATCACACAGCAGGAAGTCAATGCCGTATTTAACGCGCAGGTGCGGCTCTGTGCCGACACACTGCAAAAGAAAACGAAGGAATATACCGGGGACGATACGGACCGGCTGGGGGCTTTTAAGGCGGCGGCAGCCTTGCAGCACACCACGCCGGAGCGCGCCCTTGCCGGGATGCTGGCGAAGCATATCGTTTCCCTGTATGACATGTGCTTTGACAATGATACGGATTACGGGATAAGCACATGGGAGGAAAAGATCACAGACAGCCTCAACTATCTGTTCTTACTGAAAGCCATTGTAAAGGAGGGACATACCGATCAGACGGATTGAAGTAAAAATATTGAACTGCCAGGCGGTTTCGGAGGCCGAAAAAAACATGGTCTTTGCCGCCCGGCTCACCCAGAGGGGCCATAAGATCGCCACAATGGACGACCTGATGGCCCTTTATGAAAAATCGTTCAGTGATGATACTGTGGCGGCCATCAGCGCCCTTCCCCACCCGACGGTCCAGAAATTTGCAGTGATCACCGCTGCTGTTGTAGGGGCAAGCAGGCGGTTCCTTTCACAGATCACCCGGCACCAGAACGAAGTAAAGTTTATGAGCGCGTCTTTGCAGTACAGCAATTATGCAGGCCAGGCGGATTTTGCCATACCTTATGAGATTATCACCGCCCCGGCTGCGGTCCGGGAACTGTACTTAAAAAGCTGCCACGAAGGCATGGACTGTTATGAAAAGCTGTGCGCCGAGGGAATCGGCCATGATGCGGCGGGATATGCCACGCCCCAGGGGCTTCGGAATGTGCTGGTTATCAGCGCCACGCCCTATCAGTGGAAACACATCATCGGCCAGCGGGTATGCCGGCGCAATACGGACGAGACCCGGATCGTGCTCCTGAAAATCTGGCAGGAGCTTTATACTTTAAGCCCAGCGCTGTTTGCCCCTGATCTTACAGGCCCCTTCTGCCAACAGGACAAATGCCTGGAGGGGAAAATGACCTGCGGGAACATGCTGAAAGCGGATATGACGCCCGGAGACATCCTGAAAACGGACTATCCGGCGCTTTTGGAAGGAGGCGGCGCATGAAGATCAAACTGATCGACTTTGGCGTGCCGGAGGACCGCCGCCCTTTCCGTCCGCATGGGAACGATGCCGGCGCGGATGTCTACATGCCCTATGACTGTACGTTACAGCCGGGGGAGATCGCAAAGGTCCCTCTTGGGTTTGGGATTGAAGTGCCGGACGGATATGCGGGCTATGTGTTTCCACGCACCAGCATGGCGGTAAAAGGGCTGGTCTGTGAGCTGCCGCCGGTGGATTCCGGCTACCGCGGGGAGATTCACGCGATCATCAGCAATGTAAGCAGCCAGACCCAGGAGCTTTCCAAAGGCTCCCGCGTGGGCCAGCTTGTAATTACTCCGGTTGTGATCGCAGATTTTGTTACAGAACTTGGCGAGCAGCGCGGCACAGATGGGTTTGGAAGTACAGGAAAATAAAAAAGTGACATTCCGGGAGTGATTCTTGGCTTATCGCCGGTAGTGGGATTGGGCATATCGGGGGGATTGCAGGATAAAATAAAAGAAAGGCAGCAAAAAGCAGTACGCCGTCATAGCGTACCGCCCCGCTGCTTAAAATTGCCTTAATATGTCGTGATGCCCTACGTCTACCAGGATAATCATTTTATCGCCTTCATAATACCAGATAATGCGGATGTCCATGTTGACGCTGCACTCGAACAGGTCTGTAGTGCCCTGAATCCGCTTGGTGCGCAGCGACGGGTGGGAAGGATTCTGCGACAGGAGTTCCAGTTTATTTTTTAGCTGTTTCTTTTCCTGGGCGGTCAGCCCTTTAAAATGCTTCTGGAAACGTGGCGTAAAGGTAAATTCGTATGCCATCAGTCTGCCTCCAATTTATCAAACAGAGCGTCCACGCTGTCAAAAACGGGCTGCTCCCCGGAGGCAAGTCTTGCCTTTACACCGTTGATTTCCTCTTTCAGCTCATTCAGATATTTTTTTGGATAGACAGCAACCGGCATAAGGCAGATGGAGCCGTCCTTTTCAAAGATGTCCAGTTTGTCGCCTTCCGACAAGCCGAGCTTTACAATGATCTCCTTTGGAATTGTGATCTGTGCCTTCTGGCGAAGTTCAGTAAGCAAAATATCAGCTCCTTTCTGTGTTTGCCCCTTGCTTTGGGGCATATAGGTATTGGGGGGGTAAAGTGAGAAATTCCCACTTTCTTACTTATGGCATATCTGCTTTCCCAGGAATATGCAAGGGGATAAAAAATTTACAAATAAAATATGGACAAACAGACGTTTTGATT
>OFGC01002288.1_pt1 | contig 10113 bp, 9 predicted proteins | sample 1521691 | NCBI WGS metagenome assembly OFGC01 (sample SAMEA3504121, study PRJEB24116) | mouse gut metagenome | biome: mouse gut; feature: mouse-associated habitat; material: faeces | place: Denmark | collected 2011
CTCCCTTCCGCCCTGCTGTCGCTCTCAGCGGCAACTCTGATAGAATATCATATGTTTTTCGCTTTGTCAACAGCTTTTTTTTACATTTTTTTACTTTTTTTGTTGCAGGTATTTCTTTGTTTCGCAACGAAAATGAGTATAACACTACTTCTTTAGCATGTCAACAGAAAAATGACTTTTTTTTACATTTTTTTCAGCCAGCCTTTTCCACGGCTGTATCTATGGAAAGCAGGCGGCAATTCCTGTGTCTTGCCGAACTGCCGCCTGTGATATACCTTACTATTATTTACGTCTTTCAAATGAGCTTCTTAATTCGCATTACCGACTTTTACATATACAATGTCATTGTCCAGCAGAATGCTTCCCGGCTTGGGAAATTGCGGCATGCTCTCCACCATTTTCGAAACAGACAGCGCATCATACTCCGGTCCGGTGACCATATTCAGATTCATCCCCTTTATATTTCTGATTACGCCCTTCCAGGATTTCGCGCTGTTATTGCCCAAATACCATGCGCCGTACAGCGCATAATGATTCGCGTAGGAATAATTTGTATCCACAAAATACTGCATGCTGGAGACAGGAGTTCCCACAAATACATAACGGTATTCATCACTGACCAAATCTTCCTGCAACAGTTGATCCACTATCATATCCGTTATATTTTCTGTTGCAATTTTGCCCTCATACATTATGTTTTGATCAATTACAACCTGATATATACTTCCATACAGAATCACCGTCATCAGAAGAAAAAATCCCCAGTCAAGAAACCATCTGCTCTTTTGGGATATTCTATTCCATTTCCGGCGAAAATCCCGGCTCCCTTCCTCGTCTGTTTCTCCTTTTAAATCATTCTCTCCATAAAACAGACATGGCAGAGCCGCCAGAAACAACGCGGGACCGCATGCCATCTGCAACGCGAATTCTGCATTCGTGGCAATCATCAGCACGGACAAGGCCGCCGCCGGATACAAAAGGATCAGCGCTCCAAATATGATTGCCTGCAATCTGCTTTTTTGAATATTCTAACAAAACAAATCACAGCAAGAACCGATGCCAGAATAAACATCAGCGTAAATATTTGTTTCCCCTGCATACGATTGATTCTAAATAAGACGCCCTTGAAATAGAGCCAGAAAAGCTGATACATTTTATATAGAGAGGCCGGCAGGCTGCATATGGAATTAAGAATGGAATAGCTGCTGCCTCCCTGATAACCTGACATTTTCACGCCGCATACCCAAAGGTGAAACTGCAAAATCACTGTATATCCAATTCCGCCCACAAGTATTCCCGTGATAGATTTAGCGCAAAAAGTAATAAGCCTCTCCAATTTACATTTTTGGAAAGTTTCATTAATAGCAATAGCGCCGTCAAAAAGGCAACTGTCGTACAACAGATATACGCCTGATACGCTCCCATCGAAAAAGAAATACAGGCGGCGCCTGCCAATACGGAAGCAATCGGACTCTTAATCTTTTCGAAACACCAGACTCCCAATATGCTCAACAGAAATGCCACGCCAAAAGTGGGGGACATAAAGCGGTACGACAACTCAAAGCAAATGGCCGGATTGCTCAAAAACAAAAGTCCCGATACAATAATCAAATATTTATTTTTTATCTGCCACAGGTCAAACAAAAACAGCAGTCCAACCGCCATTAGGGCAAGCGTAAGCAAAGATGTAAACGGATCCGGGCTTGTTCCGAAGCGTAATCTGCTGATATACAGCCAGAACCATCTGCCCAGAGAAAGCTCCCATGTCCCCGCATTATGGAAAGACCCCTCCCAAAGACCATCGTAGTCATTGGTCAGCTGATTCGCCATAAGCTGTGAATATATGATTACCCCCCCCCATAATCAATGCAAAAAAGTGTTGATATTTTATATTGCTTTTTTCTATCCACCTCTCAGGCATGTTCCTCATCCTCCGTCTTTATATGAACTTCCCAAAATTCCTTTCCTGCGCCGCACTCAAGTGTGGTTTCTACCGGACCTGAACAGAGCAAGCCTTGTCACCGTATTTGGCGCTCAGTTCAATGGTTTCCAGCGTGTCTGCGACGCCCTGGTCCACCTCAATCACCAATACTGCATTGTATACGCCATCTGCAGCGATATCACACTTTAAGGTTCCCAAATCATCCAACAGCATGGTATTAAGAGCCCTGCGCCTGTACTCCCCATTTACAGTGATCTGAAAAATCAGGTCCTCCTGTGCTGCATCCCAGGAGAGCAGATCCACTGTCTGATCCCGTCCAGAGTTATTCGCCAGGAAAAATTTCAGCACCAAAAGCTGTTTTCCGTCCGTGGCAGTGATTGCAAAATAGTCCTCTGCGTCTTCGTCAGGATAGACGCTGCAGATCTCCTCTCCTGCATATCCTACCTTAATCCCCTCCGGAAGTCCCATGACTTCTTCCAAGGTATACTCCTGCACCGTCTGACCGGGGGCATCTACCACCGGCGTATCATCCACCGGTGCCATGCCTGAAGGTTCCTCTGATTCCGTCCCCGCAGATTCCTCCAGTTCGGAAGGCTTCTGGGTCTGTTCCGTCAGCTCCACCAGCCGGCTTCCGCCGTTGCTGTTATATTTCATCAGTATAAAGGCAACATATTGGCCAATCTCTTTCACCTGGGCATCGGTCAGTTCCGGCATTTGATTCTCCCCGCATCCGGTCATTCCCAGACAGAGCGCCGCCGCAGTCAATATACCCAAAAGCTTTTTCTTTCTCATTTTACACTCCTGTGTCCGCCGGCTTATATTCCGCTTCGCTGACGGCCCGGCATCCATTCTACATAAATTTAATGTTCCAGCTCAAATTATCTTTTAAGCTTATTGTCTTTTCACATCATACACCACATTTTTCTCACAGGCAAGTGCAATGTGCTTACCTTAAACAGTAATCAGCATACTTTCGGACATCGCCTTCGGAACAGCTCACTCTCAGCCTTATTCCGTCTTCCCGGTATTCCTGATCCAGCACCGTAGTATTTTCCATAAAGTAGGACATGGCCGATCCTTTATCATAAGGGAAAAAAAACGTTGTTTCCCGTCGGTGGGCATAAACGTTTTCCTTAATCAGCCCGGCCAGCTCCTTTATTCCTATCCCCTGAGAGGCTGACAAATAGATCTGTTCTCCCTTCCTGCGGGGAATATCCTGCATTCCGCACAAATCTGCTTTGTTATAAACGATGATGCGGGGAATGTCACCCGCCCCCAGCTCCCGCAGGGTTTCATTGGTCACTTCCATTTGCTGCCGGTAATTTCCGTCAGAAAAGTCCACCACCTGGATCAACAAATCTGCATATCGAACCTCCTCCAAGGTGGATCGGAACGCCTCTATCAGCCCGTGGGGAAGCTTATGGATAAAACCTACTGTATCCGCCAGCAGAAACGGCCTATTATCTCCTGTGTGAATGTATCTTACACTGGTATCCAGCGTAGCAAAAAGCATATTCTTCACCAGCACAGTCTTCTCTTCCCCTTCTCCGCACCGGCTCACCATCTGATTCATCAGGGTGGATTTTCCTGCGTTTGTGTACCCCACCAACGCTGCCTGGGGAAGTCCGGAACGGTTTCTCTTCTTCCTCATGGTTTCCCGATCCCGGGAAACTCCCTCCAGCTCCCTGCGCAGCTCGCTGATCCGATGTTCGATTCTTCGTCTGTCCAGCTCCAGCTTAGTCTCACCGGCCCCCTTGTTGCTCATGCTTCCGCCGGTGCCTCCCTGACGACTGAGATTTTCCCTCAGTCCTACAAGCCTGGGCAGCATATATTGAAGCCTGGCAGTCTCTACCTGCAGCTTCGCTTCTCTGGTCCTTGCCCTGATGGCAAATATATCCAAAATCAGATTTGTTCTGTCCATAACGGGCAGATCCAGCTCCTGACCCAGATTCCGAATCTGAGAGGGTGAAAGCGTATCGTTAAAGATAACCTCCTCCACACCGTGCCTCTCCGCATATTCTCTAATCTCCGATGCCTTTCCCGCACCTACATACAGAGAATTATTCACCGCTTCCATGTGCTGGACAATCCGCCCTGTCGCCTTCTTACCCGCCGCCTCCGCCAAATCCTCCAATTCATCCATAGAATGTTCAAAATCCGGGTCCTGCCCGGTATCCACTCCCACCAGGAGCACCCTCATCATTTCCTCTTCTTTTCTTTCTTCCATACCTCTTCCCCTAACAGCTTTACCGCTCCCCGGGATTCGAAAGCACTTACGAGCTTTTTTCCTCCCGGACCGCCTCCAGTTCAAACCAAAACAGCACCCCATTGGTATAATTTTCCATACCATACTGTTGATTCATGGATTCCATAATTGCCTTTACGATAGACAGCCCCACGCCGCTGCCGCCATACTCTCTGGTGCGCGCCTTGTCCACCTTATAAAACTTCTCCCACAAATGCCCCACTGCCCACTCCGGTATGGGTTCCCCTGTATTGAAGACCCCAATCCGCACCCTGTCTTCCTTCTGTTCCAGCGAAATAATGATCTTCTTTTCACCGCCGCAATGGTTCACTGCATTTGTAAAATAATTAGTAAATACTTCTTCTGTTTTGTACTCATCAGCCCACACGTACACAGGCGGATATTCCTCCATGCAGACACTGATATTATTGGGCTTTGTGAGAATCTCCGCAGACTGTATATAATTACCAATCAGCGCCGTCACATCAAATCTCTCCATGGTTACCACATCGTTGCCAAATTCAAGATGGTTTAACGCCAGAAGCTTTTGTACCATATTGTTCATCTTGGAGGCTTCGTCCATTATGACCTCGCAATAAAAGCTTCTGCTCTCCGCATCGTCATTGACCGCTTCGGAAAGCCCCTCCGCATAACCCTGAATCAGCGCGATAGGCGTCTTCAGTTCATGAGATACGTTTGCAAGAAATTCCTTACGCATCTCATCAATCTGTTCCCTCTTTTCAATATCCTTTTTCAACTCGTTATTGGCTGTCTTCAGCTCTGAAACAGATCTTTCCAGAGAGGCGGACAGCTTATTAATGTTCTCCCCCAGCAGATCGATCTCATTCCGGGCGTGTCCTTCATATTTGGCTTCAAAATCCAGATGCACCATCTGCTGTGAAATCCGGTTCAGCTCCAGAATAGGCCTTGTGATTCTCCGGGATACAAGCCAGATAATTATCCCTCCCGCTATAGTTCCCACGACTCCCACATACGCAAAAAAACGATTGGCGATCTTGGCGCTTTCCCGGATGCTGTCCACAGGAGTACGCATAATAAAGGATATTCCCGTATTCAGCCTGCCGTACATTTCCAGATATTCGTCCTCTCCCTCTTGGATCCGCTGCATCACATAGCCTTCGCCGATCTCTATGACCTTGACAATATTGGAATAAAGGCCCAAAATATATCCCACAAGTTGGTTTTCCAGCTCCCGTCCTCCATTAATAGAGCTATACCGCAGCTGAGAATTGGCATCTATGACACATACCGTAATGTTGTACATACTACAGATGTTTTCCAGTTCTTCCCTGAATTCATCCGAGCTGTAGGTATCGCTTCCCGTGACGCCGCTGATCGTGTGAAAGGTGTCATACAGAACCTGTGTCTTGCTTCTGATATAATAATCTTCCAGAAAAATATTGTTGATCACCCAGCACATTAATATAATGCCGGCCATCAGCCCGATAAAGATCAGTGCAAACTGCCGTCTGATCGATTTCTTCACTTGCTTTCTGCCTCCAGTTTGTAGCCCATACCCCATATGGTTTTGATCAGTTCTCCCTTATCGCCCATCTTACTACGAAGCTTTTTCACATGCGTGTCTATGGTGCGCGCGTCACCGAAATAATCATAATTCCACACATGATTCAATATCTTTTCACGGGACAGCGCAATTCCCTGGTTCTCTACAAAATATGCAAGAAGCTCAAATTCCTTATAGCTAAGTTCCACAGGTCTGCCGTCAATAAGCACCTGATGAGCCGCCTTATCAATTTGAATGCCGCCGCAGGTGAGAGTCTTATTCTCATCCTGCTGGTTTGTGCGCCGCAGAATAGCCTCAATCCGGGCTACCAATATCTTGGGACTGAAGGGTTTTGATATATATTCGTCGACCCCCAGCTGAAAGCCCTGCAATTCATCCTGTTCATCCCCTCTGGCAGTAAGCATAATAATAGGTACCTTGGAAAAAGCCCGAATCTCCCGACACACCTGCCAGCCGTCCATCTTGGGCATCATCACATCCAGCACCACCAGGGCAATATCCTTCTGTTGAAAAAAGAACTCCAATGCCTGTTCTCCGTCGCAGGCCTCCACCACCTCATAGCTGCTTTTTACCAGAAAGTCTTTCACCAGCTTACGCATTCTGCTTTCATCGTCCACAACCAATATCTTCCGCCTATCCATCAGCAGCACCTCCTGTCATGCCCTTCATTGGCTTATCCTGAGTTCCCTCTCCTTTTCCCGGATCGTCTGCTCTCTCTGTGTCAGCTCTTGCTCCCAGGAAGCATATTTGTCTCTGACAGCCCTTTCATAATTAAGTATATTCGGATTTTCGCTGTTCAAAGCAATGGTAAACATGGCACAGACAGCCAGCACCAATAATATGTTCAGCACCACGGATGCAAAAAAACCTGATTTCTGCTTCTCCCCGCCGGCAGCTTTCCCCCGGAGACGGTTTCGGGCAGGATTTGGTTTGTCCCGTAATTCACCGTCGAAGGAGGCGTAAAGGGGAATCGGCATCACGCTGTCAGGATCCACTCCCTCCTGTGCCAGCAGAAAATCCTGCTGCTGCTTCAGGTATTGTAGTCCCACAGGAGTCTTGAATATTCTCTCCTGGATCGATTTTTCATATACCCGCAATATGGTTTCCGGTTTGGCGTAATCGATCCGCATCTCCAGATATTCAATTTTCTTCCTCTCTGCTTCCGCCAGCCGCGCGTCCTTCTCCGTGGTAAAAAGATAACCAGCCACCGTTTTTTCTTGTTGGTTTTCCATCTGGTACACACCTTCCTGTCCGCTTGTGCAGACAATTACATATTAACATTTAAGAAAGGAATGCCGAAAACATCATGTTTTCAGGCATTCCTTCAAGTGGAGTAGACGGGAGTCTGAACCCAACGGGTTCGACTTCCCATTACTGTAAAGTGGAGTAGACGGGAGTCGAACCCGTGTCCAAAAGCCCATTCCCTGTCCTTCTACTATCATAGTCCGTTTTTGCGGCTGATCTTACTTCAGCCTGTTCCCTTCCGGACGAGATAACGAACCATCTGATCCGGTCGGTAGCTTCATCATACGCCCGCGCAGGCAAAGCTTACTGCGCGTCGTTTCTCACAGAGTCGATGCCCGGATTCCGAAGTGTGAGTCCCCCGGAGCGGACAAGCCGCCTCAGGCGGCGTCATTCACAGCGAACTGGACGAGTCCAGCTTACGCTGCCAATGCGTACTGAGTATTATTATCAGCGTTTAGTTTAATGGTGCGATTAACGTGTCGCAACGGATAGCTTCTCCAGCTGCAAGACCCCTGTCGAAACCTTTACTACCCCAAATGTGAACATAAACTTAATTCTAATATCAGTATATTTATTTCTGCCTGTATTGTCAATTGATTTTGCCCTGAAATTATGTTTTCACAAAATATTCAAATATTTTTTATCTTAAACTCTCTCTCTGTCTCCCTTCTCATATCCTTTTTGGCAATGTCCTGCCGTTTATCATAAAGCTTTTTCCCTCTGGCCAGGCCTACCTCCACCTTTACCTTTCCCTCTTTAAAATACACCTGCAGAGGCACCAGGGTATACCCCTTTTCTGCAATTTTTCCTGCCAGTCTGCTGATCTCATGCTTATGCATAAGGAGCTTTTTTACCCGCAGAGGATCCTTATTGAAGATATTGCCCTTTTCATAGGGGCTCACATGCATGCCGTACACAAACATCTCCCCGTTTTCAATCCGGATAAAAGATTCCTTGATACTGCACTTTCCCATGCGCAGTGATTTGACCTCCGTACCGTGGAGCGCCACCCCTGCCTCGTAGGCCTCGTCAATAAAATAATCATGATAGGCCTTTTTATTGTTTGCCACCAGCTTCTGCGGCTCTCTTTTCTGAGCCATTCTCTCACTTCCTTTCCGATTTCCCGATTCTGCTTTACACCTCGGGCGCTTCTCTCCGCCCCCTGATCCCCTGCTCCTCTTCCTCCGGTTCACAGACAGAAAAATCTATGGTCCTGTTAAAACGGTCACACCCGTCTACCTGCACCCTTACCGGCATCCCCAGCTTAAAGGTACGCCCTGTGTCAACACCCGTCATCTCACAGGCCTTTTCATCATAATAATAGCTGTCACCGGGAAGCCGGGATACATGCACCAGGCCCTCCACGGTATTGGGCAGTTCCACATAAATACCCCAGCCCGTAACGCCGGATACCACTCCCTCAAAGCACTGGCCCAGATATTTTTCCATATATTCTACTTTTTTAATTTTTTCTGTTTCTCTCTCTGCCTCATCTGCCCTACGTTCTGTAGCGCTCGCTTTTAATGCCACTTCTGGAAGAATTTTACTATAATGTTCCACACGCCGCTCACTCAAACCGCTTTTTAAATTTTCTTTTATAATTCGATGTATCTGCAAATCTGGATACCGCCGAATCGGAGATGTAAAATGGCAATAATATTGGGCAGATAATCCAAAATGTCCCGTATTCGTAACAGTATACCGCGCTTGTTTCATGGAGCGAAGAGTGAGCCGACTAATAAGAGCCTCCTCTGGCGAATCCTCAATACGAGCTAGTAATTTTTGCAGTTCTTTTGGGTGGATTCCTTCCTTAGAATTTTTAATGCCATAGCCAAAGTTATTGATAAATATTTCTAAACGCTCAATTTTTTCTGGATCTGGGGTATCATGTGTTCTATAAAGAAAAGGAAGTTCCTGCCAATAATAATCTTCCGCTATTGTTTCATTTGTGATGAGCATAAAATCCTCAATGATATTGGTAGCAGTATTCCGTTCATATGGCTTAATCTCTAACGGTTTTCCATTCTCATCTAAAATAATCTTTGTTTCAGGAAAATCAAAATCTATTGAACCTCTCTTCTTTCTTTTTTCCCTCAAAACAGCCGCTAACTCCTTCATTAATTCAAACATCGGAACAAGCGTTTGATATTCTTTTATCTCCATTTCATCCTGATCTTCTAAAATCTTTTTTACACTGGTATAACTCATTCTCCTATCCACATTGATCACAGTTTCTGCGATCTGATGACCTATAACTGTCCCTTTTTCATCAATTTCCATAATACAACTGAGCGCTAATCGGTCTTCTCCTGCATTCAAAGAACAAATCCCATTCGATAATTTATGTGGAAGCATTGGAATCACACGATCCACTAAATACACACTCGTTCCTCTCTTTAAAGCCTCTTTATCCAATGGAGAATTTTCTCTTACATAATGTGTAACATCTGCTATATGCACTCCTAATTGATAACGATTACCCGATTTAGTAAGCGTAACCGCATCATCTAAATCCTTTGCATCTTCTCCATCAATAGTAACGGTCTGCCAAGAACGCAAATCTAATCTTCCTTTTATCTCTTCTTCTGTAATTTTATTTTCTATTCTCTCCACCTGATTCATCACTTTATCTGGAAATTCTACTGGTAAATCATAGCTTTTTATCACAGACATAATATCTATTCCGGGGTCATTGATATGTCCGATAATTTCTATCACTTTCCCTTCCGGACTCCTATCTTTATCCCCATAGCTTACAATCTTCACTACGACTTTATGTCCGCTCACTGCCCCTTTAGAATCTTCCTGTGGAATGAAAATATCACTTCCTAATTTCAAATTATCTGGAATGACAAATCCATAATTTTTATTTTTTTGATATACTCCTACCACCTCATCCACACCATGTTGCAGAATCTTTAAAATTTCTCCTTCTTTTCTTCTTCCTGTCTGTGCAGAAAAAATAAGTACTTCTACAATATCTTTATCCAATGCTCCTTTTGTATGATTCCCCCTAATAAAAATATCCTCTTCTAACCCATCTACTGTCACAAATCCATATTCTTTTGTTGTTCCATGAAACACCCCTGTAAAATGATTATTCTCTGGCTTTTTATACTTTCCCCGCTTAGATAC
>OFGC01002300.1_pt1 | contig 10063 bp, 13 predicted proteins | sample 1521691 | NCBI WGS metagenome assembly OFGC01 (sample SAMEA3504121, study PRJEB24116) | mouse gut metagenome | biome: mouse gut; feature: mouse-associated habitat; material: faeces | place: Denmark | collected 2011
ATAGGGGGGATCGCCAGTGTGGGAAATTCCACAGCCACCATCGACGGCAGTGAGATCATTGTGGAGGTGGAGGTTGTGGGCGGGGAGAAGAAGGCCACGGCGGAGATCATTCTCTCCAACGACCTGTTCCTGCGTCTGGAGTCCGCTGCCCTGAACCCTTCCGCTTCCATGGGAGAGCTTATGGGAAAAGCTGCCCTGAACACTCTTATCGGTATGGGCACCGTGTTTGCAGTGCTGATTCTGATCAGCGGCATTATCTCTGCGTTCAGGATTATTCCCAAACTGCAGGAGAGCAGGAAGAAAAAGGAGGCTCCGGCGGCCGATACAGGCATTGACAAAGCAGTGGCACAGATTGAAGAGCAGGAGGAGGCCGTGGACGAGACGGACGACCTGGAACTTGTGGCTGTGATTGCGGCGGCGGTGGCGGCATACGAGGGTTCGGCCACCACGGAGGGCTTTGTGGTGCGCTCCATCCGCAGATGCAAATAAAGAAAAGAAAGTTAAATTTTTAAATAAGATGCTTAAAGAAATAGAGTATTCATATCATAATCAATATGATAACAAAACATTTTATAAGGATAGAGCATTTGAGATAATGTCATATGATAAATATCTTCAATTTAATCCAGGAACTAATCATTTGTGTAACTTTACAAGTAAAGCTATTGTAAAGTTAAAGGTTTCTGTGGGTAACCGTATATTATATAGAGATACTACTGATAAATGCTGCTATGGGTATTATGAAGTAACATATAATTCTATTGATAATACAGCATTGTGTATATATATTGAAAGTTCAGATGGTATAAATATTGATTTAAGTAGAACAAAAATTATAAAGAAAGTAAGATAAGCTTTATGAAACATATTGAAAAACTAATAATCACTCATTAAGAAAAGTAAGCTTATATTATAAAAAAAATTAAACTTATTTTGTAAATATTTATTATAAGAAAAGAGGGATAATTGTTGTAGTATGTTTTATGAAGCAGTTAAAACAGATAGTTTTTGGGACCATAAGTGGCAGTTATCAGCCTTGTTTCCAAGTATGGGCTTATCAAGGCGTTATCATCATGTATATATAGATAAAGAAATCCCATATGATGTATGGTCTAATATACATTTTGGTGTAATAGGTAAATATTGTAGATTTAGTGAAAATACATTGTTAGATGGAGCAGATTTAGCTCAGAGAATTTCTAATAGAGACGATATAAAGCAGTTAAGTAATAATATGAAAGATACATTAGAAACTATTGATAATACAAAAGACATTATACAACTTATTTATAATATAAAAGATATTTTTAAACTTATGATTCCCGAAGGTGATTCAGAAAGTGATAAGTCAGCAATAAAACTTGGTTTTTCTTTGTATAATTTTTATGAACAAACTAATACTATTAAAGCAGATAAGATATTATCATATGTGATTTCCGACAATATATTAATGAAACAATAAAGGAGAACAAAAATTGAAAAAAATATTTAGTAGACTATTAGATAATGCTGGTATACATATTTTTTTAATTGTATCTTATTTTTTTTACTATATATCTAAGAGTTTTTTTATAAAGCCAAATGAAAGTTTTGTGGAATTTATAATATTACCATATAAGCTTATTGTTGTGTATCTTCCTATATTTATTTTTCTTATTCTTATATTGATGTATGACTTATATTATTCTTTTATCCTATTATATTAATATTGGTTAGTTTATGAAGTATCGTAAAAAAACTATCAAAAGAATTATATTTTTTCTAGTAACGGTACCGCCAGCAGTGATGATGTGGATAGTAGTTATATCCTTTGTTAGTGATAATTTTTTGTATGAAGCTCCTCAGCTTTCAGAACATACAGTATTAAGTTTATCAGATAATATGTCTAATTTAGCAATAACAGGTAATTCAAATTTTAAAGATAATAGATTTCATTTAGTATTTTGTGATAATCAAAATAAATCAGGTTGTTATTATAATTTTGATTTATTTCAAAATAAAGCTATTTCTTATATTTCATATAGCAATATTTTTTCACATACTGTTAGTTATTCAGTAAAATTTTATTATGATACCATTGATAATTGCACTAAATATTACGAAATATCATATAATCCAAAGTTAAATAAGGCATTGTGTATAGATGGACAAATATCAAGAAGAAACCCCTTTAGTGCAAAGATAATAATGACAAATAAATAAATCTTTTATTAAATTAGTTAGATGAAATGAAATTTTTAATCAGTTAGATATAACCTTAACAAGTTTAGATGAAACATTGAATGAAGAATATATAAATGATAGATTATACTATATGTATGTAAATAAAACAGGAGAAATATTTGAGAGCAAAATAAGCAATGGCAGAGCATCCTTTTATTATAACCCAGAAGAAACAAACAGTAACCAGAAAGTATTGTTTTCTTTTAATAAGGCAGATTTTGCAAGTAAAAAGGCAGCTAACAGCAAAAGTTTAGATTTTATGCTGATAAATAAGACAGACAGGAAAAATAAAAAAGCAGAAAGAACTTTTAATAAAAATAAGGGAGATATACCACAAGATATAATATCTGGAATTGAATTATATAATATAGAAGAAATAGCAGCAAGTAAAGTTAATAGATTAAGTTTAGAGCATAAATTTAAAGCATATAGTAATGTAGAAGATACAAATAAAATAAAATGGGGCTATATGTTATTAAATAACAGGGAATTAAAATCTTTATCAAATATTACAGTTTTAAAACCCTCAATTAAGCTTTATGAGAAATTTCACCATCTATCAGAGACTGGAGAGATAATATCAATAATTCCAAATAAAATATTATCCAAAGATGAAGTAAAACAAATAGAGAACAATAATTATGTATTTGTTCCTATCCCATATTTTAATATTAATTATATAGATATTAGAAATTTTAATAATAATATAAATGGTATAAAAATACTTAATGATGCTATAATAGAAAAAATAACACCATTAAATTTTTATTTTATAGTTTATGATTTTGGCAGAGAAGGTTTTTTGGTTAGGTATACATATAAAACAACGGAGAATGCCATTAAGTATCATAGTAAAGGTGAGTTAGTTGGAATTAAAACAGACTTAAAAGTATTTCCTGAGAAATATGGTTTATATGCAGTTAGTCCAGAATCTGGCAATAGTATTGTTAGTCATGTAAGGGGAACCGCTAAAAATAGTCAATATGTTTCTGCATCAACATTATCAAACGGTGCAGAGAGATTTAATATAAATGGCATTAGCAAAAAATTATATATTGATATTAATAAATTAAAACAGTCAGGAGCAACACTTATTTCTACAGAAGAAATTTCAGAAGCTTTTATTGATGCTAATAAAAAGTTAATGAATAAAAATAAAGTTGATATACATGCTGTTATACGAAATAACGACACAAGACATAAAGCAATAGTTGACCAAGAAGTTCTTATTAAAGGTGCAGATAAAAAATCTAGAAATGCAGTAATGTTACCAAAGCAATATGGTGCAGGTACGATAACAAAGAATATGTTGTTCCCACTTTCTATAGTTGTTACAGTTTCGGAATTATCATCTGCAACCATGCAATCTATGGAAAGTAATTCTGTAAAACCACTTAAGAAAGAATTAACTAAACAGGTTAATGGATGGGGCTGTGCATGGATTGGTGCAAAAATAGGAGCATCTATAGGATCAGGCATACCATTTGCTGGAACAGGAATAGGAGGAATAGCTGGTTCTCTCGTTAGTGGCTTGTTTGGTTATTATGGAACAGAATATTTTATTGATTAATAAGGATAGTATAAATGGAAAAAATATATTTAAAATTCAATAAGATTATCCATAAAATTAAATTAAATTTTGCAAAAATGCTTATAATTTATCTTGTATTATATTTTTTATGGAACTTGCCTACAATTATTTCCAAATTGACTGCAAACAAAGTATATATCTTCACTACAGTTAGTTTTGGTTTTATCGTTATATTTTGTGTATTTATCATTATTCTAATAATTTTTAACATAGCAGATAAGATAAAATATTCTATAAAACAAATAAAAATATATGGTGTAAGATTTAAACGATATAAACCATATATATATACTGACATTGATGAATATCCAAAAGTATATCTTTTTAAGGTAGCATGCTTATATAGATATAATAGAATTATCATAACAGATAAGTTTTTAGATACAGGCATAAATATAGTAAATATAATAAAAAGATATATTCCAGAAGCGAATGATAAATTATTATCTAATGTTTTATCATACATAAATACTTATCATAAAAAGCGTATGAATAAAGATGCAGGCATAGAACGAGGTAAAATGCAGTTAAAGTTTGAAAATCAAGATACAGTCTTGTTTTTAGCAGTATATCAGATTTATGGTTATGGAGATATAGAAAGAACTTATGAAATGCAGCAAGTATATGAAATAATAACCAATAATAATGAGTTGTTACATGCTGTAAAAGAGTTAAAATTATCATCAATATTTTTATATGAAGTTCCACTGCCATGGGATCCTGATTATGTAGAAATAAAAGATGAAGAAAGTGATGAATTATATAAACTAAAATATCAGACAATAGAAGAATTATTTTGTGAATTAGATAAAGCAGGATATGAAAGATGGAAAGAATATGTATTAAATTTCTTTAATGAATTTGATAAATTAAGCATAGAAAAAGCGAAAGAGTTTTTAAAATTAACGGATTATGAAGTTCCAGAAGAATGGTATGATATATTAATGAACAAAAAATACTTAAAATATACAGAAAAATATAAACAAATATCTAAATGATAAACCATATTATATGTATGTAAATAAAACATGCGAGATATTTGAGAGCAAAATAAGCAATGGCAGAGCATTCTTTTATTTATATCGTGATAAGATATTTTTTAGTCAAATGATGAGATAAGGAAACATAAAAATCGTGAAAAAAAGTTAAAATTGTTTTAAGTTTTTGAAAATTGCATAGCCATTGTATAGTTGTTGCATAGTCCTGCAACATGCTTATCTCACCCACTTATAGTTATAGATATTATTCCATTGTTTTCACTGTTTAATTTAAATATAATATGCTTAGTATTAAACTAATCAGTTAAACGAACAGTTTTCAGTTATACCTTTGCTCATAATGAATACAAAAAGAGAAAATTTAAACTAAATTAGGTCTTACTGAGAGTGATAAGGCGAAGTATCTAAAAGATTAGATATTTTAAATATATTATGCACTGCTGTTATATATAATTTAAATTTTTCGCCTTTAAAATCAAGCTCAAAATGACTTATAGCGTGAAAACTGTATGTCAATACTGGTGGACTTACACAAAATTTTTGGATAAGACCAATTATGTAAAATATATATATTTGCTGCACTTATATAATGTGGAAAAATATTTTCCACATTATAAAGTTAATTTATTATTTTATTTCAGTTCCTGTTTCTGAAATAGCTTTTTGTAGTTTTTCTTCATCTTCACTTGCAAGAGATGTTTGAATAATTGTGCCACCAGTTCCTTTTAACTCTGCTAATGCTTTATCGCTTAAATCAGAGTGAAGAAGAATAAAAAGTGTAGATGTGCCGGGTTTCATTTGCTCTGCCAGCTGTTTCATAAAATTATCATCTATACCTATGTCGCTTAATGCACCGCTTACTGCTCCAGCTGCACCACCTATTGCAAACCCAAGCAGTGGATTTAAAAAGATTGCACCAATAAGCATACCCCAGAAACCACCACCTAATGCACCAAATGCAGTTAAATTATTCATCTGGCGAAGTTTTACTTTACCATCTTGTTTTTTTACAGCAACAACAGCATCTTCTAATTCTACAAGATAACTTTTCTGCATTTTCAAAAAATCAAGCCTGACCTGTTCAGCTTTTAATTCATCATCATAAGAAACAACTATTAATTTACTCATATTCTACTCCTTTGTATTATTTGATATAAAATTTGACAAATTATAATATATAGTGTCAATATATATAAAAATTATACTTTTTTTATACTTATTTATTTTATAGCAGTGTTTATATTACTTATAAACAATATTATTTATAAAAACATATATTTTGAATGAGAAAGATTTTTTATTTTATTACTTGTTTTATCAAGTATCATAATAATAATTTTATCCTGCTCAAAAGGTATTTCCCATATAACCCTGTTTTCATTTTTATAATAATGCAGACCTATGGCAGAAATTTTATCTTCTAAATTTACTTTATTTTTTTTATTATCTGCAGGCATTGGTATAACTCTTGTGGAGTAAATAAAGTCATATCCTGCAAAAGCTGAGCCTTCTTCAAAAATATTGCCTTTCATCTGCATTTTTAATGTGGAATTAATAATATTGCCTGTAATATTTAAATCAATAGTTACTTGACCTTTGCTGCCTGTAATAGAGTTTTTATCATCTGAATCTATAAATATTCGCTTATCTTTTAATATGACAAACCTTTCTATTTCATAAGTGCCGTTAAGACTTACAGGATTTTCTATAATATTTATTGTCATAGGCTCAGAAATTTCTGCAAAAGCAAAAGTATAGTTTGCCAGCATTACAAGAAGTATTAAAATAACATGCATATTATTCCTCAATAATTATAAAAGGCTTTTTATCTATTATAGTAGAAATATCGTTTTTCTTTTCCAGTTTTAAAATAAGAGTATATCCTTTTTCAAACGGCATTTCCCATATTAAGTCTTCATGGTCATATATTGTCATACCTATTGAGGAAAGAGCACTGGAAAGTGATGTGCCAGATGGTCTTTGTGCTGTAAAAGTCTGGCTGTCATACAAAAAAGAATAATTAGATATTTCTGCCCGTTTAAAAGCAGGACCTACCATCTGCATTTTATATATTAAATCAACAGCAACATTATTCTGGCTTATTTTCATATTGATTGTTGCAATACCTTTATCATCATATACATCATAACTGTTGCTGGAATCAAGCAGTGTATTATCGCTGTTTCTAATAATTAACCTTTCTACTTTATAAGTGCCGTTAAAGCTTAATGGGTTTGTTAATGATATAGGCACAGGAACTCCTGCATATCTGCTTTTTTGTGCAAATCCAGCAGAACAAAAGATTATTATTAAAAGGCTGGATAATATTAATTTTTTCATATTGTTACTCCATTATGATATATAGTCGTTTATAATAAAAAAAAGTTACACTATTCTTGTATTTTTGTAAAATATTCTTTTATTTTTTCTGCTTCATCATAAGATACTATTCTAACAGAATTTTCACTGTTTCTTTTCATAGCACTGTATGTAAAATTATGACTGCCTGTATAAATAATTTTATCATCAATTAAGCATAGTTTTGCATGCAGTTTTTTACTTTCATTATCAAATAAGACTTTTATACCATATTTTTCTAAATATGCTGCAGTATTTGTGTTATATTTGTTTGACAAGTCATCTTTATCACTTGATTTTTCAAAAATTATAGTAACATTTACATTTCTTTTTGCTGCATTAATAAATGCAGAAGTAATCAGTGGCACAGGCTCTTCCAAATTGTTAATATTATAGTTATCTATTTTATACATAAATAAAGCACATATAATACTTTTTTCTGCTTTTGCTGTATCTGATATGAAAGAAGCGATGTATTCATTATCATTTAATATTTTAAAAGAACCTTCCTGCAAATCAGATTTTGAAATAATATTTGCAATAAGGATAAAAAGTGCAAAAAGAACAGGGGAGATAATTTTTAATATACTAATTAAATAGCTGTAATTTTTTCTATCTCTTGCCATATCTGCTCTTTCCCTGTGCCTGTAACAGCGGAAAAAACAATCAGATTTTCTTTTGAAATAAGTGTTTTTTCAGATATTATTTTTATCTGCTTTGTTTTTTCATTATTTGATAGTTTATCAGATTTTGTCAGCACTGCAATTAATGGAACATTTCTTGACTGCATAGCAGCTATCATTTTCATATCATCATCATTAGGAACACGCCTTATATCAAGAAGAAGCACACATAAGGCTAAGTTTTTTCTATTAGCAAAATAATATTCTATTACTTTTCCCCATGATGCTCGCTCTGATTTAGAAACAGCAGCATATCCATAGCCCGGTAAATCTGTGAAAATATATTTTTCACCAATATTAAAAAAATTTACAAGTCTTGTTTTCCCCGGAGTATTGCCTACTTTTACAAGATTTTTACGGCTTAATATTTTATTAATCATTGATGATTTCCCTACATTACTTCTGCCTGCAAAGCATATTTCAGGTAAATCACTTTTTATAAACTGCTCAGGTTTTGCTGCAGATAAGATAAATGATGCATTCATCTATATAACACCTGTATTTTTCAGCAGATTATCTAAATCAAATGTTTCATTTTTTATAGAAAAAGCAGCTGCATTTTTATGGCCGCCACCGCCATTTCTTTCTGCAATATGGCGAATATCAACATCTTTTCTTGAACGGAGAGATATTTTTTTTGACTGAGCATTTATAAGCATTACATAATCAGAAATATCTTCACTTATGATATAGTTTCCAAGCTCTGAAGCATAACTTTCTGCAAAAACTACTGTAAAAGTTAAACCATCCTTATCTTTTAAAGTTTCAATATTTCTCATAGCTTTTTTAATATAGTTGTCTCGTCTTTCTTCTTCTAATTTAATAAGAAGTTTTTCTGTATCGGTAAAGCATTTATAGGGAGTAGATAAAAAGCGTTCTTCCATCCTTGTAATACCCATAAGGTTGAAAAGAACACTCATTTTTAAACTGTCTTCCCGCTTTAAAAACCACATATCAACATCATTAACACAGCGGGCAAATTCTTCATATTCTTCTGCTTTATAACCTTCTTTTAAAAGGTATTCATAAGTAAGTAGTGTTGCACATTTTGTAATATTGTGGTATGTAAAATGAAAATCTTTTAATGCTTCACTGCTTGCATGATGGTCAATAATTAATACATCTTTCTCACCAGCCAGCATTTCTACAGTGCCATACTGCGGGGATACATCTGTTATTATAATCCTGTCATAGTATTGATAATTATCTTCAATATATCTGTCTATATCATCATAGCCAAGATATGCTGTTTTAATATTTCCAGACATAAATTTTTTAATTAATATTCCACAGCCTAAGCCGTCTAAATCGTTGTGAGAAATATGTAATGTCTGCATCTATTATCCTTATTTTTTATCCTGCGGCCAAGTTATTTTACCACCATTAGATGCAATAAAAGTAACAACTGCCATATTTATAACTGTAAAAATAGAATAGATTGATTTTAATGGGTTATATTTTAAAAATGAAACAAGTGTATCCCCAGCACCTAAAATATGACCTGCAGCTGTAAGCTCCATTTTACCAATTAATACTGCTGCAACACCAGTGATTAATAAAACTACTGAGCCAATCATTTTCTTTTTCAGAATAGAGTTTGCAAAGCCATTATAGTTAATATAAAAACTTAATGCACCAGAAGCTATTGCAGGAATTAAAAACAGTGTTCCAAATGCTGTTGCCACAAGTGATGTAGCTGCAAGGAAACTGCCTGATTTGCCGCCTAGAACAGCAGCAAGAACCTGCACAAAAAATGCCATACCAAACATACCAATAGAGAAGTGGATAATTTTTGGGTGTGGGTGGTTCTTTTTATACCACTGTCTTTTTGCCATCATTTTTTTATCCATATCAGAAAGCATACTTTCTGAATCAGGAACAACTGTTTCAGTATTTGTTTCCTGAGTTGTGCCATCTTCTAATATGTCAACTTCTTCAAAACGAAAAATATTTTGTTCTCCATGTGGGCTCATATCAATACTGTTTGTTAAATCTTCTCCTGCTTGAAATCTACCCATATGTCTGCCGCCTGTCCAGAAATCACTTTTTGATAAGTCATATACTTTGCCTTTATATCCAATATATGCAGGTTTACCATTTTCACCGTTAAATTCTTTTAATTGTTCTTTTGTCATTTTGTTCTCCTAATATTTGATACTTGCTTTATATATTATTATAAATTATTTTGCAAGGAAAATAGTAATAGTTAT
>OFGC01002303.1_pt1 | contig 10042 bp, 3 predicted proteins | sample 1521691 | NCBI WGS metagenome assembly OFGC01 (sample SAMEA3504121, study PRJEB24116) | mouse gut metagenome | biome: mouse gut; feature: mouse-associated habitat; material: faeces | place: Denmark | collected 2011
TCGGCAAGTTCCCGCGCACGTGCCGACAACTCATCATAGTTATATCCGCGCATCTTGATCCGATAGCTGCCGGCACCTTCCCGAACATCATTGTTGAAGCCCTGATCCTCCAGACCGTACACACTCCAGCTACCTCCTCCAAGAGTCAAGGCATTGCTTATGATCTCCGATTTAAGACGGTAGGGATAACCGCCACGATATTCAGGTTTGAAATAAATCGATATTGATGCCCTCCGTGGTCCCGAGACATAAGTCTGAAATTGCCGGATGCCCTCCTGTCCGCTCAAAAATCCCTCCATCTTTGAGATCAGAGCATTCATCTGTGGAAGGGTAGCGCCATTGGGTAACGTCGCATTCACATAAAGCACCGGTTCATTGTCATTGTTATCGAAATATCCACCTTCATATACTTTTGTCACGAATATATATACCGACCATGCAAAACCACCGGCGAAAAGAATAACAAACAACCATTTGAACCGGCACATGAACCTGATAATCCTGAAATATACGGAATTTAGACTTGATGACAACCTGCGCCCCCATCTCCTCACACTGAATACACGACGGTTATGTAACGACAGACGCATCCTGTCAACAAGCGCCGGGACAAGCAACAATGCCGTCAGTAATGACACCCCTAAGTTCACTATGACCACGATGACAAAATCCTTGAGACTCAGCATTGTCTTATCATCAAGGAAGAATACCACGGAGAGCGCTCCGATTGTAGTCAGAGTGGCAGCAAGCACCGCCGAGAAAGCCCTCAGATTACCTCTTCTCACAAGATGCTCGGTCATCACGATCAGATTGTCGATCACCAGATTGAGCGAGATTGTAATTCCGGCAAGAGAATAAAGCTGAATCTCTACATGCAGCAGATAATACAGCAGAAAGGCAATCGCCATATTGAGTGTAAGACTGACAGCTATAACAAGAAGATAACGCAGATTGGCTGTCACCACCGCCACGAATATCAGAAGAATCAATATGGTGAGTCCCGTGCGGTAATATATCTTGTCAAGTTCTTCGGATATGGCTTCAGAAGCGTCATAACTCAAATCAAGCATGAAATCCTCTGGAAAATTCACCTCCGCAAGAACATCCCTTACCTTATGGCTCAGATCTATCTGATTGGCATCTTCAGCCGCTGTAATATTCAGATAAATGGAATTCAAGCCATTGATACGGAAATAATTCTGAGGTTCCGCCTCCCTTCTTGACACTTCCGCCACATCCCTAAGCGTGATATCCCTACCCTCATACTTCTTAATGAATATTTTCTCCGGAACGAGTCTTTCATTATTTTCACCTTCAGATTCAAGATAGCCGGAGATCGCAGAACTTATATCATCCGGAGTTATCGAAAGCGATGTAATCACAGACGGATCATACGTTACACGCCATTCCATGGGCATAGCTCCCGAGATCTCCACAGATGCCACCTCCGGGAGCGCACTCAAAACCGGACGTATGTTATCCTCCACAAACTTCATGATTCTTCCGGGCGATATGGGGGCATTAACGGTGTAGCTCATGAACGGACGCGCGGCATCATTGTCAACCTGCTTTACAGATATGGACGGATAACTTGTACCTTCCGGAAGCGAAGAGCGCGCCTGCCTCACAATCATGGCTGTCTCGAACCTTGCCTTATCCATATCGGCATTTCTGTCGAATTCAAGTGTGATCCTGCCAGAGCCACTGCGCGACAGGGACTTCACGCTCTTCACTCCCGACACACGCGCAAGCATAGCCTCAAGAGGAGCGGTGACTTCCGACTCCACTGTCCGTGAGGAAGCCCCGCGAAATGAGTAGCTGACACGTATTGACGGCAACGTCTCGGATGGAACAAGCTTAACCGGGAGCAGCGGTGCAAGGACACATCCCAAAAGGGCGATTGCGAGAAAACTCACAATCACCGAAAATGCCGATATGCCTCTCTTCCTGTCCATGCAATTCCTAACTCCTAACTCCTAACTCCTAACTCCCGTACACTGCATCAAACTGAGCCTGAATCGGGACATCGAGCTCGAAATCATGGAGTGTGAGTTTTCGTATCTTATAGTAACTCAACCAATAATTCTGCAAAGAAGTGATATAGTTCTTGCTTGCCTCCTGCTGACGGTTATGCGAGAGAGTTAGGCTATTGATATCAGCCTTGCCGATAATAAAACGCTGTCGCGTCTGGGCATACGCCATATCCGCAAGATCAAGCGCCTCCACAGCTGTAGAAACAAGACGCTGGCGACTTTCGAAATCGCGCAATGTGATTGTCACATCCTGCTCCAGGGAAAGTTCCTCCTGACGTGCTGCGATCTGCGCTACATTAAGAGTGTTGCGCGCTATATTATATTTACCTTTCCTCACTCCCCAGTCAACAAGGGGAACAGATATCGACAGAGAGACAAGATCCTGCTGTAAAGGATGCCGGTAAGCTTCACCGAATGTACGTGCCACCTGATTGAAACCTATAGATGCATCAAGGCTCGCGTTAAACCAAGATTGCACCCGGGTACGGTTCACTTCCCGCTCAGCCTCAAGCACCGCCTGACGATGCTGCATCACCACCGGACTGTTTTCCCGGGCATATTCCAGAGCTCTCTCTTCCGGAATAGCGACAATCCTCGGTTTGCCGGGCAATGTCACTTCGATCTCAGTGTCACTGTCAAGTCCGAGATATGTAGCCAAGGATAGACGCGCTCTCTTTATCTCTATCCTGGCATTCTCGAGTGTATTCTGCGCATTCACTCTGTCAAGACGCAATGTCAGCAGATCAGCCTGAGAGATAGAAGCGATCTTGAACCGCCGTTCACCGATTGAGAGGAGCGTATCGCTGGTGGCAAGGTTCTCTTCCGCGAGACGCAATTCTGTCTGCGCTAAAGCGAGATTGAAGAAATGATTCACCACATCTTCCGACACCGTCTCCATATTATAGATGAACTCACGTTTTACTTTCTCATATTTCATAGGCTCTATGCGACGCTCCCAACGGAATGTGTTGAAACCGATGAGATCCTGCCGGTAACCCAAACGCACGGGAATGGTAGAGAACTGGTTACCTTTAATGGATCCGAAATTACGCATATATTCAAAGTCACTCTGAAGATACAGCGAACCGCCTAAGAAATCCACATTCTGAGTAACAGACAAGCCGGCGGAGGCTGTATACATCTGCTGACTGCGGTAGACATCGATGTCGTTCTGCGAATCGTAGCGTTGTGTGATATAGCGGTAATATCTCGCCGGAGTGACATCAAGTGCCAGACTCGGCAATCTGTTTGCCTTGAATGTGCGCCATTCCCAATATCCGGAAGCGTAGAGGTTACGGTTGCGGAAGGCCGTAAGAGAACTGTCGTTGGCAAGCCTGATCGCATCCTGCAATGATAGCGTCACCTGATTTGCACCTGAAGCTCCGGACATTGCCGAGAAGACAATCAACAGTGTGAATAGTATTCGTAAACTTATTTTCATTTCTTTCTGTAAATCATATAGTATAGAAGGGGAATAACAAAGATACTTACAAGCGTACCTACGGTCATAGATCCTATCATGGCTATGGCAAGCGGACGTTGCAACTCAGCCCCCATATCGGATGTGAAAAGCACCGGCACCATGGCAAAGATAGTGGTCAGGGATGTCATAAGTATCGGCTTGAGACGCCGCCGACCCGCCGTGTGGATAGCATCCATGAGTGGCATACCCTTTTTGCGGAGCTCATTGATGGAATCAAGCTTGAGAATGGAATCGTTCACTACAATTCCGCATGTCTCTATTATTCCGATTGCCGACATAAGATTGAGTGTTTCCCCACATATCAGCAAAGTAAGCAATGCGAATGCAATATCCAGCGGAATCTCCACAAGCACAATAAGCGGCTGCATAAAGCTCTCGAACTGCGCACACAGGATGAAATACATCATCAGAAGCGACACAAGCAAGATAACGGTCAATTCCTCCATCATCTTCCGGTTGGAGAATATCGAGCCGGAGAATACTACATCTGAAATATGCTCTCCATCCGCTATTCTCTTTATTGTCTGCATGATTCCCTCAACATTGTCTGCATCCACGTCCATCTCTACCGGAAGATATTCCCCTGCCGCCGAGGAGTGGATGGTTTTAAGGGTTTCGTTTTGTGATATCTTTGTAAGCGCTGACAATGGTATTTCAGATAAGCTGCCATCTTTCCCTTTCGCAGCGCTCACCAATGTTGTCTGCAACAGTTTATCCGCATTCTCTCCAAAATCACTGATCCTTACCGGAATATAATCCTGATATGAACGCAGAACCGCTGTATTGTTACCTTCAAACGCGGTAGTGATCATTTTCCTTACTTCAGATTGGTTGACACCGTAAAGAAGCATACGCTCCGGATCCGTAATTATCTCCATCTGCATCTGACGGGGAATATCTTTCACCTCAATACCGGTCTCACCCTCTATCGCACTGCGGATCCGGGCAGCTGTCAGAACGCCGGACTCATCGGATCCAACACCAAGGAACCTTGCCTCAAGAGGTGCTTCTGTAGTAGAAAAGACCTGTTCGAAAGGATTTGCCGGAACTTTGAATTCATAGACTGCCGCCGGATAATTCTCACGCATTACATTTGCTATGGACTCTTTCAAAGGTTCGAGCCCGGCGGGATCAGCGACTCGCAGATAAATCTCCGAACAGGTAGTTTCCTGCTCTCCGCTCTCCCCTAACATAAAGCCTTGCCTGCCAATAAATGCTGAATGCTCCTCGATATGGCTGTCTCCCTCCGCGGGCAAAGCCGACACAAGCTCTTCTCCCCTCCTGCGACTCTCATCGATATTGATGTTCTCATTCCAATCGATGGCAAGTATTGTCTCAGCACTGTCTATGTGCGGTAACCGCTCCGTATCAAGAGCCGTGAACAGTGGCCATAAAGAGATTAAAGTGACTACCGCCATAAGCAGCGTGGCTCCTTTATGGGCAAAAACAAAATCTATCCCTTTGTCGTAGATTCGTGTAAGTTTGTCCGGATGCGTGCCTTCATTCGATTTCACGGTCATTTCTTTTTTCGATGCAAGAACATAGTAAAGCACCGGAAGAAGAGTGATTCCGACTATATAGGACGATGCCAGACCGGCGGTGATGGAAAATGCCTGATCGGCAAATATTGCTCCCGCTATGCCGCTCATGAAAACCAACGGAACAAAGACAGCGACTGTTGTCAGCGATGAGCTCAGCATTGGAGTGATCATCTCTGTTGTGCCTTTCACGCAACTGTCGAACAAGGAGTGTCCTCTCGCCCGAAATTGCGTGATATTTTCCGCAACTATAACAGAATTGTCAATCATCATGCCTATGGCGAGAATCAATCCAGCGAGCGATATGATATTTATGGATATCCGGAACAGATAAAACAGAAGGAATGTCACAATCACAGCCACAATGACCGTAAAACCGACAACCAACGGCAGCCTCACGCTACGCATGAACAGCGCGCAAACCAGAAAAACAAGTATCAGACCCAATACAAGATTCTGACAGAGATTGCTGATCGTGAAATCAAGAAGTTCAGTCTGGTTTCGGGTCTTTACAATCTTTATATCGGGATACTGGCCGGCAAAATAATTTACGGTACCGTCTATCGCCTTATCGAGGTCTCCCATCCCTGCCTTCTCATGTTTGATCACTGCCATTGTGACAGCACGCTTCCCGTTGAAAAGAGAATACCCCTGCGCTTTGCTTTCAACAAGACGCACCTCACAGAAATCCCCGAGCGTATGCATCCTGCCGTTTTTCATCAGCGGCACATGCTTTACATCCTCAGGCGTACGCAAACGGTTGGATATATGTATGTTGTATTCGTAATATCCGTCCCTGACGGTCATACTGCCCGGTTCCGCATTATTCTCATTCAGAGCGTTTTCGATCTCATTGATTGTTATACCCGCCGAACGCATCTTGTCGTAATTCGGGGTAATGCGCAACTCTTTACCCGGGACACCCGTAATATCAACCATCGAAACTTCGGGAAGCTGCTCCAGTCGTCTGCGTATAATATTGTCCGCCACATCATAAAATGAGACCTCGTCACCGTCCGTAGTCAGCTGCAGATATGTCACCGGAATATCCGAAGCAGATGACTTCACAGCCTGCGGACGCTCCACATCCCGGGGGAGGGAATTCATGGCGGCATCTATCTTCTCATTCACCTCTATAAAGGCGAGGTCTGTATCCACCCCGTAGTCCATCGTCAGATGAATGACTCCGGTCCCATCCCTCGTCTCGCTTTTTATTTCCGAGAGACCCGACACCTGCATCAGTTCACGGCGTAACGGGGAAGTAACGGTATTCTCAACTTCCCGTGCCGACATATTACCCCCGGAAACTCTCACCGAGATATGGGGAATAGCGACATCCGGAAGCAACGAGACAGGGAGCGTGACAAATGTGACACACCCTAATATGACCAATCCTAAGAATGCCATCAACACGGCTATTGGCCGCTTTATCAGGAACGAAACCATATTCATTCTGCGACAGGTGCCTGATGGGCAAGGTTCTCGTTACCTTCCGTGATGACTGTCTGACCGGCGGAAAGTCCTTCCATGATCTCTCGACTATCCAGATTCTCTATACCCACCGTCACATAATTCCAGATAGCTTTTCCATTCTCGAGGGTGAAGACGACGTCCCTGCCGGAGCGTTGCACAACAGCGCTTTTCGGCACGACAAGCCGTTTCCCTAAATTCTTGGTCACTCTCACGCGGGCATTCATCCCGTCCACAAGACCGGAATGGGACGAAAGCGAGGCTCGAATCTTGACCAATCCCTTGTCATCGACCGTAGGATTTATTTCCGAGATTTTACCCTTATATACATCCCCTCCTGCAAAAGTCGAGACTTCAACAATATCACCACGATTTAATAAAGGAAGCTCACTTTCAAGAACCGGGAATTCCACACTCATGACAGCATCATTGATAATACGCAATGCCGCTTCCGAGGGGTTGGACATGCCATGACGTTTTACCTTCAGATTCGCCACAACTCCATTGAATGGTGCCCGAAGAGTGGCGTGTTCGATCTCTTTCGCATTTGATGACAGAGAGGATTCCGCCTCATCAAGACCACTGCGGACGCGGGCGAGACGCACCACATCATCCGGGATTTCAGACATGCGAGAAGGGTCGTATCCCTGCCCTATAAGCACATCCTGCATTTCAAGACGCGCACGGTCGCGCGTGGATATCAACTTGGTGCGTTCTGATTCAAGTTTGAAAAGATCGAGTCGAGCCAACTGCTGACCACGCTTCACCCGTTGCCCGTCCTTTACCCAAAGCTCGCTCACCGGCTCCGAACTGCGGAAATAGAGATCCGCGCTCTCGCAAGCCGCAATCTTGCCATTACTCACGATATCGTGGGTAATCTCCGATTCCTCAAGTTTCATGGTTTTCACCGGGGGCTTTACAGATGAAGAGATTTTCGCTGAAGTAACCGGCTGCTCCTTACCTGATTCATGATTTTTCTTATCGGATTTGCAACCGCAAGTCATCCCTGACAGCGCGAAAACAGCCGTCAGCACTGCAATCCGCCTGATATATTTACTGGCTCTCATATCATATTGCACTGTTTATCCAACAAATATACAAAATTCTCCTTACCCCGCCAAAACCTATGCCACATTTTTTATATTGGTGTCCGGTAAACATGCAGCACCATAATAAATATTGGACTTTAGATCTTGACAAGCCCTATTATATGGTCATTCATCACGCAGAGACGCGTAAACTCTCCACTCACCACTCTTTGCTCAAACCATTATGACCTTCCTCAAACCATTATAACCAAAGGAAACCATTTTTGATTCAATTAATTAATAATTAAATCATTAAACCATTAAAACCATTCAAAAGCTCCGCTTTTGGCTTGACGCGAAAAGCTTTGACACTAAAGGAACTTCTAATTACTAACTCCTCATTCCTAACTAGATTTTTAACTGGACGGCAGAAATAAAATTATCGCAATGTGATGTTAATATATGTTAAATGGTTTTATTGTTTATAAAACTATTATAATTTTGTATAATATAGATAGAATGCAAAAACATGGCAATTGTTGGGAATGAGTTATGTCTCCTGATTGTAATAAATTTCCATTATTTTTGTGAACTATATAAAATTAATCCATAACGCTTATTTACATCTAATAACATGAAATATAGCTCTATTACCCGCTTTGCAATTGTGGGGGCTGCATGTCTGATTGCGACAATGTCGAATTTTGCTGTGGCAAAAAAACAATGAGAAAATTGATAGCATCACGTTTTCCGGATATGTTTATGATCGATTGACATCACACGACATAGTCGATACCAGAATCGATATATTATCCAAAGACAGTGTTGCTCTGTCGACGGCAAAAGGTGGTAGCCGATGGCAAGTATACAATAGCAAAAACAATAGCTTTAGGAACGATTCTACATCACAATATAATGTAAACGTCCCAAAGGTTCCTGGTAACTATATTGTGCGCATAACAAAGTCGGGATATGAACCGTATTATTTTTCCTATACAATGGACGGTTTTAAAAAACGCGAGTCTGCGCGAGAGATGCCGAAGGTTTACATGTCGCGTCAGAAAGTGAAGATTCTTGATGAACTGACTGTGCATGCAAGTAAGGTGAAGGTGTATCACAAAGGCGATACGATTGTCTACAATGCGGATGCGTTCGCTTTGCCTGAAGGATCTATGCTTGACGCTCTCATAAGGCAGATGCCGGGCGTGGAGCTAAAGGGTGACAAAATATACGTCAACGGACAATTTGTCGAATCTTTGCTTCTTAACGGCAAGGAATTCTTTAAGGACAACAAGAATGTGATGCTTGGAAATATTGGGGCATATGCAGTGAAAAATGTGGCAGTCTACGAGAAGAAAGATGAGATGTCGACCATCCTCGGTGAACGTGAGGATGTGGACAAGGAGTATGTCATGGACGTGCGCCTGAAGAAAGATTACATGACTGGCTATATGGTCAATGCGGAAGCCGGAGGCGGTACAAAATCACGTTATCTCGGAAGATTGTTTGCATTGCAATATACCAATAACACCCGACTGTCTCTTTATGGAAATATTAACAACGTCAATAAATCCAACCGGCTGACAGAAGATGATGGTGAAATGTATGAAAGACCGGTAAAGGGTATTAACAAGCGGATTAACGGAGGATTGGATTATCTTGTGGACAACGCTTTGCATACATGGGAAATAGCAGGAAATGTAGATGCAGCCCATGATGACCATAGGAATAAGGTTATTACCAATGCCGTCAACTATCTTCAGACAGCAGACAACTATGAATTCAGCAACGTTGACAGCCGTAACCGTAATTTCTCGTTATCTACTTACCATAACTTCAAATTGAAGAAGGAGCGCTGGAATTTGAATATCAAGCCGAAATTCTCATATAATAAGAACAAGGACACGGATGAGACTGTTGCCGCAACATTCCGCGAGGAGATGCAGAATCTTGACAGTGAGATTATCAAATCGATTTACAGTGGTGATGACAGGACTTTACGTTCCGCCCTTATCAACCGCAACCTCAAGCTTATCGAATCAAACGGACACGGTTGGAACGGGCAGTTTAACGCCGACTCACGCATAAAACTTCCCGGCACACCGGATGCCGTGTATGTCGGTTTCCAGACTGCCTATTCACGTAACTCTCTTTTCAACAACACGGCGCAGGATATATGCTACGGAGCGACACCGGCAACGTCCTTGCTGCAGAACCGGTTTGCGAGCGATCGACCGCAATATAAATTCAATGTGCAGGGAGTAGGCCGATACTATTTCCATATACCCTATGGAGACTTGAATGCGAGCTATGAATTCGCGCATACGGAAACACGCAAAAACTCGGACATCCTTCTGATGGAGGCGATGGCGGAAAATGACATGGCGGTATTCGAGCCGGATCAGATGCCGGTTCCTGATTTTGCCAACAGTTACACGAGCAAGGTGTATATGAATGAGCATCGTATCAAACTCAACTGGGGTTACAAGA